>Ga0123353_10001048_pt1 | contig 33891 bp, 28 predicted proteins | sample TergutLab28metaG_3_FD_92763 | JGI IMG/M metagenome (GOLD analysis project Ga0123353, IMG submission 92763) | Labiotermes labralis P3 segment gut microbial communities from Petit-Saut dam, French Guiana - Lab288 P3 | ecosystem: Host-associated > Arthropoda: Insects > Digestive system > Gut ... | reverse complement strand
TTTTTGCAATTCTTAAAAATTATTAAAGCACCTCCTTAGCCCTTGATATATATATATATATATATATATATATAATAGATAGTATTAGTGTTAGATTAGGTGGTGAGAAAATATGAAATTTGTATCAGCAAACTGTCCAAATTGTGCAGCACTACTTGAGCTTGATCCAAAAAATGAGCAAGCTAAATGTGAATACTGTAAATCTACGATTTTTGTAGAAGAAGCAGTTGAAAAACATAGAGTTGAACTTTCAGGAAAAGTAGAAGTTGAAGGAGTATCAACTATATCAAATCTTTTAAAGAGAGCGAAAAAATTTGAAAATGAACAAGAATACGAGGAAGCTATTGTTTATTATGAAAGAGTGCTAGATGTTGATTTTGATAATGAAGAAGCAAATGAAGCTGTGAAGAGGTTAAAATATGCCGGTACTGGAGTTTTGAGATTGGAAAGACTTAATGATAATGGTGTAAAATGCCCTATTCATGTTGAAGAAATTGATAGAGAAAATAATTCGCCAGAAGAGTCAAAAAAAGTTCTTTTGCCAGAAAAATATAAAAAAGGAAAATCATTTAAAACGCTTGCAATAGTGCTAATAATTATCGGGATTGCTATTGGAATCGCTGCATTGTCACCTGATGACGAAACACAAGTAAATGATGAAAAAGAATCAGGAGTAATTGAAACCATTATAATGCCAACACTACTCATAGCGGCAGGAGTATTAATTCTTGTGAAATCAAAAGAGGTAAAACAATATAATGTTTTTATTCGTTCCGATGAAGGAAAAAAATACAAAAATGACAAGCAAATAGAAAATGCTGAAAAGTTTAAGCAACTTAAGAAAAAACCAAACACAATTGTTGAGAGCGGTGAAACACGTGATTTGCATTTAAATTATGGTTTGTATAAAGTATTATTATGGCAAACTGTGGTAACAATAGAATTAAATCGGAAAAAACCAAACGCGTGTATAATATTTAAACAATCAAAAACAGGAATTTTTGAAATAGTGTCAGTTAAATCCTTTAAAGGATAGATTATTAAATTAGAAAGGAGAGATAGAATGGAAAAGCAAAAAAAGAAAATGCCAGTGTGGTTAATAGTTGTGATTGTAGTAGTTGGTATAGGAATTTTGGGCGCTATACTGAGTGAAGATGATAGCAATCGAAATTCATCAAATAATGGAAATTCACAAAATGACAATGGAGCAGCTAATAAAGAAACAAGAGTAGAAGTCACGGTAATAGATTTTAGCGACATGGAAAGAGATGATATTAGATCATGGTGCAGCGAAAATAATATCACTTGTAATATTAATTCAGCGTATTCTAACGATATAAAAAATGGTTTATTTGTAAGTCAAAGCAAAGCAGACGGAGAAACTATATATGAAGGTGATAGTATAAATGTAGTTTTTTCGCAAGGTAGAGCACCAACATTAAGTCAAAGAAATGCTGTCAGCAGCGCTGAACAGTATTTAAGAGTAATGCCATTCTCGCGATCAGGTTTGATTAAACAACTGGAGTTCGAACAATTTTCTACAGCTGATGCAACTTATGCTGTAGACAATATTACTGTTAATTGGTATGATCAAGCATATAGAAGCGGTAGACAGTATTTAGATACTATGCCATTTTCAAGGGGCAGTTTGATTCGTCAGTTAGAGTTTGAGGGTTTTACAAGGTCTCAAGCTACACAAGCAGTAGATAAAATAGGGTTATAAAAAACAGAGAAATCTGTTTTTTTGTTGTCATATATTTGTTATTTTGTTATAATATAAACCAATGTTACTATTGGGGTGGTGAGTATCATGGGGGTAATGGGTTGGAACAATTTAGATATGATCAAAACTTCTAAAATAAAGAAGAAAAGGTTAGGCACTATTAATCCAATAGTATATGTTAATAGTGCGTTTTTTCTTGCTAATAAGACTGAGTATTCACTATTAATTGGTAATGTAAAATATGCGATTGAAGGAATGAATGAAAGAGCATGGAAGCTTCTAAATAAAAATAAATATGCGGAAGCTAAAAAAGTGTTTAATAAAATATTGGAGAGTAATCCTAATTATAATGATGCTCATGTAGGTATGTTTATTATTTTGCTTAATCAAAATAAAAAGGCCTATGAATCTTTTAAAAACGCTGTTCTTACAAAGACTGATGATAGTAATGATGAGTATTATAGAATATATCTGAATCTTTATAATAGCTTTATGGATATTAGTGATGACTATGATGATTTAATTGAAGTATTGTCTCCTGAAAGAGAATTAGTCGCATTTAATAAAAACTCGTATAATGGAAATTATTTAAAACTTCTTCGTTCCATAAAAAATGAACAATATGAAAAAGGTTTAAAATATTTAGAAAAATGTATGGAATTTAAACAGGATAACTTATATTTAAGAATAATAGAGAACTTGCTAACTACCGCGATAACTTATTCAAAGGAAAAAGCCGAACAAGCTCAGATACTTGAAAAAGAATTAACAACAAAAAGAACACAAGAATTTGCATCTTTTGTTAAAGAAAAAGATATATCTAGTGCGAAAGAATCATTAGAAAGAATTCTTTTTCACCGTGAATTAAATAGTCAAGATAATTATATATATTACTTATTACTTGAACTTATTGAAATGATTCAATTAGCATCATCAGATATCACATTTGAAATAATGCCGGTTACATATTCTTATACTAAATCAGAAGATGCATTATTTACGTTTTTTGAGGCTATTTCTATTGGTGATTATAAGTATGCTTATGAATCTGGAAAAAAGTGTAAGGGAAAACTATTAGATCGAACTGGATCAGCTCTTAAAGTAAATGTATATTTACAATTGTTGGAGTTCTTATTTTCCGTACTTGAGGAAAACCATAAAGAAATTGAAAATATAATTCAGATTATTGTTAATAATATTCAACGTGGTCATTTTAAACATGCTCGTAGTTTATATGAAAACAGTAAAGGGAATTTACAAAATTTTAGTGAAAAAATATTAGCAGCTTTATTTGATAAAGGAATAGACTTAGAGACAAACGAGTCTTCTATACATGTTCATGTTGATCCTGAGGATTATTATGAAGAAGAAAAAGATGAAGTAGAAAAAATACCAGAAGAAGTCTTAGCGGATATAGAAGAAGATGATGAGGTTGAAAAACAATTAGAAATGATTGATCCTGCCATTGAAGAATCCTCAATTATTGAGTTAACTGAATTAGTTAAGACTTATGATACACATCCACTAAGAGTACATTATGAATCTCAACATGAATACTTCTTGAACTATCAGGAAAATTTTAATAATTATAATTATGCTGATGCTAGAGTTTGGTTATCTAAGTTTGATCAATTATTAAGAGAAAACAATATTTTTAGAAGATTGGAACATCATTATAATAAAATTGAAATGGCTATAAAAGACAGAGAAAGTGGTCATCAATCAGAAAAGGAAGAACTATATAAACAGGCATTTACCTCTATGATGAATAAAGAATATAGCAAAGCCTATGAGTACTTAGAACAATATCAATCTATAAATAATGACATCAATAATAAAGGATATATATTATTAGGTAGATTATATACATTTATGGGCAAACCAGAAAAAGCAATAAATAACTATATTAGAGCGAACGCGATATCATTGGATCCAGATGCATATTACTTTTTAGGAGAATTACACTTTAAAAAACAAAAATGGAATGATGCGATATTCTTTTATCTAGCATATAATGATTTTTATCCAAAAGAAAATATATCAGTATATATCAGTTTATCTGAGTGTTTTAGAAGAATAAATAGTACTCATAAGGTAGTTAAGTATTTAAGAATAGCAGAAGAAATCAATGTTGATCAGCAAATAGGACTGTACCTAAAAAATAGAATTCAACAAGCAGAAATTATTAACAAAAAAAGAGTAGAATATTTTAACTTACAAAGAGGACATTTTGGTCAATAAAATTATTGAATTTTATCATAAGAAACATAGGTTATAGCCTATGTTTTTTCTATTGACAAAATACACTATATGCTCTATAATTATTCCAGAAGCGTTTTAACGCGGGCAAAGTAATAAATAAAACGAATGAGAGCGAGTTAGATACGGTGTGAGCTAATGATTACGATGTTTATGAAGAACCCCCGCTAGTAGTTGAGTTGAAATAATAGTAGGCTTAATCGGAAGTAACCCGTTATCCAATTACACGATTTTATTAGAAATCGATGAGAGGCTAATACTTGTATTGGCAAATTGGGTGGCACCGCGAATTCATTCGTCCCATATTTATAGGACGAATTATTATTGAAAAAATATATGCCTGATTAGCTCAGTTGGTAGAGCACCCGGCTGTTAACCGGTAGGTCGTAGGTCCGAGTCCTACATCAGGCGCCATTTTGATAATTAATCAGTCCAATATGAGACTGATTTTTATATATAAGGAGGTAACATGAGCAAATTTACAAGTGAAGTAGTAGATGATTTAGCAGATAAATTATTAATCGGATTAACCAAACCAGAAAATGAAATGGTAGTTAAAGAATTTGAAGAGATTGATAAAAACATCAATGTTTTAAACGATATACCAAATCTTAGTGGATGCGAATTAATGACACATTGTTTAGATGACTTTAGTTATGAATTAAAAGAAGATGTTGCTGAAACCTCAATCCCGATAGATGACTTATTAAAAAACTGTGATGACTATGTTGGAACGGAAATAAAAGTTCCAAAGGTGGTGGGATAATGAGTTATTTAAGTAGTAGTATTGTAGAAATACATGAGGCTTTAAAAAGCGATAAAACAACAAGTAAAGAATTAGTAAAAGATTCATTAAAAAAATCACATGAAACTGGGAAAAAGTATAATCCATTTGTAACTATTATAGATGATGCTGTCTCAGTAGATGTAACTGATTCACTTCTTTCAGGTATTCCTTATGGAGTAAAAGATAACTATGCCATTAAAGATATTTTAACTACAGGTTCAAGTAATACATTAAAAGATTATGTTCCATTTTATACGGCTACTGCTATAACTAATCTTAATAATGTTGGAGGAGTACCAGTAAATAAAACAGTAATGGATGAATTTGGTATGGGTGGAACTGGTATAACTGGACATACAGGAGTAGTTAAAAATCCATGGGATATTAAAAGAATGTGTGCAGGATCTTCTTCAGGAAGTGCTGCCTCTGTAGCTCTAGGTGTATATCCATATGCCCTTGGAACTGATACTGGAGATTCAATTCGTAAACCAGCTGCATACTGTGGTATCGTTGGATATAAACCAACATATGGAATGATTTCAAGATATGGAGTATTCCCATTCTCATCAAGTATGGATACTCTAGGTGTACTTACTAGAAGTGTCGAAGATGCAGCTATTGTAGTAGATGCTATGAAGGGTTTTGATGATAAAGATTTAACAACTTGGGATTCATCAGATATCAAATTATATGATTCGTTAACTGATAAAGTTAAAGGAAAAAAACTTTGTTATATAAAAGAATTATGTGACATTAAAAGATATAAAAATGCAAGTAAAGAACTTGCCGAGCATTTAAAAAACTTTATGAATGTAATAGAAAATGCTAAAAGTATTGGTATTAGTGTAGAGAGTGTTTCGATAGATGAAAAACTACTTTATGCTGTAAATCCTGCATATACAGTAATTACATGCGCTGAGGCGACATCTAATTTAGCTAATTTAACTAGTATAATATTTGGAAGAAGAACTGAGGGAGATAATTATATCGATCTAATGAAAAATTATCGTACGGAAGGATTTTCATCGTTAATAAAAAGAAGACTAGTAATTGGTTCATATGTATTATCATCAGAAAATAAAGATAAGTATTTTTATAATGCCCAGAGAGCTAGAAGATTGATCGTTGATGAATGGAAAAAACTATTCAAAAGTTATGATGGTGTAATTTTACCAGTATGTAGTGGACCAGCTAAACCTCTTGATTCTAAAGAAACAACAGATAAAGATTTACTTGCTTTAGAAAACCACTTACAAATAGGTAATTTTGGTGGATTTCCATCAATAACAATACCTTCAGGATTTATATTTAAACTACCTGTTGGAATAAATATAACTGGTAATTGCTATAAAGATAGTGATGTTTTAAATATGGCTTATGCCTTAGAAGGAACAACGAATCATAAAAACCAAATAGCAGGAGGTGTTAAGTAATGGATAACTATATCGTAATGATAGGTTTGGAAATGCACTGTGAAATTAGTAAGACTAATGCTAAAGTATTTTCCTTATCAGAAAACTCATATGAAAAAGAGCCAAATACAAATATTGGACTTCGTGATATGGCATTTCCAGGAAACTTACCTGTATTAAATAAAAAAGCTGTTGAACTAGCTTTAAAAACAAGTATAATTTTAGGTTGCAAACAACCGGAATATTTATATTTTGAAAGAAAACATTACTTCTATCCAGATTTACCAGGTGGATATCAAGTAACACAAGAAACTAAACCACTGCCTGTAGGTATATATGGGTCTTTTACGTTTGATTCTAAGGGTGAAGAAAAAACTATTAGAATTAATAATATTCATTTAGAAGAAGATGCCGCAGCCAGTGAACACTTTGATACATTTTCAACAATTGATTATAACCGTGCGGGAGTACCGTTACTTGAATTAGTTACGGAACCAGATTTGCGTTCAGCAGATGAAGCAGTATCGTTCTTAGAAGCAATGAGATCAATATATCAATATGCTGATATAAGTGAAGCAGATTCTAAAAAGGGACAAGTTAGATGTGATGTTAATATATCTATAATGGATAAGAATGAAGATATAAATGATCCAAACAACTGGGGAACTAGAGTAGAGATAAAAAATGTTAACTCATTTGGTGGTGTTAGAGACGCGATTAACTATGAAGTTGAAAGACATATCGAAATGAAAGAAAATGGCACATATCATGAATTAGAACAACAAACTAGACGTTGGGATGAAGACACTATGACAACTAAGTTTATGAGAAGTAAAGAGGATGCTATAGATTATAGATATTTTGTTGAACCAAATATTCCAAAATATAAAATTGATCCAGCATGGATTAAAAAAATAAAAAGTAGCATTCCAGAACTACCAAATGAAAGAAAAGAAAAATATATTAATAAATTTGGATTATCAAATTATGATGCAACAGTTATCGTTCGTGAAAAAGATATTTCAGATTTTTATGAAGAAACAATAAAATTAGGTGGCGATGTAAAAAAAGCTGCTAACTGGTTAACTAGTGTTATAATGGGACATCTAAATAAAAATGATTTAGAAATTAAAGATATATTTATAACACCAGCTATGTTAATAGAATTAATGCAAATGATTGAAGATGGGAAAATATCTTCTAAACAAAGTAAAGAAGTATTCTATAAAGTATTAGAAGAGAAAAAAGAACCATCTAAAGTAGTAGAGGAATCTGGAATGAAACAGATTGGTGATGACTCAATGATCAGAGAATTAGCGATAAAAGTATTAGATGAAAATTTGCATTTAATAGAAGAACATAGAAAAGGAAGAAACGTATTTGATTTCTTTGTTGGACAAATTATGAAAGCAACTAGAGGACAGGCAAATCCAACATTAACTGCTGAGATATTAAGAGAAGAAATAGATAAGAGGTAATTATGAAAATAGTTGAATTATATGATATTTATAATAATCATAATGAGTACTTAAATAAAGAATTCTGTATGCAAGGATGGATTAGAAATCATCGTAAACAAAAAGAATTCGGCTTTATTGATTTTCATGATGGAACTCACTTTAAAAGTATTCAAGTTGTATATGATAATAAACTAAGCGATTTTGAAGCTATTTCTAAAATGCATATTGGAAGTGCTATATGTGTTTGTGGAAAACTTATTGAGTCCCCAGCAGAGGGTCAGGATTTTGAATTTCAAGCAATTAATATTACATTAGAAGGAGATTGTCCAGAAGATTATCCACTACAACCAAAAAGACATACGAGAGAATTCTTAAGAACATTAGGTTATCTTCGTCCAAGGACAAATCTATTTCAAGCCGTATTTAGAGTTAGAAGTATAGTTTCTGAAGCTATTCATAAATATTATCAAGATAAAGGCTATGTTTATGTCCATACTCCAATAATAACTAGTAGTGATTGTGAAGGCGCTGGAGAATTGTTTCAGGTTACAACGTTAGATGAAATAAATAAAAAAACCGATTATAAAAATGATTTCTTTGGTAAAAAAGCTAGTCTAACTGTATCAGGACAATTACAAGGTGAAGCTTACGCTATGTGTTATAAAAAAATATATACATTTGGTCCAACATTTAGAGCTGAAAACTCTAATACTAAAACCCATGCATCTGAGTTTTGGATGATTGAACCAGAAATAGCGTTTTGTGATTTAGATGGATTAATGGATATCGAGGAAGAGACAATTAAATATGTAATAAAATATGTATTAGATAAATGTTCAGTAGAAATGGAATTTTTTGATAAATTTGTTGAGGAAGGATTACTTGCGAAATTAAATAATGTCATAGAAAAAGACGCTGTTAGAATAACCCATGAAGAAGCAATTAATATACTAATTGATAGTAAAACTGATTTCGAAAATAAACCAGTTCATGGTGGTGACTTAGCAACGGAACATGAAAAATATTTGACATCACATTTTAATAGTCCAGTATTTGTTTATGATTGGCCAAAAGAAATTAAATCATTTTATATGAGATGTAATGATGATGGTAAAACAGTAGCGGCAGTAGATTTACTTGTGCCTGGTGCTGGAGAACTTTGTGGTGGATCACAAAGAGAAGAAAGACTAGATGTCTTATTAAATAGAATGAGTGAATTAGGTGTACCTACTGATGATTTAGATTGGTACATTAATTTAAGAAAATATGGGGGATGTAAACATAGTGGATTTGGACTTGGTTTTGAGAGATTATTAATCTATCTAACAGGTGTTGAAAACATCAGAGATGTTATTCCATTTCCAAGAACTCCAAACTCATTAGAATTTTAGGTGATAATATGAAAGAAAATAAATATCGCAGTGCTTATTGTGGCGATATAAAATTAAGTGATAAAAACGTTAAAATAGCTGGTTGGGTTGAAAATATAAGAGACCATGGTGGATTGATATTTGTTGATGTTAGAGATGAAACAGGTATTATTCAAATAGTTAGTAATGATGCTAAATTATTTAATGGTCTAACTAGAGAATCAACCGTAACAGTTAGTGGTTTAGTGCGCTCCAGAAATGTCGAAGACTATAATTCAAGACTAAAAACAGGTGAAATTGAAGTATTAGTAGAAAAATTAGAAATATTAGGTTCTGCTCCAAATGAATTACCGTTTGAGATAATTACATCACCTAGTGTAGCAGAAGAATTAAGGTTAAAGTACCGTTACTTAGATTTAAGAAACGAAAAAGTACATAATAATATAATATTTAGAACTAAAGTAATTAAGTATATTAGAAGTCTAATGGATGATAGAGGTTTTACGGAAATACAAACACCGATTATAACGGCCTCAAGTCCAGAGGGTGCGAGAGATTTTATTATTCCTTCAAGAAAACATAAAGGTAAATTTTATGCGCTACCACAAGCACCACAAATATTTAAAGAACTATTAATGGTTAGTGGATTTGATAAATATTATCAAATCGCGCCTTGTTTTAGAGATGAAGATAGTAGATCTGATAGAACATTAGAATTTTATCAATTAGATTTAGAAATGGCTTTTGTTGAAGAAGAAGACGTATATGAAATTGGTGAAGAAGTATTTTATAATGTGTTTAAGGAATTTGGTAACAAAGAAGTTAGTAAGCGTCCATTTAAAAGAATTTCATATAAAGATGCAATGCTTATATATGGAACAGATAAACCAGATTTAAGAAATCCATTAGAGATTAAAGATGCTAGTGCTTTATTCGCTGAATCTGAGTTTAAACCATTTAGAGGATCAATCGTAAGAACTATTACTGTAGAGAATATAGCAGATAAACCAAACTCATGGTTTAATGATTTAGTTAGTTATGCCTCATCTATAGGAATGCCAGGAATAGGATATTTAACTTTAGATAAAGATAATGTTTTTCATGGGCCCATTGAAAAGTTTATGTCTGATGAGGATAAAAAGACATTAATAAAATTGGCAGATTTAAAAAAGGGTAGTGTAGTATTCTTTATCGCAGATAAAAAAGAAAATATTGCAGCTAAACAAGCAGGCATGATTAGAACTGAATTAGGTAAAAGATTAGATTTAATTGATAATAATAAGTTTGAATTTTGTATTGTTAATGATTTTCCAATATATGAATATAACACAGAAGAAAAGAAATATGATTTTTCACATAATCCATTTAGTATGCCAAAAGGTGGTATTAATGCATTAGATACAGATGATTATGAAAAGATAATCGGACATCAATATGACTTTGTCTGTAATGGTCATGAAATGGCTAGTGGAGCAATTAGAAATCATGATGTTAAGTGTTTAGAAAAAGCATTTAGTATTGTTGGATATGATAAAGAAGTATTAGAAACAAGATTTAAGTCATTATATAATGCTTTTCAATATGGAGTTCCACCTCATGGAGGTATGGCCCCTGGAATAGATAGAATAATCATGCTTTTATTAGACGAACCTAATTTAAGAGAAGTTCAAGTATTCCCACTTAGTGTTAGTGGTGTTGACTTAATGATGGGTTGTCCAAGTGAAGTAAGTGAACAACAATTACGTGAAACTCATATAAAGTTAAGATAGTATTTGTATTGTTGTTATGATATAATTATTTGGCTAAGGAGAATATATGAAAAAGATTAAGTTAATCGCGCTACTGGTTGTAGTATTAGTAATGTTAACAGCATGTGGCGGAAAAACACTTACTTGTGAAATAGAGTTTGAAGAAGGTTTTGAGACTAATACTATTTATAGATTTAATCGTACTGGTGATGAAATAATTAAAATTGAAACTTCTAGTACAGTAACATTAACAGAAGACATAGTTGAAGAAAACTACATAATAACAAAAAGAGAATGTGAAGAACTTGATGAACCAGGATTAAAATGCAGTGTAACGAGACGTGGAAATACTATAATTTCTACAACAACTATAGATGTTTCAAGATTATCAAGTGATTCAGATGCCTTTAATAAAGAATTATTAAAATCAACATATGATGACATTAAAAATATGGCTGAAGACATTCCATTTATGACTTGTCGATAAAAAAGATATTAAAGTATCTTTTTTTTTGAAGGAAACAGAGTAGATATCACTAATAATATATTAGGAGGTATATATGATAGAAAAAAAGAAGATAGTTACGTTATCTATAGTTGTAGTTCTCATCTTGATAGGTATAATACTAAATTTCAGAGATAATACAGTAGAAGTATTAGATAACGATACTAACACTAATGATGTAATAGCAAGCTCTCCAGCTATCTTAAAAGTTGATATAAAAGGAGCGGTAGCTAATCCTGGTGTATTTGAAGTTCGTGAAGGTGATAGAGTATTTAATGTTATAGAAATGGCTGGAGGTCTTTTAGAAGACGCTAATACTCAATTTATTAATTTAGGTAAGAGAGTATTTGATGAAATGACAATATGGATATATACCGATCAAGAAGTAGAAGATTTAAAACCAACTATAATTCAGTGGATGGATTTAGAATGTGATTGTCCTAGTGTAGAAAATAGTGCTTGCATATCTACACCAGGAGAAGACGGATTAATTAATATCAATGCTGCCTCATTAGATTTATTAATGACTTTGCCAGGAATAGGAGAATCTAGAGCTCGAGCAATCATTGACTATCGAATTAGAACACCATTTAGAACAATAGAAGACATTATGAATGTTAGTGGTATAGGTGAAAGTTTGTTTGGCAGTATTAAAGAACTTATTACAGTCTAAAACATTAATTATATTTTTAATAATAGTTACAACTATAAGAGTATTAATATCACTTGAGGAAATTCCATATGATGAATCAAGATTAGATAGTAGTAGTATAATTGGTACAATAAGTAGTATTAACATTAGAGAGAGTAGTATATCGTTAGAAATAAATGATACGATAGTATTTATAGATAACAAAAAATTTGTACTTGGAAATAAAGTTAAGTGTGTTGGCAATGCAATTCTTCCAAATGAAAATAGGAATTTCTATTTATTTAATTACAGGAAGTTTTTAGCTAGTAAAGGAATCTTATATCAAATGAATGGAACTTGTGAATTAGTAACAGAAGAGATAGGATTTCTATATCAAATAAAAAACAATATAATTGGTTTAATAAATAATAGAAAAAGTAATGCATATTTAAAAGCATTTACTTTGGGTGATACTAGCAGTATTAACAGTGATGTAATGGCAAGTTATAGATATAATGGAATAAATCATTTATTTGCTATCTCAGGAATGCATGTAACTTTATTGGTAACTATAATTTCAATGTTTACTATTAGAAATAGAAATATGCTTATATTAATGCCAATTTTACTATTTTATTTGTTTTTAACAGATTTTCCACCATCTATGATTAGAGCAGTAAGTTTTTTCTTTCTAACAACAATTAATAAACAATTTGATATAAATATAAAAAGTATAATAATATTTTTATACATAACAATAATGTTTTTACTAATTAATCCATACTTTTTATATAGTTTAGGATTTATATATAGTTTTACTATTAGTTGTTTTCTAATTTTATATAAGGAAATATTTATCAATGAAAAAAACTATTTCAAAAAAATAGCCTTTATATCATTAATTGCATTTTTAGTTAGCATACCAATAAATATTCAGAATAACTTTTATATAAATCTTCTTTCACCAATATATAATTTATTTTTTGTACCAATTGTATCTCTAATAATGTTTCCAGCATCACTAATAGTATTGTTACTTCCTTTCTTAGATAATTTGTATTTAGAAATGTGGATAATTATTGAAAATGTTTCTTTATTTCTTAGTGAATTTAACACAATACTAGTATTAAGTCGAATGAATACAGTTATGCTTATAATATATTTTTTATTGATTATTTTTATATTAAATAAAATAAAAATAAAAAAATATATCTATATATTGCTTATATTGATATTGTTAATACCACATCACTTATATCCTTATTTTAGAAATAAAGGAATAGTATTAATGTTAGATGTAGGACAAGGAGATAGTATAATAGTTGTATATCCAAATAAAGAGTTAGTGTTACTTATTGATACAGGAGGTAGATTTAATTCTACGTTAGCGGAAAATATCATAATTCCTAGTTTGCGTTCTCTAGGTTTAACTAGAATAGATTATTTGGTATTAACTCATGGGGATTTTGATCATATGGGAGAAGCAAACAATATCTTATCTAATTTTAAAGTGCATAATGTTTTAATGAATAGTGGTAATAATTCAGAACTAGAAATATCTTTAATAAACTATATGGATTTAAAAAATGTTTCATATCAACACATATCAAAAAATACAATTAATCACAGGGGAATAGAATTAAAATTTTTGAATGAAGTTAGCATTAGAAGTGAGAATGATGATAGTTTAATACTTTTATTAAGTCTTAATAATTATCAAATATTATTCATGGGAGATGCCGGTTTTATAGAAGAGCATCATATAATTAATAATTTTGATTTAAGTGATGTTGATGTGTTGAAAGTAGGTCACCATGGAAGTAGAAATAGTACCAGTAGTGAGTTTTTGAGTGCTATTAATCCTACTATCGCGTTAATATCATCAGGAAGAAACAATATATATAATCATCCACATCCAGATACAATTACAAGACTTAAAAACATTAATACTTTTATTACAAGTAGTCATGGTGCGGTAAGATTAAATATACATAATAGAATAAGTATTAAAACAGTAATTAGGAACTCCAATTAGGAGTTCTTTTTTAATTTTGGGTGTGCTATAATACAAAATGTTGATTTTTTTAAGAAAGATTATAATATTTTGTATTAAAAGAAGGAAATAGAATAAATAAGTTGTATATTACTAATGTAAGGTATTTTTTAGGATGTGTTTTATGAGAATAGATAATAGTGTTATAAATGACATTAGAAATCATGTAGATATAGTTGAAATTATATCTGGTTACTTACCATTAGTAGCTAAAGGGAAGAATTATTTTGGAGTGTGTCCTTTTCATGATGACCATACACCAAGTATGAGTGTTTCAAAAGAAAAACAAATATATACGTGTTTCTCTTGTGGGGCGACAGGTAATGTTTTTAAGTTTCTACAAGACTATGAAAATATTAACTTTGTTGAAGCTGTTAAAAAATGCGCGGATGTTGCCGGAATACCACTACAAGTAAATAATTATACAAACACTAGATATGAAAAATATAAAGAATTATACGATGTATATGAGATAAGTCAAAAATTTTATCAAAACAATATGAATAGTGCTGCATCTAAAAATGCTAAAGAGTATTTATATAGTAGAGAATTAAAAGATGATATTATTAAAGAGTTTGAAATAGGGTTATCACTAAATGATAATAATCTCTTAACTAAATTATTACAAAGTAAAAAAATAGATGATAAACATTTACTTCAAAGTGGTCTTGTAGCAGAATCCGAAAACAGAGTTGATTTATATGATATATTTAGAAATAGAATTTTATTTCCAATCCATGATGTTTCTGGAAAACTAATTGGATATAACGGTAGATCATATAATGGTGATCAAACAAATAAATATGTTAATACAAAAGAAACAGCGATATTTAAGAAAAGGGATATTTTATATAATTATCATCGTGCTAAAGAAAGTGCGAGAATAAAAAAAGAGATTATTATAATGGAAGGTCCTATGGATGTTATTAGAGCCTCTTCTGTGAATATCAAAAACGTTGTTGCTAGTATGGGGACTGCTATAAGTTCTAATCAAGCAATGTTAATTAGGAAACTATCTACTAACGTAATATTATGTTTTGATGGAGACGAAGCTGGTTTAAAAGTAACTAATGCAGCAGTTGATGAATTAGTTAAATTAGGTATTAGTCCAAAAGTTGCTAGACTAGAGGCTGGTTCTGATCCAGATGATTATATTTCTAAATTTGGAGTGGATGCATTTAGGAAGTTACTTGATAATGCAATGAACTTAATGGAGTACAAAGAATTTATATTAAAGAAGAATATTAATCTAAGCAATCCAGAAGAAGCAGCTAATTATGTTAATTCAATGATAAAAGAGTTAAATAATATTAATGATGAAGTCCTAAGAGAAATAACAATTAAAAAATTAAGTGAAGAAACTAACCTTACTGTTGATTTTATTAAATCTAAGTTAGGTGAAAAGGTAAAAAAAGAAGAAATATCAATTGTAAAAGAAAAAAAGAGATTAACTAAGTGGGAAAAATCTGAGAGAAATTTACTTTACTATATGTTGCTTAATCAAAATGTGATTAAGATGTATGATAAAAAAATAACTTATATGCCCACTGAAAAATATCGCCATTTAGCATTCCAAGTTAGTGCTTTCTATAAACAAAATGGTTATATAAATATTGCTGATCTTCTTACTGAATTAAGAGATGATGAAGAATCAGTTAAAACAATTGGTGAGTTAGAGAGTTTATCTTTAAAAACAGAAGTAGAGATGGATGAAATTGAAGACTATTTAGCTAATATTAGAGCGTATAATGATGATTTGCAAAAGAAAAAATACAAAGAAGAATTATCAAGCAGTAGTGATTTTAATATAAAATTAGATTTAGCTAAAAAATTAGTTGCATATAAAATGAGGAGTGAAGACGATGATAGATGAAATAAAAGGTTATGCACAGAGAAAAGAAGAATTAGTAAAAAATGGTAAGGAAAAGGGCTTTGTAACATACGAAGAGTTAGCTACAGCATTAAAAGGTTTAGAATTAGATGCCGATACATTGGATGATTTATATAATGCTTTTCATGAGAACGGTATTTCTGTTGTATCTGAAGAAGAAGATGCCGATGGAGGAGAAAAGTTTTTATTAGATGATTCTGCCTTAACAAAAGATTTGACCATTAATGATCCAGTAAGAATGTATTTAAAAGAGATTGGTCAAATTAAGTTATTAACATTAGAAGAAGAAGCGGAATTGGCTGATAGAATATTAGCTGGTGAACCAGATGCTAAGAATGTTCTTGCAGAAGCAAATCTTCGTTTGGTTGTTAGTATAGCGAAAAGATATGTTGGACGAGGAATGTTGTTTCTTGATTTGATTCAAGAAGGTAACATTGGTTTAATGAAAGCTGTTGATAAATTTGATGTTGCAAAAGGTTTTAAGTTTTCTACTTACGCTACATGGTGGATACGTCAAGCTATAACAAGAGCAATAGCGGACCAAGCAAGAACTATTCGTGTTCCTGTACATATGGTTGAGACAATTAATAAATTAGCTCGTGTTCAAAGGCAATTAACACTAGAATTAAACAGGGAACCAACCGAAGACGAATTAGCTAAGAAGATGAATACTACTGTTGAAAAAATAAGAGAGATATATAAAATTAGTCAAGACCCAGTTAGTTTAGAAACACCAATTGGTGAAGAAGATGATTCTCATTTAGGAGATTTCATTAAAGATGAGAGAAATCTTAGTCCTGAAGAATTTGCAACAAATGAAATATTAAAAGATGAAATAAGTGAAGTTTTATTAACTTTAACTGAAAGAGAAGAAAAAGTTGTTAGATTACGTTTTGGACTTGAAGATGGTAAAACAAGAACATTAGAAGAGGTAGGTCAAATGTTTGGTGTTACAAGAGAACGTATAAGACAGATCGAAGCAAAAGCTTTAAGAAAATTACGTCACCCTTCACGCAGTAGAAGATTACGCGATTATATGACTGAATAATGAAGATATCTAAAAGATTACGAACTATTGCAGAATTTATACCAAATGGCAGTAAAGTTATCGATGTTGGGTGCGATCATGCTCTTTTGTGTATATATTTATCACTAGAAAAAAACTGTACAAGTATTGCAACAGATATTAATAGACATTCAATTAGTCAAGCAAAATATAATATTGGTAGATTCAATGCTAAAAATATAACAACAATAAGAACAGATGGATTAGAAGGCGTTGAAGTACATGAAGATGATATTTTAGTTATTTCAGGATTAGGTGCAAGTACAATTCAAAGTATATTAAAAGATAAAGAGTTACCAAACACTTTAATAATTAGTTCTCAAAATGATCGTGATAAGTTGAGACACAGTGTTGTTTCAATGGGATATATGATTAAAGATGAAAAATATATTATTGATAATGGTAAGTATTATATAATTATTATGTTTGTTAAAGGTTCAAGCGAATATGATGAAAATGACTATAATTATGGTCCTATATTAAAACAAAATAGAGTGTACTTAGAAGATAAGATAAAACAATTTACTGAAATAATGAGTAACATTGATAGTACTAATGAAGAATATAAAGAATTTGAACAAAAAATTAAGGGAGTAAAAGAATTATTAGAAAAATCAACTTGATTTTTCTTTTTTGCATAAAAAAAGACTGTTATATCATTTCTAGTCTTTTTTCTATTGCTTGATGCTTATCCATATCAGCAGTCTTTTTTATATCTCTCATTGTAAGTATATATCTACAAACTTTATCTCTCATGTTATTATCATCTAATTTATTAGTTGTTTTAAAGTTGCCATCATCATGCATACCAGTGATAATTAAGATATCTTTTTTTCTAGAAAGTATTTCCATGTATCCAAGTGATTCACAATGTAATAAATACATATGAGCTTCAGCGTCAAAAATTGCATTGCCTCCGCTATGGCACCCTTGATAATACATTGCGAAGTCTTGATAATTACTTGCAAAAGAATCTTCAACACCAATTAGATTACCAATAAGCATATGTAGTTCACCTAATAATTCTTCATCAGTCAATTCAGTGATTTGTTTATCAGAAAATCTTTCTAAAATATAGTCTTCAACAATTCCAACAGAACCTTCTAAATATTTACGTATCGCACTATTTCTTCTAGGAGTTTTGATGTCAAAATATGATACATAATTTGTAGGAATTCGAACTCCACGAATCCATGGATTACCAACCATATCATTATCAAACATATACAACCATTCTTTGCTGTACGGAGCTTCATGAATCTTATTTAATGAATATCCTTGAGTATCTACTGTTAGAATGTCTTCGTTTCCTTTTAAAGGTATTAGATAACTCATAAGCTTATACCCAAAAGTAGGAATATTTTTAGTTGTTACATGAGGTTCTGATTTTATTTCTTCTTCTGGAATTGTTTCATCTGTCATTATAATTTCACACGCTCTAATAAATCTTCTGTTTAATAAATAATTTTCTTCTCTTACGCCTGGCATATTATCACTTCCTAATAATAGAATACAATATAACTAAAAAAATTACTACTTTTTATTCTATATTTGAAAAATTTAAGGATAAAACGTTTTCTATTTGAAATTTTTATGATATAATCGAGATGTAATAAGAATAAGAGGGAAGAACTATATGGAAATTATTTTAGCAATTGTATTATTTCCTGTGAGACTTATTAGGAAGATAGGTAAGTTATTAAGTCGACCGTTAGGACCAATAGGCGATGCTTTTGTGTGGATATGTATTAAGGTGTATCGCTTTTTTTACTATGTTGGAGCAGGTATAACTTTTCCGTTTAAGGGACTTTCTAAGATGGAAGAGTATGAACAAAAACTCAAGAAAGAAAAGCAAGAAGCAAGAGAAAAAAGAGAAAAAGATAGAGAATCAGAGCTCATTAAACAACAAGAAGAAAATTCAGCAGCGTTTCAAGAAAAAATTGATGATTTAGAAAAAGACTTTTTATCACAAAAAGAATTTGTTGATACTAGTGGATTAGATAAGCATACAATTATTGATAGACAAGAACGTATTGAAAGATCTATTGCCGCTAGAAGAAGAGAACTGAATAATCTTACTCCAGAAGAGTTAGCAGTAAAAATATCTAATTTAGAAGAATTAATAATTGAACAAAGAGAAGAACTAGAAATACAAGAGATACAATTAGATGTTATAGCGGGAAGTGCGACATTAAATGCTGAAAACACCATTGCTGAAAGTGCTACTGCAGATGTAGTAAAGATAGAAGAAACAGAAGATGGTGAACCTGTTGAAGGTGAAGAATCAGAAAAAATCGATCCAAAGGATTTAGATGCAATTTTATTTGCTGATGAAGAAGAAAATATAAGTAAAGGTATTGGTGGAGCAATTAATTTGTTTCTAGAAAGAATATTTTCATGGATTCCAAATGCATTTAAAGAAGGAAAAAGAAAAAGAGAAGAAGCAAGAGAAAAGAAAGCACAACAAGATGGAAATCTTGATAGACAAGCATTGATCCTTGACTTAGAAGGTGAGGATTCAGAAAAAGAAGAAAAAGCTGTTATGTGGGAATATGTTTGTAGGTCACCTGAAGGAAAAACAGTTAAAGGGTATTTTGCAGCACATTCGAAATTAGAGGTGCACTCATTCCTACAAACTCAAAACATGATTATATATAGTATTAGAACTAATAAGTGGATTCAGGCAATGTATAGTTCTCTTAATGGGAATGGCGCTAAGTTAAAGAGAAAAGATTTAATATTCTTCTTAACTCAGCTTTCTACATATATTAAGTCAGGTATTCCTCTTGTAGAGGCAATGAACATCTTAGTAAGACAGTTTAAGAATAAAAATTATCAAAGAATGTTTAGAGCGATGATGTACGATTTAACGATGGGAGAACCTTTTTCTAAAGCAATGGAAAATCAAGGCAATTCATTCCCACCAATTTTAATTAACATGGTTAAGTCATCAGAGTTAACAGGAGAACTACCAGAAGCACTGGATGATATGTGTGAATATTTTACACAAGTGGAAGCAGCTAGAAAAGAAATGATTAGTGCCTTAACATATCCGTCTATTGTTCTTGCAATGGCGATAGGTGTAAGTATATTTATGATGTTATACATTGTTCCGCAATTTGTGGAGATGTTTGAAATGATGGATGATGCAGAGATTCCAGGAATAACGACATTCGTTATGAATGCCAGTGACTTTTTGCAGAATAATATTCTTTGGATAATAATTATTACCATTGTTTTCATAATTATCATGGTCTATTTATTTAGAAATGTTAAGATTGTTAGAACTGGTATGCAATGGTTAGCAATGCATATACCAGTAATGGGCACAATTATAATATATAACCAAGTTACTATGTTTAGTAAAACGTTCTCTTCATTACTATCACATAACGTATTTATTACAGATAGTATGAAAGTATTAAAGAAAATAACAAATAACGAAATATATAAAGCTATGATACTTGAAACAGTAGTTAACTTAGCATCTGGAGAAAAGATATCAGCCGCATTTAAAGATCATTGGGCATTTCCAATACCAGCATATGAAATGATCGTTACAGGTGAAAAAACCGGTCAATTAGCTGAAATGATGGCAAAAGTATCGTCTTATTATCAAGATGAACATAAAAATGCTGTAACTAGGGTTAAAGCATTAATGGAACCACTAATTATCGTATTCTTAACGGTTGTTGTTGGTGGTATCGTACTTGCTATTATTCTACCAATGTTCTCAATGTATGAGGGATTAACTTAGTAGGGGGAAGAAAATGGAACTTTATTATGTCTTAGTATTTTTTACACTAGGATTAATGTTTGGTTCATTCTACAATGTTGTAGGTTATAGATTACCAAAGAAGGAATCCATCGTGACTCCTTCTTCTCATTGTACTGCTTGCAAGAATAAACTTAAACCACTTGAATTAATACCAGTGTTATCATTTTTGTTTTTAGGAAGAAAATGTAAGAGTTGTGGAGTTAAAATATCATGGTTTTATAGTATTTTTGAGTTTTTAACGGGAATCTTATTTGTTCTTTCATATTTAATGTTTGGATTTACTATTGAATTAGCAATTTCTCTTATATTTGTCTCAATAGTAATCATAATAACAGTAAGTGACTTTGAGTATTATATTATTCCAGATGAGATCATTATAATAGGAATCATTTCATTATCAATTGCTTATTTTTTAAATGGAGGATTTGTGGATGGCACGTTTAGTTTATCATCTGCAGGAATAGAACTTGGATTAGTTTTATTAAATGGTCTTGGAGCTTTTCTTTTAATGTATGGAATAAAGATAATAGGGGATAAATTGTTTAAGAAAGAATCAATGGGTGGGGGAGATATTAAACTATTATTTATCCTTGGCATGGTAATAGGGTTCCCACTTGCAATTATATCAATATTCTTTGCTAGTATGATTGCACTTCCAATATCATTAATAATATATCAAAGGAAAAAAACAAATATAATTCCATTTGGTCCATTTTTATGCCTTGCAGCATTGATATTATTTTTTACCAGTGTTGATTGGCTTGATATATTAACTATATTTTCATAAAAAAAGACTCTTAGGAGTCTTTTAATAATGCCATTAAGTCTTCTTCTGAGACATCGCCATCAAAATCAATTTCAGCTAATATATCTGCTAATTCACCTGTCATATCCACTAGTTCAACTGGTTCTGGTGTTTGATCAACAGGTTTTTCCATATTAAGGTCTTTAATCGCACTTAATATTTCCTCATCTTTTTTAGCTCTTTCTTTTTCTAATTCTTCTTTTTGTCTTTCAAATTCTTCTTGTTGTTTTTTCTTTTCAGCATCTTTTAGTTTTTGTTCGGTTTCTTGGGCGATAAGAAGTGATTCTTGTAGTCCCATCTTAGTAGTATTAGCACTACTATCATCATTATCTAAGTCAATTAGTTTTAATAATTCTTCTACAGTAGTATGTCCTTGTTCTACTTTCATCAATCCATCTTGAAGTAGAGAATCCACATCTTGTGAGTAAACAAGTTTTCGTAATTCATCTTTTCTAATGTTTGCTGTAATTGCATCTCTAATAGCAGTATTCATAAGTAAGACTTCATGAATAGGAACACGACCCTTATATCCATTATGGCAACCTTCACAACCGACGGTTTCATATAATCTACTAATATCTCTATTTAATGCCTTTTTAAATATATCTTTTTCATATTCAGTTGCTTCACGTTCTCTTTTACATTTTGTACATAGTCTTCTAGCAAGTTTTTGGGCAACTATTCCTTCAATCGCACTAGCAAGCAAGTATCTTTCAACATCCATATCTAGAAGTCTTTCAACTGTATTTAAGGCATCGTTAGTATGGAGAGTAGATACAACTAAGTGTCCTGTTATAGATGCACGAACCGCTATTTTAGCTGTTTCTGTATCACGAATCTCCCCAATCATTATTATATTGGGGTCTTGTCTAAGTATAGAACGTAAAACTGTTGCAAAATCTAAACCAATTTCACTATTGGTTTGAACTTGATTTATACCTTCAACATTCATTTCTACTGGGTCTTCAACAGAAATAAGATTAACTTCTTCTTTATTTAGTTTTTGCAACATTGCATAAACAGTAGTAGATTTACCACTACCCGTAGCGCCAGTAACCATTATAATACCGTTAGGTAAACTAACCATTTTATTAACTTTAGCTAAATTAGATTCAGAAAAGCCTAAAGAGTCTATTCCTGTACCACTTAAACTATAATCCATAATTCTGATAACTATTTTTTCACCTAGATTAGTTGGTAAAACAGAAACACGCATGTCTAAGTTTGTTCCTTGCAAATTAGCTTTAATAGCCCCATCCTGTGGTAGACGTGATTCGGTAATATTCATACCAGAAATTATTTTTACACGTGTTACTAGGTTTTTTTGAAATGTTGGTGGTACTTCAGAATAATCAACTAAGTCTCCATCAACTCTAATTCTAATAACCATATGATCAGCATGGGGATCAAAATGAATATCACTTGCGCCTCTGTTTGAGGAATCAAGCATTATATCATTAACTACCTCAACAATTGGCATCTTTTCATAGTCAAAAACTTTAAGCATCAACTCAATCCCTTCTTGTTCTTTCTTTTATTATTAGGACTAGCATTTATCCTAGATATATTATATAATATATTTGTAATAAATACAATACGAGGAGTGTATAATATGTTTAAAAATAAAAATAAAAACAAGGGATTTATGCTTATTGAAACCTTGCTAGTAACGATGACAATAGCGGGTATTTTAGTATATATGTATGTCCAATTTTCAGACATTGACAATATTCACGGACGACTTAGAAAATATAACACAGTAGAGAGTCTATATAGAACAGAAGTTGTCAAAAATCTATTGATGCAAACAACAACACGACCAGATTACGGTGCGATATCTACAACTGGAATAGTATTAGTTAACGATGAAAGTTGCACTTTAAGAACTCAACATAATCAATTTAGTAATTGGGACGGGTTTAATAGTGACAAAAGAAACTTTTATTGTCAATTGCTAGATGAATTGGAGATAATAAGTGCGATTATAACAAGAGTTAATATTGCTGACGCTAATACGATAACTACTGATACTCAACTTAGAGCGTTTATCAATTCATTTCCAAATGAAACAGATAATCCCGATGAATTCAGAATTATCGTAAAGTTTAAAGATGAAACGTTTGCTACATTAGTATTTGAACCATGTTTAACTGCAGAAGATTCGAGGTGTTCAAAATGAATAACAAAGGATTAACAATTGTTGAATTAATTACTTCAATATCTTTAGTATTAGTCGCGATGGTATTTTTATTCAATATTATATTTTTACTTAGAGAAACATATAATGATAATCGATTAGGCAGTGAAACTACAGTGCGGAATGCCTTGTTTTTACATAGTGTCAATCAAGATTTTATAGTTGACAACATTGTTTCTATAGGAAGTTGTCCATTATCAGGTGCGAATAATTGTTTTGCATTTGATTTAGCGAATGGAGATGAAAAACTATTAAGAATATTTGCTCCAACTGTAGTTGGTGAATCACATAGGGTTATATATGGAGATGAAACACTTAGACTTGATGGAGACGAAACTATTGATGTTACAGGCATAAGGGCTTGCGTAAGAACTACAATGCCTATTCCATTACCAAGAGATCATGGTAGTGCTTTTAATTCATATTTTATACTAACTATACCAATTACATCAGGCGCAATTAATTTAGTTTACCCCTTTGATAGAGATCGCGTTTATATAACAGAAATTAGCCCTTGTTAATAAACTAGTATTTAATATTTGACAAATGGAATAAAGTATGGTAATATACGCTCTGTCTTTGAAAGAAGGGGGAAAAATATATGAAAAATAGAAATTTAAAGATTAACAAACAGGCTTTATCTAATTTATTTAGTTGGGCAAAAAAGAATAAAAGGAAACTTGTTACAACAGGCGGATCGTTTGTTCTTGTAGGAATGCTTGCAATTACTTCATTGACTGGTTGCAGGAATGATGAAGAGTATGTAGCTATTCCACCAGTTGTTGAACCTGGTAATAATGAGGAACAAGCAAACGAATATGAAGATGAAAAAGAAGAAGCAGCTGATATTGACGAACATCGTACATTAAGAGATATGCTACGTCTAAGAAATCTTGGAATGTTTGGTGGTAGAGGTCTTGCAGATCATATTAATGCTGAAGCAGACGAAATTCACAGACGTGTAACTGGTGGACCAATTTTTAATCTAAATGAAGTTACTACTGATTCTAGTGGAAGACACTGGGTAAGTCCAGAAGACCAAAGACGTTATGAGCAAGGACCAGTTACTAATATCCCACCAGGTGTATTTGTAGCACCAGATGGATCATTTTGGGAATCAGAACAAGCATACCGTGATTGGGTAAATCAACAACCAGGACAACCTGTAATAGAAGGTAATTTCTTTGTAGCGCCAGACGGTACAGTTTGGGTTAGTGAAGCAGATTGGAGAGCATCACAACAAGGAACAACTCCAATTCCACCAGGAACTGGAGAAACAATAACAGACGGGAATTTCTTTACTGATCCAACAGGAACAGTTTGGGCTAGTGAGGCAGATTACTTAGCATGGATAAATGCACAAAACACCGTTCCTCCAACACCAAAAGTAGAAACTCCAGCACCACAACAACCAACGCCACAACAACCAGCACCAGAACAACCTAATGATGGTTTCTTCCATGCACCAGATGGTTCAGTATGGACTAGTAGAGCAGATTGGGAAGCATATGAATCATCAAAAACTGTTCAAGCAGTTGGAACTTCTGCAACAATAGAAGGATCAGCCTTTGAAGAAAGTAATTTCTATACTTGTCCAGAGGGAACAGTATGGGCTAGCGAAGCAGATTGGAGAGCATATAATTCAGCTAAAAGCGACACTACAGAAGTAGCAGTAGTTCAATCAGCTGAAGTAGCTCCAGTAGCAGCAATAGCAGAAATAGAACCAGCAGTAGCTGAAATAGCTCCAGTGGCTGAAGTAGTTCAAGTAGCTGAAGTAGCACAAATAGCAGAATATATTGAAGCAGCAATGGAAGTAATAGAAGCTGAAGAAGATAGTTACGCAAGATAGAAAATATAACTAAGATGATTTCTTAGTTTTTTCTTGCGATAATATTAAATTCGTGGTATTCTTATACTAGATAGATAGGAGTTGTAAGTATGAGAAAAGCCCAATATTATATTAGTTTTATTGGAGCATTTGTATTTGGTTTCGTAGCTTTAAATATTTATAATTCAACGGAAGTAGTGACGAGATTTGCTCCTGAAAGAAATAATAATGCTAATATAGAAAAAGATAGTTCATACACTTATTTAAGTGGTGGGATAGTATCACATTTTTTGGAACAAATGGACTATAAAAATGAAATTGATTAAGAATAAAAGATTAATAGTCTTTTTTCTTGTGTGGTGATTATATGAAAAGATTTTTCGTAGGGATTAGAAAAAACTATAAACTAATATTAATATATATTATTATTTTAGCTGTCTTATTAATTGAATTACCATATTATATTGATGCTCCAGGAGGTTTAATCAATATTAGTGAGAGAATTGAAGTTGATGGTGGCAGTACTAGTGAAGGTTCATTTAATTTAACATATGTAAGTGAATATCGGGCAACTATCCCAATGCTTGTAATCGCTATATTTAATCCTAATTGGACAATACATAAAAAAGGTGATAATTTTTTGGATACCTCCAACCATAGAGAAGCAGTAATTAGAGATAGATTGTGGATTAGAGAATCATATTCTAATGCAGTTATTCTAGCATTTGAGATGGCAGGTAAAAACGTTGAAATAATAAGTGAAGAATTACACATAGTACATATTTTTGAAGATGCTGATACTAATTTAAAAGTAGGAGATATAATTCTCTCAATTAACGGAACTGTTATTCATAATATATCTATGATTCATGATATTATAAGGACTTTAGATGTTGGTGATAAACTAGAGATATTAGTCGAAAACAATAATTCAAACTATACTAGATATGCTCGAATTGTTAATATAAAGGGATCTAAATTAATTGGTATTATGTTTGCTAATATTAGAGAGTTTAAGACAACTCCAGAAATAAACATTAGTTTTAGAAGAACAGAAACAGGTTCAAGTGGAGGCCTAATCTTAGCGCTTGCGATATATAATTCAATAACTGATGTTGATATAACGGGTGGATTAACAATTGTTGGAACAGGTACTATAGATATATATGGTAATGTTGGAACAGTTGGTGGGATTGAAAACAAATTAATGGTAGCAAATAGGAGAAACGCAGATATATTTTTTGTTCCCGCTGGCGAGAATTATGAAGAAGCCAGAAAGTTTGCAACTTTAATGAATTATAAAATAAAAATAGTTCCTGTATCAACCTTTGAAGAAGCAATAAATTATTTAATGGTAAACATTGTAGCATAATGTTTACTTTTTATATTATTATGATATAATAATTTTCGAAACGGGGAGGTTTTATATTATGGTTTCTTTTACAATATCAAAAGAAGAAGATGATAATGTCTTTGGTAAAGAAATACTAGATATTCAAGGAATGGATATCCACTTTATTCTAAAAAATTATTCAATGGAGGTATTGAATAATTATATTGAAGAAGGTTTATTAGATATTTTTAGAATGATTGAAAAAGATATCGATAAAGCAACAGGTGATGCGAGAGATTCTTTACTCAGACACTCTGTTCTAGTAATTATAGACCATCATAAGAAATTTAAACCATTTATTGAGTCATTAGTAAAACAACAAGTTATATTTACTAGAAAAAAATTGCTATCTATTCAAGAAGAAACAAGGGAAGTTTTAATCGCAAACCTAGAGGAACAAAATCCTGAATCTAATTTATTACCAAAAAATATTAATCCCTATTATTATTATCAATTGAATAGTTATAAGTTTGCTAAATATGTAAAGGAAAAATTAGCATATTGTGATTACATTGTTGGTATATTAGATTCTGGATTAGCAAACAAGAAAAAAGCAACCGCGACATTGCGTGATGTAAAATATGAATTAGCATCAATGGGATATGAGTTTAATTCTGAAGAAAATAATACAGCTAGAAAAAAAGGAAAAGTAATGTTTTTCTGTGACATTATGAACACTATCGACAGAGGGACTGCTTTAGACTTTAATGAATTAGGTTTAAAACTAGTAGGATTGAAAGAAAAACATGAAGCTGAAGACATTGTTTTTTCTCTAATTACTGGAGATTCTGAAGAAGAATATTTAATGCAATATTTTGATAATGTAAATGAGTATCTAAATTTGCCGGGCATAGTTTTTGGCAAACAATTTATGCGAGATAAATACTTTTTAATGAATGAGGGATTTGAAAATTATTTTAAACACAATAAAATCGATAAGATAATTGACTATACTAACGAATTAAAAAAAGAATCAGATATAGTAGCGGTTTATTACGTAGACGATAATCCAACATATGCTACTGATAGTATAAAGGATGCATTTGGTGATACATATTATCATGCCCTAAGTATTGAAGACAATAAAAATTTTAATGGAGAAAATATTACATCTACTATCGCGCGCAACATTAATGGTGTATTAGAGGTAATGGATGTTTATTTAAACTCAGAAATGTTTGAGGAAAACTCATATCAAAAGGTTTATACTAATGATAATGATGATGAATATGCTGAACTAAACTTCGATGATGATGGAGATTTGCCATTTTAATATAAAATTTAATAGACTTCACTAAAGTCTATTTTTTTGTTACAATATTACCAGGTGATTAGAGATGAAAATAGCCGATGTAGATTATGAAAAAGTAACGCCAATGATGAGACAATACTTGGATATTAGAAATGCTAATCCAGGTGTTACTTTATTATTTCGTTTAGGTGATTTCTATGAAGTCTTTTTTGAAGATGCTATTATTGTTTCTAAAGATTTAGAAATCGCCCTTACAGCGAGAAACGCTGGACTTGAGGAAAAAATACCAATGTGTGGAGTACCTCATCATGCAGCTAGTGGATATATAGAAAAATTAGTTGAAAAAGGACATCGAGTAGGAATATGTGAACAGTTAGAAGATCCTTCACAGGCTAAAGGAATAGTTGAAAGAGGACTAACACAAATTATTACTTGTGGTACGGTTATGAATAATGGCTCACTTTTAGATTCGGAGTCTAATTATATTGGTAGCGTAATGGATTTTAAACATGCTTATGTATTAAGTTATGCCGACGTTTCCACTGGATTAATATATGTTGAAATAATACCACATGATGCCTCAAAATTAGTTTCAGAGATAGTATCATTAAATATTAAAGAAATCGTAACAGAGTCATCATTAGATGCTAGTATAATCAATATTCTTAGAAATCAATTTAAAATTTTAGTTACAATTAGTGATGAAGTTAATTATTTGAAAGAATATAAAAAAATATATAAAGGTATTGATGATGAAAGATTAGCAACAACTATTAATCATCTTCTAACTTATATTACAGCAACACAGATGAAAATATTAACTCATATGCAACCAGTAATTATAAAAGAAAATAAAAACATTTTAAAAATGGATTCGCATACAAAAAACAATCTTGAATTAACAGAAACAATCAGATTGAAATCAAGAAATAATTCTTTATTATGGTTACTTGATAAAACAAGAACGGCAATGGGTTCAAGAATGTTAAGAAACTATATTGAAAATCCATTGATTGATAAAAAAGAAATTAATAATAGATATGATGTTGTTGAAACATTGCTAGAAGAATTTATTTTAAAAGAAGATTTAAGAAATTTATTATATGAAGTATATGATCTAGAGAGATTATCAGGCCGTATTGCCTTTGGTAACGCTAATGCTCGTGATTTAGTACAACTAAAAAACAGTTTAAAAGTTTTGCCAGATATTAATAATATTTTAAATGCGCTTAAGTTTAAAACATTTAAATCATTAGATAAATTATATAATTTGTTAGAAACAAGTATTAATGATAATCCACCTATAGGAATAAAAGAAGGATCAATAATTAAAGATAATTATTCGGCTGAGTTAGATGAATTAAGAAGTCTTCGTAAAGGTGGCAAAGATTTTGTTGCTCGTTTTGAATTAGAAGAAAAAGAACGTACCGGAATTAAAACTTTAAAAGTTGGATATAATAAGGTATTTGGTTATTACATTGAAGTTTCAAAAGGATCTACAAATCTTGTTAAAGATGAATATGGATATGAAAGAAGACAAACACTAAGTAATTGTGAAAGATATATAAGTCCTATTTTAAAAGAGAAAGAAGCATTAATATTAAATGCTGAAGATAAGATAGTAGAACTGGAATATAATTTGTTTGTTGAAATAAGAGATAAAATAAAAGAATCAATACCTGTAATTCAGAGTATTGCTAAAATAATAAGTGAGATAGATGTGTTACAATCGTATGCTACAGTTTCTGAAGAAAATAATTATGTAAGACCGACATTAACTGATAAAAGAGAAGTTCATATATTAGAAAGTCGTCATGCAGTTGTTGAGAAAGTATTAAATAATGAGTTTATTCCAAATGATATCGAGTTTGATAATTCAACAGACATATTATTAATAACAGGTCCAAATATGGCTGGTAAGAGTACTTATATGAGACAATTTGCTATTACTGTTATAATGGCGCAAATAGGGTCATTTATACCAGCAAAAGCAGCATCTTTACCTATATTTGACGCTATTTATACAAGAATAGGTGCTAGTGATGATTTAGTTAGTGGAGAATCTACTTTTATGGTTGAAATGAAAGAAGCAAATGAAGCTGTTAGTCACGCTACTAAAAATAGTTTAATTTTATTTGATGAATTAGGTAGAGGAACTGCCACATATGATGGAATGGCACTCGCGCAGTCAATTATCGAGTATATTCATGAAAATATTCAATGTAAAACACTCTTTTCTACTCATTATCATGAATTAACAGATTTAGAGAGTAAATTAGAAAGTTTAAGAAATATACATGTAAGTGCTAAAGAAGAAAACGGTAATATTACGTTTTTACATAAAATTAAAAGAGGTAGTATAGATAAAAGTTATGGTATACACGTTGCAAAATTAGCTAATTTGCCTTCATCTGTTATATCAAGAGCAACAAATATCTTAAATATATATGAAACAAAGGCAAAAAATAAAGAGTTAAAGATTCAAGAAAGTTTTTCTTTAGAACCAGTTATTGATAATCATGATGAATTAAGAGAAAAATTATCATCTATCGAGCCGTTAGAAGTGTCACCTATGGAAGCATTAAACGTTTTGATGGAACTAAAAGACATTAGTAAAAGAGATGTATAGTAGATTTTAATATACGTCTTTTTATTGACTTTAAAGGGGTTCTTACTTATAATTAATATAGGTGATTATATGAAAAATAATAAGGGGTTAACAATAGTAGAGTTACTAGCAGTTATTACATTTTTAGCGATAGTAGGAATAATCGCGTTTGTTGCTATTGATGTCATTAATAGGGCAAATCGTGAGGATGCATTAGAAGCCCATGTAACCAACATGCTATCTTCTTCTTTGTCGTATGTATCAATTAGTGATATACCACTTCCTGATATATACATAACAACAACTCAACTTGGCTTAGTTGATGGTAATTTAACCAATGCCTGGGGATCTGGTGCTGCTTGTGTGTATCGAGTTAGTTTAGGTTTAGCAGGAGAAAGAATTTCTGTTGGAAATGCAAGTAATATATGTGAATTAAGAATTACTTTGGAGTACTTAGTGGACCGTGGAGTGCTTGGTGTAAACGATGAAGGTATAATGGTTAATCCTATTACTGATAAAAACGTTGATCTGAAGCAGTCATATATTAGTGTTATAATGGTGTCCCAAGCATCATCAAATGTAACTACTACTACTCTTAGTAGTACTATAGGTAAATATGATGGTAAATGGTATTATCAATTAAGAGAAGTTATAATTCCATAAGGAGGATTTATGAATAAAAAAGGTTTTACTTTAGTAGAATTAGTGGTTGTAGTAGTTATCTTAGCGATTATTGCGTTAATCGCAATACCAGCAGTAATGAGAATAATTAGAGATGGTAGAGAAAGAAGAGAAAATATTGATGTAGGTGTTGTATTGTCTGGTGGTTATGATTATATGTTAAAGGACATAAGTCGTCTTCCAACAGTAGGAAATCCTGAGATAGTAACTCTTAGAAAGATCATAAGTGAAGGGATACTAAGAATTGATTTAACAGAGTGTAAACCAAAACCTTGCGAGCCATATTTTAATATGGACGATTGTATTCGAGTAACCAATCATGAAGGCGTAGCAGCACAAACAGATTTAAAACCAAATGAACAATATTTTGGAACATACTTCTTTGAATATTTTGAGTATACTTCGACAGTATGTCAGTAAATATGTTTTTCACTTTAAAATTAAACGATTGTTTGTCAATTGTTTTTTTTTCTGATATAATTAATTAAGGTGAGGATATGGCAAAATATGATGAAAGTTCAATAAAAGTACTGGAAGGTTTAGACGCGGTTAGGAAACGTCCAGCTATGTATATTGGATCAACAGATAAAAAGGGATTGCACCATTTAGTGTGGGAAATTGTTGATAATGCAATAGATGAAGTTATCAATGGTTATGGTAAAAAAATAAAAATAACTATCCACAATGATAAAAGTATTAGTATCGAAGATGAAGGAAGAGGCGTTCCTGTAGGTAAACATGAAACAGGGAAAGCTACACCAGAAGTAATTTATACAGTATTACATGCTGGAGGAAAGTTTGAAGTTGGTGGATACTCAATTGCTGGAGGATTACATGGTGTTGGAGCATCAGTAGTTAATGCTTTAAGTAAGTGGATGGAAGTAACTATTAAAAGAGAAGGATATGAGCATGTCATATCTTTTAAGAATGGTGGTCAAGTTGATAAGCAACTAACTAAAATGGATAAAACATCAAGAACAGGGACCACAGTTAGATTTCTTCCTGATGATGATATATTTTCATCGACGACATTTTCATTTACAACAATATGTGAAAGAATGCAAGAATGCGCATTTTTACTTCAAGGATTAACAATGATGGTTATTGATGAAGAAGACAATAAGAGTGAAACATTCTTTTATGAGAATGGGTTAGAATCATTTGTAAGTTATATAAATGAAGATAAAAAAACACTTCATCGAGTAGCAAGATTTGATGGTGAAAAAAATAAAATAGATGTATCTATCGCATTTCAATATACAGATTCATATAATGAAAATATAGTATCATTTGTTAACAATGTTAAAACATCAGATGGTGGAACTCATGAGATTGGTTTTAAGGCTGGCCTAACAAGAGTCTTTAATGAATATGCTAGGGCAAATAATTTTTTAAAGGAAAAAGATAAAAACTTAGAAGGTCCTGATACTAGAGAAGGATTAACTGCTATTATAAGTTTAAAAATACCAGAAGATTTATTACAGTTCGAAGGACAAACAAAATCTAAATTAGGAAGCCCAGTAGCACGTACTGTAGTAGAGAGTTTTATAAGTGAAAAATTAGCATTTTATTTAGAAGAAAATAAAGAAATCGCAACCACTATCATGGACAAGATGATCAAAAGTAAAATGGTTAGAGAAGCTGCTAGAAGAGCACGTGATGAAGCTCGCAAAAATGGTAAAGATAATAAAAAAGAAAGAGCCTTAAGTGGTAAACTTACCCCAGCTCAAGGTAAAGATAAAAATAAAAACGAATTGTTCTTAGTTGAGGGAGATTCTGCTGGTGGTTCAGCTCGTCAAGGAAGAGATAGAAGATTTCAAGCTATATTGCCACTACGCGGTAAAGTTTTAAACTGTGAAAAAAGCAATTTAGAAGAAATATTAAAAAATGAAGAAATCAACACCATAATTCATACTATAGGAGCTGGTGTTGGTAGCGACTTTGATACTGAAGATGTTAATTATGATAAAGTAATTATTATGACTGATGCTGATGATGATGGAGCGCACATTCAAGTATTATTATTAACATTCTTTTATAGATATATGAAACCATTAATAGAAGAAGGTAAACTATATATCGCAATGCCTCCTTTATATAAATTATCAAGTGGTAAAACAATTCATTATGCATGGACTGAAGAACAACGAAAAGAAATAATAGAAGAATCAAAAACAAAAATGGAAACACAAAGATATAAAGGTCTAGGAGAAATGAATGCTGAACAATTATGGGAAACAACAATGGATCCAGATAGTAGGAGTTTAATTAAAGTAAGTATTAAAGATGTCGCCCTTGCTGAAAAAAGAGTAAGTGTTTTAATGGGTGATAAAGTAGAACCAAGAAAAGAATGGATAGATGAAAATGTTGAATTTTCACTTGAAGATAATTTTGTTGGTTAAGAATGGTGGGTAAGATATGCAAGATGTATTAAAAAAGATATA
>Ga0123353_10001047_pt1 | contig 33898 bp, 23 predicted proteins | sample TergutLab28metaG_3_FD_92763 | JGI IMG/M metagenome (GOLD analysis project Ga0123353, IMG submission 92763) | Labiotermes labralis P3 segment gut microbial communities from Petit-Saut dam, French Guiana - Lab288 P3 | ecosystem: Host-associated > Arthropoda: Insects > Digestive system > Gut ... | reverse complement strand
TCCAACCACGCCTTCACACGTTTCGGCCAGGATATCTTTTAATGAAAGGTTCATCTTTCCCTGGGCGTCTTCAAAAATCCTCAGGTTCGCGATTTTATCCGCGAACCATTCGGCATCCTTCTCTGTATCTTCGCGCCCTACTCCCAGGTAAACCAAAAGCCCCCGGGCAATGCTGCCGGAAACTTTGCCATCCACAGTTACCGACGCATCCCTCACCCGCTGCACAACCGCTTTCATATCCTTACTCCAAAAGACCTGCCTGGTTTAAAGCTACTCCCTGGATAAGGATTTCAACGCCTTTATCCCCGGAAACGGGAATTACCCTTCCAAGAATTTCAACCGGGCGTTCCGGGTTTACCGGGATGGCAAAGTCATATTCCACGTGCACGATGCCTTCCATTGTCCGGCGCGTGTCGTAACCAACAAGAAAATCAAAGGAAGTTTTATTTTGCTGGACAACGATGTTGCTGGCCATACCCCGCCAGATCACATGGCAGTTGCGGTATAAAAACGGGTCTTTAACTACATCACTGTAGGAGAATTTATCTTTTAACGTATTGAAGCCCGGAACTTCCATATATGACACAAGAAGTCTCGCCCGGTTTTTTACAGGTTCAGGCGCGTTGGATTCAAGGATGCGGTTTAACTTAACCCTGGCGGCTTCGTCACGGTAGGAAACAAAGAGCTTGCGGGCTTCGTTATAATCGTCCAGGACCTGGTTCCGGGTAAGCACAAAGCGGTAACTGCCGCCTGACTCGAAGGGAGCGTCCCTTTCCTCCTGGGTGAGGCTTATTTCGGCTGGAATTGAACGGCGGCCTCCGGATGAAAAAACACCCTCGTTAATTGCAATACCGAGGGCTAGCCCAAGAGCGAGGATCCCAGTCATAACGAGGAGAGTGAGTTTTTTCCTTGAGAGATCCGTGGAAGGAAACCCGGGAAAGAGGGTATGGAGAGCTCCGGAATCTATCCATGCCGATATAGCTTCGGGTCCGGGGTTTTTTCGTATGATTTTAAGCGCCCTTGAGGCGATTATATTGGAACTGTCAATCGACTGAACTTCAAGGTACAAATCAACCGCTTTGTCGGTATCGCCGTGGTTGAGGTAAAGCGCGGCAAGGCCAAGCAGGGTATTCGGGTCGCGCATCTTCTGCTCGCGCGCCTGGCGGAAATATGTCAGGGCGACGCCGAAAATTTTTGAATGAAGGTAGGAAAGGCCCAAAAGATAATAAAAATTAAAAGATCCGTAATAACGGTTTACTTCGCTCTCAAGGGTACTAATCGCCTCATCGTACTTTTTTTTCCGCGCGAGGGAGACCGCTTTTGAAAGAATGGGATCCAGTTTCATGGGCGGCCCTTAAGAATGGAAACTATGGCGGATTTATCACTGGCGCTGAAAAAAGCGTCTCCTGTAACAAGAACATCCGCGCCTGCTTCCCTCACCGCCTTAACAGTATTGGTATTCACCCCGCCATCAACGGAAATCAGGTAGGAATACCCTGATTCTTCCCTCAAGCGGGCAAGGCGTTTTATTTTGTCGAGACAGCGGGGGATGAGCTTCTGGCCGCCGTAACCGGGATTTACCGTCATTACCAGAACCAGGTCAACAAAGGGGAGAACTTCCTCTATCGCTCCAACCGGGGTGGAGGGAACAATGCTTATCCCGGCTTTTTTCCCCAAATCCCTGATTGAAGTGATAATACTGTGGGCGTGCAGGGAAGACTCGATGTGAACGGTAATGTAGTCGGCGCCTGCGCGGGCAAAGGACGCTATAAGGTTTTCCGGGCGGGTAACCATAAGGTGCACATCAAAAATTGTCCGGCTAAGGGGCCGTAAATCCGCGACCATTTTGGCGCCGAAGGTCAATTCCGGGACAAAAACACCGTCCATAACGTCAAGGTGGGTCCATTCTGCGCCGGAAGCCTCTATCTCTGCTACCGCTTCGGAAAGATGGGAAAAATTGGCGGCCAGGAGCGAGGGGGCAAGAATCGGAATATCCATGCTAGTATGATAATCACAGGAAAAGCCCTTGTAAAGTCCAGTCTACCGCTTGCAAAAATCACAAAAAATGATATAATGTTTTGGGAGTTTTATATAATTTGTATGAAACTTTTAAAACTAGCGTGAGACAACATCTGAGAGGAGGTTCGTGGACAGAGGGTCTTCCGGCAATGACAAGACCGGGGTAGAAGAGCTTATTCACAAAGCTTATGAATGCCTGAAAGATGGCGATGCCGATTCTGCCATGGGTTTTCTCAAAGATGCGCTTAAGCTTGATTATGAGCACGAAGAGGTGCGATATGCCCTCAAGTGCCTGAATTGGTGGTGCGAAAAAATAAAACCGCCGGATGCTCTAAAAAACCCGTCTCTTAAGGGGGGGTATATTCTCTCCCAATGGGAATCTTACTTCGCTTTCCTTGAACGAATTGGTAAAACCAGGGGAGAAACCGGTGATTCCTGCCAAAAAGCGATAAAACGCTTTGTTTTTGTAGTGGCAATGAATCATTTTCTGGTCCTGCTAGCGGACGGAAGCAGCCAAAACGACGCTCTGCTCCTGTTTCAGGCAGGCCGTTGCTGTAAAGGAGCGGGTGAAAAGGAAAAAGCCCTTAATTATCTGGAACAGGCAAGCCGGTTAAAAAAGGATGACAGCGCCATATTGTCTGAACTGGCGGATGTGAATGCCCTTTTGGGAGATGAACGGGCCGCGAAAGTACTTTTCAGGGAGGCGTTTTTCCTGGATCCCCAGCAAGTTGATCTTAAGTCCATGGAATCGGAAATGATCCATAAACTTAGGGACAGAGTGCGCGAATTGGGCTACAATGGGAACGAGGTCGCCGAATGGATCCCGGTCTGGGGCTGCATTTGGGGAGTTTTTTCAGTCAGGAGGGAATTGAAGCCCGTGGAATTGGGCAGACTGAAACAGTCAATCTTTTCCCTTGAAAATGAATACCGGAGCGATAGCGGCGCCGACAGGGAAGTTTCGGCGTTTTCAAAGCCCCGGTTGCTTAATCAGTATTTTTGGCTCATGGATCATTATGAGCATAACCGGGGAGCGGACACGGTAAAATTTATGGAAGAAACAATGATGAAGATCAAATGTGTAGATACGGTCATTCATGACCAGTACAGAGACAGAGGAGTTTTATAATGTCTGAAGCTCTCCTGAAAAATGTCCAGGAAATGCTCAATGAGGAGAAATGGACCAGGGCAACCCTTAGCAATTATTCAGCCACCCAGTTTAAAGAACTGGATGTTCTGCTTAAAGAAGCAAGGGAAGGCCGTTTTGAAAATGATCTGAAAAAACTCTGCGACGAGCACCTGCTTCATACAAAAAACAGCATTATAGCCCTTTACCTGGGAGGCATGATCTCCCTTTCACAGCAGATTATTGATGATTCAGCCATGGTAAACCTCGTCAGTATTTTCATGGATAACCATAAGTGGGTGATCGTTAAATACCTTTGCGAAAGGATGCTTGATTACGGCGAATCAAAATTCGCTCTAAGAACCCTGGGAGACTGTTACAAAAGCGACAACGAAGAAGAAGCCGCTTACGGCGTCTGGGAACGCCTTGTAAAAGTCGATCACAACGAAGCGGATCTGGCAAAAACCCTGGCCGAGCGTTATGAGAAAAACGGCGACCTTGAAAACGCGGTGGATTATTACAAAAAAGCCCTTCACCGTTACATAACAAAACAGCTTTTTGTAAATGTAAAGGAAATCTGGGACAAGCTTCTTCTTTACTGCCCCGAGGAAATTGATTTTTTCCTCCATGTGCAGAAAAAGGTTGCCAAACACTTTGACGAACTAAAAGCCGGCTCCCTTTTAAAGGATGTCTACTCGGCATGCATCAAACGTGATGACATTAACACCGCGATAGCGGTTTTAAAACTCGTTTTGGAATACGATAACGATGACAGGCAGGCCCGCAAGGACATTACTGACTGTTACAGGAAAAAGTACGCCTCTCACAGTCAGCTTGAAGATTATATAAGCGTTTCCAGCCTTGCACAGGGCCCGAGGAACATTAAGGAAGCGGTGCAGGATTTTGAAAAGCACATTGCTTTTGACAAGGGAAATTTTGTATTCCACAGAACCTGGGGTGTTGGCCGCATAGCCAGTGTCCAGCGGGGCGATGTGGTAATTGATTTCGCAAAACAGCGCGGGCACTCCATGTCATTGAAAATGGCAGTTAACGCCCTTCAGACCCTGTCAAAAAATCATATATGGGTTCTCAAAGCCACATGGAAAAAGGAAAAACTCCATGACACGGTAAAAGAAGATATTGCCTGGGCCCTTAAGACTGTGATTAAAAGTTTTGAAAACACCTGCGACTTAAAGCGCCTGAAATCGGAACTGGTTCCGTCGGTGCTCAGCGCATCCGAGTGGACTACATGGAGCACTAAAGCCCGCGATATTTTAAAAACCGATCCCAGCTTCGGGCTGAGCCCTGAAAACGTCGACTTTTTCACGGTCAGGGAGCGGCCCATCAGCCTTGAAGAAAAACTTTACAACGAGTTTAAGGCGGCAAAGAATTTCTTTGACCGGGCCCAAACCATAATTAATTTCGCGGCACAAAAGGACGCGGACCTCGATTCGGAATACTTTAACGAAATGTTTTCGTATTTTACGGGCTTTCTGAAATCGTACAGCCAGGTCAACGAACAGGTCATCGCGTCATACCTCCTTGTAAAAGACCTCGTAAGCCAGTACCCCTACCTGGGAAGCGGAATTCAAATCAGCTTCCTCGATCTCTTTGACGGCATTGATAACAAATCAACCTTGTTTCTTAACCTTAAAGATACAAAACTCAAGGAAGAATTCCTCAAGCACATTCGATTGTTCCTGCCCGGCTGGCCAGAGATTTACATTGAACTATTTCCACGTTATCCCCTGGCCTCCATCATTTTCTATCTTCAAAAAGAAGGCCACACGAATAAGCTGAAAACACTGACCGCGGCCTGCTTTGAGAATTTCAAGGGTTACCGTGAATCACTGGTATGGCTTTTCAAGAACATGAGCAATGAGAGCTGGTTCAAGGAAGCGAATATTCCCTACGAGAAACAGCTTATTACACTCATTCACATTCTTGACAATACCTACCGCGAGATAGAAAACCGCAAGGACACCACCGAAAACAGGAAACTGAACAAGCAGGTATACACCATTCTCTTTAAAGAAGATGTAATCAACAATTATATCGACACGGCTGACGAGGATACAATTCTTCGCGTTTATACATTTATAAACGATGTAAAAGACCTTGATCCAGCGGATAAGATGAACCTTAAGAACCGGATTTTAAAAAAGTATCCCGGCTTCAAATTTTTTGGTGAAGAGGAAAGAAAGATCACAACGATGGGTCTTTTGGCCACACTTGCCAAGTACCAGGAAAAACAAAAGCAGCTTGCCAATATTCTGGAAGTGGATATTCCCGCCAACTCAAAAGAAATTGAAATAGCCAAACAGCACGGCGACCTCAAGGAAAACGCCGAATACACGGCGGCGCGTGAAAAACAAACCCAGCTTAACTCAATCGCGTCAAAATTAAACGCCGAAATTGACAGGGCGCAGCTTTTCGATCCCGCCCAGGTCAACACTTCGAAGGTTTCATTCGGTACAAAAGTGACGCTCTTAAATCAAAATTCGGGCAACAGGGAAGAATTCACGATACTTGGACCCTGGGAGTCGGATCCGGATAACAGGATAATATCATACCTGTCGCCTTTTGGAGGAGCTATTTTAAACAAGGTCGTCTCGGATGTTGTTGAATTTACAAACAACGATGAAAAGGTATCATATCTGGTGGAAGGTATATCTTCCGCTTTTTAAAATATTGCGAATAACGGGGGTCGACGCATGAAAAAAACAATTTTTCTCCTCGTCTTGATTATTGGTTTTGGCTCGGGGCTTTTCTGCCAGAGCTCGGACCCGATTGATCTGGTAGTTGTTCTTGATACTTCCGCCAGCATGAGCAGTTCCTACAGGGAAACCAGCAATTACTTAACGGGTCCTTTTTTAAGGGAATTTCTCCGCATTGGCGACACTTTTCATCTAATCTCGTTCTCCGAGAGTCCAAAACTTGAACTTTCCCGCCGTATTGAAGGCGTGGGGGATGTTGAGACAATTATCGCCAGGATTCTCCTCTTGTACCCGCTTGTTCCGGAGTCTAACCTGTCCAGCGCCCTGAGTTTCAGCGAAGGGTATTCTTCTACCCTGCCCGGATCCAGGGGAAAAAAGATCGTTCTTTTAACCGATGGAGATGCGCCTAACACACAAACCCTGGTAGACGCGGCTCAAACACGGCTCAGGAGCCGGGGAACGGATCTGCATTACATAAAGGTGCCGGTTATAGGAAACGGACCGTCATCCGGCAGGCCGCAGGCTCAAACAACAACGCAAACAGCCCAGGCTGTTTCCGGAAGCCAGACAGGTCAAACCTCGACAGGAACTGCAGGCCAGAGCGGTCAACCTGCTTCTGGTCAGACAGCAACCGGCCAGAGCGGCACAACAGCTTCTGGTCAGACATCTTCACAAACGGAAGGCTCAACTGCAACATCATCACAGACAGGTTCCCCGCAAACAACAGGACAGAGCGGAGGCACGCCTTCGGGTCAAAGCGGAACATCGCAAAGCGGTACCCAGGGAACTTCCCAGCAGGTGCCAGGGCCCGGTCAGGGTCAGTCTTCCGATCCTTTTGCGCAGCAAACTTCTTCCGGAAGTTTGGCAGGAGGTTTGAGTGATCTTCCCCTCCCCCTCATTATTGCCCTCGGTCTTTTGGGTTTATTGATTCTTGGACTTATTATTTTCTTTGTGGCAAGGCGCCTGCAGAATTCGCCAAACAGGGTTATCGCCCAGGCCTCAGGCAATTCGGATCCAAGCGAACTTATGGGAAGCTACGCCGAAGCCCAGCGCAAGCAGGCAAGGCCGCCTCTTGAACAGCCTGCGGCACAGAGAAAACCCATGCCAAAAGATCAGATCTACAATGAAGCCGATTACAGCGCAAGCAACGGCCCCATTATGCTCAACCTCTTTGTAGCGGATCAAAATACGGCTATCGGGAAAAGAAACATCCATACCGTAAAATCCGGTTACACTTTCAGCGTTGGCGGCGGAAAATCCGATTTCCTCATCTTCCTGGTTCCTGTTCCGCCCCACATCGCCGATGTCCGCTACGACGGCAGAAACTGTACGTTTATTCCACGCTCGCCAAAATACTTTCCGGACCTTGGCTCACAGCAGGTTTCCAACTGCATCGGAAAAACCATCCGAGTAATTTCAGACAAGAATTACGAAATGTTTTTACGGGTAGAAAGGTACGAGGATCCTCTCGCGGTTCTTAACAGGATGCTGCATTCAGTATCGATCCCGGGACCGCCCCAAAGATAAGACAAAGAAAAAAACCACGGAGTTAACGGAGTAAAATAAACCTCCATCCTCCGTGGTTTTTTTTATTCCTCTATTCCAAGCCTTTCAAGGGTGGATTTCGCTTTACGCGCAATACTGGCGCCGTTTTTCTTCTCGTCGAGCAGGGTGCGGATTTCAGTCTCGAGGCTGCGGAATTCGTTGCTCAGTATCAGGTCCAGGGCCAGTGATTTTTCGATAACTCCTCCGCTTGAAATGAAACGGCGGACTATGTTTTCGAGGGAAGTGGATTTTGCAGTGCCCATTATCCTTATAAATCCATTGTACAAAGCAGTTTGATTTCTGGCTTTTGCCTCTTCCATTTCTGCGAAAACACGGGCGCTGTAAGTATCAGCGTTATTTTGCAGCAGCATTTCCCCGGCAACAAGCCGGACACGATCCGAGTTTTTTCTTTCTTTAAAAAGTGAATCCAGTATGGTATTGGCTTCTGCGTTATTTATGGCGCCTAAAGCTTTTATCGCCTCATCCCTTACAGCCGGAACCTCATCGTTTTCCGCTCTGAACCGAAGGTAAGGAACAGCGGCCTCAAGACGCCGCTTGCCAGCGGCCGAAGCCGCGCCTACCCTTGTGCGCCAAAATGAATCCCTGAATGCCTCGAGGATAGCGCTATCCACCGCTTCGCCGGAAAAGGGAGCGAGGGCGCTTACGGCGCTTGAACGCACATTTGGATCTGAAGAGGACACGGCGCCAATAACGGCATCCAAACCTTCGCTGTCTCCTATCTTTGAGACCGCGTCAAGGGCCGCCATTCTAAGAGGGGCCCTTTCATCATTGTCTTTAATCAAATCAGAAAGAAATGATACCGCCTCTTTTGATCCTGTTTCGCCAAGGGCTACTATAATTTCGCGCCTATTTTCATCGCCCGGCCTTTGCTCACTGTAATATTCGAGAAGGAAGGCCGCGGTACTGTCTTTTAGTTCCGAATTGTCTTTCACAGCCCTGCCCAAGGCCCTGAAAGCGCTGTTTAAAAAACGTGTTTCTCCCGAAGAAATCAGCTCCTTAAGCGAATCAACAGCGCCTGACGCTTTTATCTTTCCAAGGTAATCTACAGCGGCAAGGACAGTATCATTCGCCTCATCATCCCGTCCGCCGATTACCCTCACGGCTCGATCTTCAAGGCCGCTTTTTTCCATATCGCCAAAAAATCCGAAAATGCCCGACAGGATATTCCTGTTCCGGGTTTTTTGCGCTATTTCTATCAGTTCATTATCCAGGTAGTGGATCTTTTCGGCTTTAACTATCTGAATCAGGGACGCGATTTCGGTTTCCGTTCCGAAACGCAGAGTATCAAGACGCTGTTCTTCAAGGGTCTTTGTCGGTTTTTGCTCGGCATTATCCTGGGCCCATAAAGGCTCTGCTTGCAGCAAAGCAAAAATAATAAGGAACATGGAGCTTATATTCATTTTTTTTCTTATATCTGTGCCCCTGTGCCTCTGTGAGAGAATATTATTAATAATTTTTACAAAAAACATGCCTTTCCTCCGGAGTGATATTTAGTCAAAAAATCATTTTTAAACGCCATGAAACGTTTTTCCTCAATTGCCCGGCGGGCATCCACTAACAGCTTATTGATGAAATACAGGTTGTGGTAACTTGCAAGAATCGAACAAAGTATTTCCTGTGTCTTGTAAAGATGCCTCAAGTAGGAACGGGAATAAGAGCGGCAGACTTTACAGGTACACTCTTCATCTATCGGCGAAAAATCAAGCCGGTTTTCGGCTTTTTTTAGGGCAAAAGCGCCCCTGTGGGTAAAAACATTGCCGTTTCGCGCGTTTCGAGTCGGAAAAACGCAGTCAAACATGTCAATGCCGTTTTCGATCGCGGCAAGAATGTATTCCGGAGTACCAATTCCCATAACATAGCGCGGCAGGGTTTTGGGCAGTAAAGCCGCGGTAAAGGCAAGGTATTCATAAAAAATTTCCTCTGGTTCCCCCACAGAGAGCCCTCCGATGGCTATTCCCTCGCTCCCTACTTCCAATACCTTCTCAACACTTTGCGCGCGGAGATCTTTGAAAAAGTTACCCTGCACAATGGGAAAAAACTGCCCTTTGTATCCCCCTTCTCTTCTCTTTTCCCATTGTTTTTTCCCTCTTTCGGTCCAACTGGAAGTGATATAAAGAGCTTTCTCCGCTTCTTTGCGCGAAGCTCCATAGCTTGAACACACATCAAGCTGCATTTGAATGTCGCTTCCAAGGGTTTCCTGAAGATCCACAACATTTTCCGGAGTAAGAAAATGATAGGACCCGTCGATGTGGGAACGAAATTTGATGCCCTCGGGGGTAATTTTTCTGAAAGGCGCGAGTGAAAAAACCTGAAAGCCTCCGGAATCTGTAAGGATGTTTCTTTCCCAGCGCGAGAAGCTGTGAAGCCCCCCCGCCTGCGCTATAACATCCATCCCGGGCCGCAGGTACAGGTGGTAGGTGTTTGAAAGAATTATGCGAAACCCGATTTCATCAAGATCTTCCCGTGTCAGGGCTTTGACTGTTCCGTTTGTTCCCACCGGCATAAAAACAGGGGTTTCTGCTTTTCCGTGCGGGAGCTCAAGGAAACCGGTTCTGGCTCCAGAGGGGTCCGTGGAGGAAACGGTAAAAATCATGTTTTCGCCGTTTTAAGCAGTACGACACCTATGGCGATAAAAACAAAGACAGGCAGCCATGCCCCGACAAAGGGATGGAAATATCCAAGGCGACCCATCATCATGGTGATCATTTCCATTACATAAAATACGACTGCCACTACAAGGCTGGCAAGAAGACTCATCAAAAGAATATTCTTCCTGAAACGTCCTCCCATAGAAATGGAAAGTATCGTAACTACAAATGATACAGTAGCAAATGAAAACCTGTGATGGAAATCAGCGAGCGCGTCCAAGAAGGGAAGCCCCGCGGCTTTAAGATCCTTTACAAGCATTCCCGCGTCCGCGAAATGGAGCTCTTCAACATTAACAAGGTTTCTTCTGAAAGTATCGGGTTCTTCCCGGTATTCGTCTGTATTTATAAAATCCCGGTACTGTAAAAAATCATCTCTCCAGTCGTAGATAATCGGGTTGGTAAAGGTCCAATACTCGCCGGTCCAGCTCCCCCTCTGCGCCCTTATCAGTGAAATAAAGCGGCCCGATTCATCCTGTTCAACTATGCTTACGCCAAAAATGTTTTGATTCTGAATATCAAAATAATCTATCGCATAGATCATGCGGCCGCCTCTTACCTTAACGACAATATCCGCCTGGAACTCGGAACGCTGCTGGTGCAAAAGTTCCTTGGAAAGATCGTTTTTAATTTTCAGGGTTGGAATGACAACAAGATCATCAAAAAAGAACGATATTCCCGATGCGATGGCCCCAATGATAAGGATGGAAACGCTAAACCGCCTGAAGGGAATACCCGACGCAAAAATCGCGGTTAATTCGTTGCGGCTGTAGAGTTCGCCCAGGGTATAGGCCGTCGCGAAAAGCAGCGAAACAGGCAGAGCGTATGACATGCCCTTGGGAATATAAAAAAAAGTTACCCTGAAAACATCGCGTACGGAAACTTCATAGTTGAGATAGCGCGGCAAATTTACAAAGACATCAATGATGAGGAGGAGCATAACAAACATCGCGAGAGCTACAAGAAGAACCGGGAGAAACTGTTTTATAAGGTATCGATCCAGTATCACTTTCTAATCCTTCTGACAAATAGAACTAAGCCTATGGACAGCGACAGGATGTTGGGCAGCCAAATGGACAGGAACGGAGAATATCCCCTGCGCATGCCAAAGGTCTGTCCGCCCATAAGCAGGGTCCAGAAAACTAAAGAAATAAGAAGGCTGTAAATAAAACCGGAAGTCTGCCCGCTTTTTTTTGCCATAAGTCCCAATGAAACAGCAAGAAACACAAAGGTAAGCGCTCCAAAAGGCAGTGAAAACTTTTTATTGAATTCCAGCCTGAAGAGTGTAAGGCTCCTGTCTCTTTTATAGCCCACACTCACAGTGTATTCCTTTCTGTAATCTTCCAGGTTCTTGTCCCTGCGGTTCCACGCGTAATCGGGCGGTCCTTTCCGGAGACTGTCCTCAAGAGTCAGGGCCTGAAAAAGCACTTTATAGTTTTGCTCATTCAGCTTTTCCGCGACATCAACCCTTTTGACTCCGATTTCCCTGCGCAAGTCGGTAGAACTCATCTGGTTTGGGCTGATGGCGCTTATCGCCTGGATAAGATCATCTTGTGGTACCCAGTAACGGAGAAAATCGGAGGAAGCGTAATCGTAATCATTCCGTGTAATTTCTTTTGAGGAGTGGATAAAAGCGTTTGTTAAATCAAGACTAAGTCCTTCTCTCCCGTCGCTCACCAGCTCAGCGTCACGCGCCATGACAAGGCGCCGTTCGCCGTCGCCGGTTTTGTCAAGGATAAGGATGTTTGAAATGCCCTTGCCTTCAACTGGGCCTGTTACAATTGTTGTGTCCTTGAAACGTTTTACGGTGTTTTCTTCCAGTTCAAGCGCGGGCGTAGACAGCACAATTCTGCGGTATAACCTGGAAAATTGAATTTGCCCCGCGGGAAGCAAAACATCATTTGCCATGAAAGAAAGAATGGAAATAAAGATCCCGACAAAGAGGGATGGCAGGAAAATCATGCGGTAAGAAAGACCCGACGCGAGAATAACGAGAACTTCATTATCGGAACTCATTCTTCCCACTGTCATAAGAATCCCCATCAGCGCGGCAAAAGGCGTAGACAAAGCGATAACCTGGGGCAGGGCAAAAAAAACAAGCAGTATAACCTGATGAATCGGGACATGTTTGGTCAGTATCTGCTGGGCCATTAAAAGAAGCTGATTGACAAAAAAAACCGCGAAGAAAAAAAGAAAGGAGACGAGAAATGAAAATAGAATATCCTTTACGAGGTATATAAATAAAGTCCGGGAAATTGTTCTTCCTGGTGTTACCGGTATCGAAGTATCCATTCCCTAAACCCCTGTAGACCCGAATCCTCCGGTTCCCCGCCCGGTTTCCGAAAGGGAATCCGCTTCCGCAACAAGCGCGCGTGTTACCGGAGAAACAACCATCTGCGCAATCCTTTCGCCGTTTTTTACCGTAAAGGACTCCGGGCCCAGGTTAATTAGAATTACTTCCACCTCGCCCCTGTAATCCGAATCGATGGTTCCGGGCGCGTTAAGGATGGTAATTCCTTTTTTGTCCGCCAGCCCCGATCGGGGCCGCACCTGCGCCTCGTATCCTTCCGGGATTTCCATAAAGAGGCCGGTGGGTATTCTGGCCCTGCCCTCCGGCGGAATGGTAACTTCGGATCCGAGGAATGCCCTCAGATCCATTCCCGCGGCGTTTCTGCTTTCATATTGGGGGAGCGGTATTGAAGGATCTTTCTTTTTCACCCGGAGAACCGGAGCTTCCATAGCCGCTCTTTCCCCCTCGTTCGTAGCCGACTAATGACGGCGGGAATCCCGCCTTCCATCATTGGAGTAACCGTTGCCGCGCCGCGATTCCGATGAACCCCGTTGCGAGTAACGCGTATCACCCTGACTGGCATCATCGGGAGCTTTGCTCCCATCCGGATCGATGGCGTCGATGTAGGAAAGGTTAAGCCTTCCAAGTTTGTCGATCTCAAGGAGTTTCACCGGGATCTTATCCCCTTCCTTAACCACATCCAGCACCTGGGCAACGCGCTGACGGGAAAGTTTGCTGATGTGTACCAGTCCTTCCTTGCCGGGCAGAATTTCAACAAAGGCGCCAAAGTCCATGATGCGTTTTACGGTTCCGTCGTAGACTTTTCCTACCTCAGGATCAAGCACAATGCCAAGCACTGCCGCTTTGGCGTTTTCAGCGTCCTGGGAAACCTTGCCGAAAATTGTGACGGTTCCGTCATCTTCGGTATTGATCCTTACGTTGTACTGCTCACAGAGCGCTTTTATGTTTTTTCCGCCCGGCCCGATGAGGGCGCCGATCTTGTCTATATCGATACGAAGGGTCACAATCTTCGGCGCGTATTCGCTTATAACTTCCGAGGGTTTATTGATTGTGCTGTTCATGATGGAAAGAATGTGAAGGCGCCCGCGTTTGGCCTGATCCATTGCCTTTCGCATAATTTCGGGGCTGACGCCGGCTATTTTAATATCCATCTGAAAACCGGTAATGCCTTCCGCGGTTCCCGCCACTTTAAAGTCCATGTCGCCAAGGTGATCTTCATCTCCCAGAATATCGGAAAGAACCGCGTACTTTGCGCCCAGAGCATTGCTTTCGGTAATCAGTCCCATCGCGATGCCGGCCACCGGTTTTTTCAGCGGCACACCGGCGTGGAGCATTGACAAGGTTCCGCCGCAGACAGAAGCCATTGAGGATGAACCGTTTGACTCCATGATTTCAGAAACAACCCTTATGGTATATGGGAACTCCTCCCTCTCCGGAATCATTGCTTCAAGAGATCTTCTTGCAAGGTTCCCGTGGCCAATATCGCGGCGGCCTGTACCGAGCCTTCCCACTTCCCCGACCGAGTAGGGCGGGAAATTATAGTGGAGCATGAAACGTTCCCTTTTATCTCCCTCAATATCATCGTAAATCTGCTCGTCAAAAACCGTTCCAAGGGTGGTTACCACGAGGGCCTGGGTTTCTCCGCGCGTAAACAGGGCCGAACCGTGGGTCCGCTTGAGAACTCCGATTTCGCAGGCGATGTCCCTGATGTCCTCGGTACCTCTGCCATCTACACGGATTCCCCTGGTTAAAATCGAAGAGCGGAGAATTTCGTACTGCATATCTTCAAACAGGGCGCCAAAGAGCTTCTTTTGGTTTTCATCTTCAAGCTGCGAGGCGAACTGGGATGCAGTATCGGTTTTTACTTTGGCAATCGCATCATGCCGTTCCTGTTTTCCCTTGAGAAAGCAGGCAGCTTCAAGGGCAGGCCTCGAAGCGGAAATAATGGCGTCTTTGTTTTCAAGGGTAAAAGAAAGCTCTGTAAGCGGGAGTTTTGGTTTGCCCGCCAATTCGCGGAGTTTCTCCTGCAGGGCGCAGAGTTCGATGATCATGGCATGGGCTTTTTCCAAAGCCGTCATCAAAAGATCTTCGCCAACTTCAGCGGCCCCGCCTTCCACCATGGTGATCCCGTCTTTGGTTCCCGCCACTACAATTTCCAAAGTAGATTTTTCTATCTGCTCATAAGTAGGGTTTAGTACAAGTTCGCCGTCAACCTGACACAGGCGAACCCCCGCGATGGGTCCGTTGAAAGGAATATCCGAAATATGCACCGCCGCGGATGACGCGATAATCGCGAGAATATCAGGCGGGTTAACCTGATCCGCAGAAACTGTTGTGGGAATAACCTGAATTTCCCGGCCGAAAGATTTTTCAAAAAGGGGCCGCATGGGCCTGTCGATCAGGCGGGAAACCAAAATTTCCTTGTCTTTGGGCCGGCTTTCGCGTTTGATAAATCCCCCGGGGATTTTCCCTGCGGCATAGTACTTTTCGTTGTAATCAACGGTCAGGGGAACATAGTCCAGACCTTCTACCGATTCCTCCGATGTACAGACAGTCGCTATTACCGCCGAACCCGCATACTGCGCGAACACCGCACCGGAGGCCTGTTTTGCTATCCTGCCGGTTTCAAGGATCAATTCCTGACCGGCGATTAAATGAGTTACTTTTTGTAGCATAGATTCCTTATTTGCGGATGCCTAATTTTTTTATCAGGGAACGGTAATTTTCCAGATTCGTTCTTTGAATATACTTTAGCATCCTGCGGCGTTTGCCGACGAGAATTAACAAACCACGCTGACCGGATTTGTCCTTTTTAAATTGTTTGCAGTGCTCGGTAAGCTGGTTAATCCGTTCTGTCAGCAGGGCAATCTGTACTTCCGAAGCTCCGGTATCTTTTTCGTTCTTACCGAATTTGTTGATGATCGAGCCAACCTCATCCTTGTTCAATGCCATATTTACTCTCCTAAAAACTCAATGCTCTCAATATTGTAATCCCCCACGGGATCCCTTACAGGCAAAAATACTTTTCCATCCCTGACTTCCGCACGGCAGCTCCTCGAGCCCGGGTGTACCAAAACCGGATACTGTCCTGATTTCGGGGAAATCCGCTGAACAGAACTTAAATCAAAAACCTTTTCCTCAGTCTGCAAGCCTGCGGACCGCAGGCCTGTGGACCGCTGGCCGGCGTCCCTGAGGTCCACTTCAAAGTTACGGCCCATAAGGGCTCGAGCCAAAGCCAGGTCGCCAGAACAAATCGCGGATCTTATTCGGCTTGAACTTACCGCGAAAGCGGGATCCGGCCCGTTTCTGTAAGTTACAGGCTCAACTAGCTCGGTGGGAATTCCCCTTCGTTTATTCATTTCCAGGATAAAATACGCGTCGGTTTTCTGCTGAAATCCGCAGCGGAAATTACTGCCTATAGCCAAAAAGGCCACTCCCCGGCTTTCAAGGAACTCAAAGAATTCCCATCCGTTTAGTTTACTGAATTTTACGGAAAAGTCAATGAGTACGACCCGGCTTACTCCGAGACCTTCAAATAACTCCAATTTTTGCCGGATGCTCGTTATGTCCCCTTCGTAAGCACCGGGAGAAACAACTTTTTTGGGATTTTCCCTGAAGGTAATCACCGTTGGATTAGGCCCGCGCTTTACAATCATTTCGATTAAGAGCTTATGACCGAGGTGAACCCCGTCAAAAACCCCGACTGTCATGGCGGATAAGCCAAAAAGAGGATCATTTTGACTCGGCGTTTCCAAAAAACTATCCCAATCAATTATTTCCAAAGACATGACCGTAATTCCATTTATTATTCCTGTATTCCAGGATAGCCACAAGTGTGTTTTGCCAAAAAACTCCGGCAAATGAAAGGTTCTCTTGACCCGGATAAAACTCCGCGTCCTCAAGCAGCTTCGAAAGAGGTTTTCCATGGAAGAAAGCTTCCACGGCCTTTTCTTCAATTAATAAAAACACTGAAAGACAGAGTAGGTTAAAAATTGTCCTGTCGATGGGTTTTAAGGCATGTACGATACTTTCCCGATCATCTTCGCCCGAATAACATACCGCATCTTCAAGGGAGAAGGGCCCCACCCCGCTCCGCTTCAGGGCCGTAAGGTGAGCCCTGGTTCCCGCCTCAAGGGCAATGTCCCGCGCGAGGGAACGAATGTAAGTCCCCGAAGAAACACGGCAGAAAATCTCGGCCTGGGGAGGGGTAAAGGAAAGGATTTCCAGCTTGTGAACCGTAACGGGGCGTTTCTTCATGGATGGCTCTTTTCCCTCCCGTGCAAGCTCGGAAGCCCGGCGGCCGTTAACGTGAATGGCCGAATAGGCAGGAGGCGATTGCATAATTTCCCCCCGGAAAGTTTCCAGTACAGCTTCAATTTCCTCACGCCGTGGAATATTTCCCCTGGCAATGATCTCCCCTTCCGGGTCAAGCGTGTCGGTTTCAGCGCCAAAAAAAATCTGCCCTGTGTACTCCTTAACGCAGTTCTCAAAAAGCGGGGCCAGTTTTACGGCGCGGCCGACAAGGAGCAAAAGGAGGCCCGACGCGAATTTATCCAGCGTCCCCGTATGGCCGACTTTTCCCGTCGCGAAGGCCTTTTTGACTATCGCAAGTGATTCGAAAGAAGTGATACCCGGCTTTTTATTAAAGAGTAAAAATCCGCCGCTCTTGTCCAAAATCATTTACTATTCAGGTCCTCGATTTTTTTAACCAGATCAAATCCTTCCTGAATGCTTAAATCCTCGTGGAAGCGAAGGCGAGGTGTTTGGCGTATTCTGATTTCCGCAGCAAGCTGAGATTGTATAAACCCGGCCGCGCTCTGCAGTCCCTCAACTCCCAGGGTAAGGTTCGTGCCGGATTTAAACGTGGAAATGTAGATCTCTGCCCAGGAGAAATCCCTTGAAAGGTTAACCCTTGAAACTGATAAAAAGGGATTAACTCTTGGATCTTTAATTTTTCCTTCAACTATAAGAGCGCCTATTTTTTCCTGGATAAGACGTCCTACCCTTTCTGTTCTAAACTCACGCATAGCAAAATACCACGATATTATGCGCTATGAAGAAGAGCTCAGTTTTCTGGCTATTTCGACTATCTCATATACCTCAAACTGATCTCCCGGATTTATGTCATTGAAATTCTCAAGCCCGATACCGCACTCGAAACCGGCAGCCACTTCGCGGACATCATCCTTGAAACGTCTTAAGGAGCCGATTTTGCCGGTATGAATTTCGATATTGTCGCGGACAACATGAATTCCCGCGCTTCGTTTTACGGTTCCGGACAATACGTAACATCCTGCTACAACACCGAACTTTGGAGTTTTAAAGGTATCGCGGACTTCCACAGAGGCGATGACGTCTTCCCTTGTTTCGGGCTTAAGCATTCCTTCCATGGCCTGTTCGATTTCTTCCACAGCCTTATAGATGATATTGTAGCGGCGGATATCAACCTTCTCCTGCTCCGCAAGGACTCTGGCTTTGGGCAGCGGGCGGACATTAAAGCCGATTATTATGGCGTTAGACGCAATAGCAAGATCCACATCTCCTTCGTTGATGGGTCCCGGCAGGGCCTGAATCACATGCAGCCTGATTTCCTTGGTTGAAAGTTTTTCGAGGCTCGTGCGCAAAGCTTCCGCTGACCCCTGCACATCGGCCTTGATAATTACCTTGAGCTCCTGTATGGTACCCTCGCTGATGGTATCATGCAGGTTGTCCAGGGTTATCTTCTTGATATGCTTCGCGTCTTCAAAGCGCTTAAACTCCTGCCGCTTCGAGGAAATGCTTCGGGCAATTTTTTCGTCGTCTACTACCTGCAGGGGATCTCCGGCGTTTGGAATGCCTTCAAAACCCAGGATTTCAATGGGTGTGGATGGAGTTGCAATTTCTACTCTCTCGCCCTTGTCATTGAAGAGGGCCCTTACCTTGCCGGGCCAGACTCCGGCCACAAAGGAATCACCAATCGCAAGGGTTCCCTTTTCGACAATCACCGTGGCTACAATGCCCCTGCCGTGATCAATCCGGGATTCCAGAATCTTGCCTTCGGCGCTTCTGTTATAGCTGGCCTGGAGATCGAGAATCTCCGCCTGGAGGAGTATCGCCTCCATAAGTTTGTCTATACCTTCTTTTTTCAGGGCCGATACTTCAACAAACATGGTTTGTCCGCCCCAGTCCTCTGAGATTAGCTGATGCTCGGAAAGCTGGGTTTTAACGCGGTCCACATTGGCTTCCGGCTTGTCGATCTTGTTCACCGCAACGATTATGGGAACATCGGCTTCTTTGGCATGGTTAATGGCTTCGACTGTCTGGGGCATAACCCCGTCATCCGCGGCCACTACAATAATGACAATATCCGTAACCTGGGCGCCCCTCGCGCGCATTCTGGCGAAGGCTTCATGGCCCGGGGTATCAAGGAAAGTTATTTTTCCCATGGAGGTCTCAACCGTATAGGCTCCGATGTGCTGGGTAATGCCGCCGAATTCTCCGGAAGCAACGTCAGCTTTTCTGATAGCGTCAAGGAGTTTTGTCTTTCCGTGATCGACATGGCCCATTACCGTTACAACAGGCGGCCTTGGCGTAAGATCCGATTCGTCGTCGCTTGAAGTTTCAATCAGCGTTTCATCATAGAGGCTGACAATTTTAACATCCGCGCCGAATTCCGCCGCGAGGATTGTCGCGGTATCAGCGTCAATTTGCTGGTTGATGGTAACCATCTGGCCCATAGCCATAAGTTTTTGTATAAGCTCTGAGGCTTTAAGGTTCATTTTCCGGGCAAGTTCAGACACCGAGATAACTTCCATTATCTCGATGGATTTTGGAACCGGGTTTGTAACCTGGGTTATTTTCTTTTTGGTCTGGAGGAGCTTCTCCTCCATTTCAAGTTCTTTCTCTTTTCGTGTATAAACAGTTTTCTTTGCCTTAAAGGACTTTTTGACAGGTCCCTTCCCCTCAAGCGGAGGAGGAGGCGCTCCCGGACCGCCCTGGAAATGACCGGGATGCGAAGGGCCGCCCTGGGGTCTGCCGCCCGGCCTCGGGCCATAGGGTCTCGGGCCAAAACCGCCCGGATGGGGGGTGCCCTGTGGACGCGGTCCGCGGTTGATAAAAGGCTTGTTCTGGCCCGGGCTCCTTGCGTCACCCTTGGGTCCGATAGGAGGCCTGCTTCCTGTTCTTCCGGGAGCAGGACGCCATGGCGCGTTCCCGCGCACGGATTCCTCATGGGCCGGACGGGGGCCGACATATTTACCGCCAACTCTTCCGGCGGCTGCTACAGGGCGCTGGGCAATTGTAAAGGCCGGCGCTTCTTTTGATTCTTCTTCTTTTACGTCTGTACTCCGGCGCTGCTGGGGTACCTTTTGTTCAACATCCTTGCTTTCGGTTTTACCTTTCGGAGCTTCGCTTTCGGCAACAGCTTCTTCCTGCACAGTTCCGCGGGTAACTACTACCTTGGAACGCTTTACCGCTCCTGCCGGGGCTGCTGAGGAAGCCGGCGGCTTTTTCTTTACCACAATTACCTTGCGGCGCTCTCCGTGCTCTGGAACCGCCTTGGCAGCTCCATCCGAGATCTCGTGGTCAAGAGATTCCACTTGAGAGCTTGGAGCGCGTTTAATCAGTTCCGCTTTTGGTTTTTGCGTATTGTCTGTTTCCTCAGCCATAATCTTCCTTTACTTACAGCTCCGTATTATCATCTTCATACTCGAAGCTTAATCCGATCCCGCAATTTGGACAACTTGTCATTTCCACAGTAATAGCGGCGCCACATTCCGGACACTCATATTCTTCCCCGGCCGGGACTTCCTCTTCTTCAACACCTTCGGCGCCCTCCTGGATTTCTCCGGAGGCCTCCTCGCTGTATTCTTCCTCAACAATTTCGATGTGTTCCTCAATCAGGTTTCGCAGAACCTTTTGCTGTTCATCATTTAAACCCAGTTCCGTCAGTTCTTCGGCGGAAAGGGCAAGGAAGTCTTCGATAAAGTCCTTGTTGTTATCTTTGAGAAGCGAGGCGACAGAAGAATCCACTCCAGGCAGCTGGGAGATAAGGGTATACTCTTCTCCGAAACTCTCGCCTTCTCCAAAGAGTTTGGAAACTGCCCGCCTTGATTCCGCGGAAATATCCATGTCCTCAAACTGGGCGTCGGTTTTCACATCGATGTTCCAGTCAACAAGCCGGTTTGCAAGCCGGACATTGAGCCCCTGTTTACCGATGGCCAGCGAAAGCTGGGATTCGCTTACAACCGCAAGGGCCTGATGTTTGGCTTCGTCAAGAACGATTACATCCTGAACTTCGGCGGGAGAAAGGGCATTTTTGATAAACTTTCTGGGATCCGGATCGTATTTTAAAATATCGATTTTTTCCCCTTCAAGTTCCTTTATAACCGCAAGAATTCGCACGCCTTTAAGTCCGACACAGGCGCCCACCGGATCGACATCATCCCGGTTTGAGAAAACCGCGAGTTTTGTCCTGTAGCCGGGCTCACGCACAATTTTATGGATTTCCACAATTTTGTCGTACACTTCCGGAACTTCAAGTTCAAAAATGGCCCGGACAAAATCCGTATGGGTACGGGAAAGAATTACCTCGAGGGGACCGTTCTGGTTTTTGTTAACCTCGACAATCATGCTCTTTATCCTGTCGTTTACATGGAATTCTTCCCTGGGACTCTGGTACTTTTTAAGGAGTTTTCCTTCAATTTTGCCAAGGTCCACAAAAATGGTGCCGTTCCGTTCCCGCTGATAATAGCCGATGATAATTTCTCCGATTTTATCCTTGAATTCGGCATAGAGACGATCCTTTTGAATCTCTCTGATACTCTGATGGGCTGTCTGCTTCGCGCTTTGCACAGATCCGCGGTCAAAATCTCTTGGGTCTATCTCAATTAAAATTTCGTCGTTGATTTCCGCGTCGGGATTTAGTTCCCTGGCTTCATCAAGTTCAATTTCCGAAGACGGATCATAAAAATTTTCACTGTCAACAATCCTTTTTTTCGCGTAAATGGAGACTTCGTTATTATCGTCGCTGAAGCGTACAATAGCGTTATCTGCGTTTCCAAACCGGCGTTTATACGCCGCAAGAAGAGTATTTTCAATTGTTGCGAGGATCAGTTCCTCTGACATATTGCGATCCTGCATTAGCTGGCGAATCGCTTCTGACATATCCGTTGCCACCGGATTATCCTCCTTTGCTATAGTATTCTAAAAAGCATTCCTTATACATCGCCAGAAAGCCTGGCCTTTGCGATAACTTCGTAGGACAATACTGTCTCTCCATCTTTCCCCTCAAGCACAATCTTTTCCTCGTCGGCGGTTTTTAAAATCCCCGCCGTCCAGTCGGAAATATCGGTCCTGTAGCACTTTACACCCCTGCCGACATAATGGGCAAATTCACTGCCGTCCTTTATAATCCTGTCAATGCCCGGGGAGGAAACCTCAAGGTAAAGATCCTGTCCCGGGAAAGCAAGTTCGAGGCGCGGAAGAATAGCCCGGTGAGCCCTTGAACAGTCGTCTACTCCGGTAATTCCACCTGAATAAACAATAGCCCGCACCTGTACATTTCCGCTTTTCCCCTTATAGACGGCCAGCTCAATCAGGGACATGCCCAGACCCCGAATCACAGGCTCCAGGGAAGAACAAAGAACCTCGTCAGTGCCTCGGCCTTCTATGTTCCGGGAGGTGTACAACATTGTCTCCTCCTCTAAAAACCAAAAATTAGCTCTTTGGTCAATAAAAAAAGGGTCGTTGACACGCCCTTTTTGTATGAAACCTAGATTGTAATTTCATTTTAGCGAAAAGGAAAAACAATGTCAATATCCGGATTTTGATTATTTAGTCATAAAAAAGGCAGAGACCGTAAACTTTTTCCGCCCCATTTTCCAAAAGGGCCTCCGCGCAGGAATTCAATGTCGCTCCTGTTGTAATAACATCGTCAAAAATCAGGGCTATCCTGGGCGCCTTTATGGAACAAACAATTCGGTCCTTGAGATTCCCCCGCCGCTCTTCCCGGTTTAGCTCTTTCTGGCTCCTTGAGGGCAGGCGCTTAAGACAGCGGCATACCGGCAATTTGCCTTCCGCTATTTTATCTTTGGAATTTTTATTAGATTTTTCAAGCAATGCCGCCAAAAACTCAATCTGATCCCAGCCCTGCCGCTTGATTTTCCCGGGCTTCGGAGGAACAGGTACCCAGCTCGCCCCTTTAAACGCCGTTATTCGCAATGATTCATCAAGCAGGCAGCGGGTAAAAAATTTTCCCAGCGCGAGGGATTTTCCGAATTTATATGAAGCAAGAATCGTTTTGAACATTCCGGTATAGGGAAAAAGGGCCCGCGGCCTTATAAGCCCTGAATCGCAAGCTTCATTAGCGGGAAGGCTTTTTTCCCGGCAGGAAAGGCAGCTTCCCTTTTCGGAAATCAACTGTCTGCCGCAGATTTCGCAGCGTTTTTCCATGGCAAGATAATCCAGAAAAAAATCCATGCAATCTTTACACAGACCCTTGCTGGCCTCAGAGGAAGAAGCAAGTACTCTTTTGCAGCAAGAGCAGCCTGAAGGAAATAAATATTCCTGTAAATAGGATAAATAACGCATAAACCCTATACTGCGCGGGGATGGGATTTGCTTGGTTAAAAAATGGATAATCAGTCAAATAAGGAAGGACTAGGGGGCTTTTGAGGTTTTTGAGAAGAAGCGCGGACGTTTTTACCGCTTTGCTCCAGTTTTTTCCAGCGGTGGATAAGGTTCAGGGCTTCAAGAGGCGTAAGGGTTTCGGTTTCAAGGTCCGCAATATCCTTGATGATCTTTGCCTCAGACCCGGGCAGAGAGGAAGAAACGGCGGTTTTATGGTTTTTTAAATCTAAAGGAGCTTTACCCTGGGAAAGGGAATCCATGATCTCCGTGCCCCTTGCTATCACCTTTTCGGGAAGTCCCGCGAGGGCAGCCACATGAAGGCCGTACGATTCCGCCGTCGGGCCTTCCCGGAGTTTTCGAAGGAAGATAATCTTGCCGTCCTTTTCAGCTACATCCATTGAGCGGTTTACCATTCCGGGATGGACAATTCCGGAAAGCTCGTGATAGTGGGTAGCAAAGAGCGTCCGGCACTTTATATTGTCAAGAAGCTCTTCCGAGACAGCCCAGGCAATGGAGAGGCCGTCTTTTGTACCCGTCCCCCGTCCCACCTCGTCCATAATTACAAGACTTTCTTCCGTTGCGGTATGGAGGATGTAAGCTGTTTCATTCATTTCAACAAGGAAGGTTGATTCTCCCCTCGCAAGGTTATCCTGAGCTCCTACCCTGCAATACACGCGATCCACAAGGCCTATGCGCGCTGATGAGGCGGGAACAAAACTGCCCGACTGTGCCATGATGGTAATAAGCGCCGCCTGACGAAGATAGGTGGATTTTCCCGCCATGTTTGGACCGGTTATCAGGGCGAAATAAGCGCCGCCTGTTTCGGGAGCGGCTTCGGCGCTGAGTTCAAGATCATTGGGGATAAATTCCCCCCGCGGCAAATGCGCTTCCACAACCGGATGACGGCCTTCGCTAATAAGCGTGAGTTTACGCCTGTCAATTTCAGGCCTTGTCCACCCGTGAATGGTTGCTGCCCTCGCCAGCGACTGGGCGGCGTCTATTTCGGCCATGCGTTTGGCCGCGGCTGATATTTCCCTTAATAGCGATTTAGCCTTGTCCCGGATTTCCAAAAACAGTTTCTTTTCCAGCTCTATCATTTTTTCCGAAGCGCCGTTAATTTCCGATTCGAGTTCCGCCAGGCGATCCGTTGTAAAGCGCTCGCCTCCCGCTATACCCTGGCGCCTGTAAAACCGCGGAGGCACTTTTGAAAGGTTAACATTGGTAACTTCAATGAAATATCCGATAAGCCTATTGTATTTTATTTTCAGTCCCGGGATTCCGGTTAGCTGCCGCTCTTCCTCAAGGTAATCCTCAAGAAGTTTTCTTCCGGAATCCCTAAGCTCCCGCAGCCGATCGAGCTCGGCGCTATAAGCGTCACGGATAAGATTCCCCTCGCTTAAAAGGACAGACGGATCTTCGACGATTCCCCTTTCGAGTAACTCCCTTACATTTTCCAGAGCTTCACTTCCCTTTTCATCAATTGACAGGGCTTCTCTTGATTCAAAAGAATATTTATCGGCATCCTCTTCAATCCGCGCGAATGAGCAAAGGGCGTTTTTTACGGCGATCATATCTTTGCCGTGAGCTTTATCCATGGCAAGCCGTGAACATAAACGTTCAAGATCCGGCGTCTTCGAAAGGATCTCCCTAAGCTTGGCGAGTTTATCCTGGTTATGGTAAAAATATTCCACCATATCAAGCCTCTGGTTAATCGTCTTTTCATTCCGCAGAGGGTGGAGAATTCTGGACTTAAGGAGGCGCTTCCCCATAGCAGTCCTCGTCTCGTCCATTACTTCAAAAAGCGAAAATCGGCTTTCGCCGTCCAGGAGGTTTCGGACCAGTTCCAGGTTGCGCTGGGTCGATTCATCGATGCCGACAAAATCCGAATCGCCGTAGATTTTAAGCAAACGAACATGGGGAATAAGACTTCTCGAAGTATCATCAAGGTAATCAAGAAGCGCCCCACAGGAGACGATTTCGGGAGAATCAGGCCTGAGTCCGAAACCGGCGAGCTTTTCCGGTCCGAATTGTTTTTCCAGCCTTTCCCTGCTCCTTGAAGAATCAAACAGCCAGTCGGCCCAGCGGTTAATTACCAGGTTTCCCCTTTCTTCAAGCGCCTGCGCCAGAACCCCTCCGATAAGTGATTCCTGAACTATGATCTCTTTCGCCTGTATTCTCTCAAGTTCCTCTTTTAGTTTTTCGGGAGCTCCTTCGGCGCTAAACGATGTTGCAAAAAAATCGCCCGAGGAAAGATCGATATAGGAAAAAGAATAAAATGAGAGCGAAGCGGCAAGACACGCAAGGTAATTTGCGCTTCCCTTGTCAAGGAAATCTTCGTCAATGGCAGTCCCCGGAGTGATAAGCTCCACAACCTTGCGCTCAATGAGTCCCTTGCCCGGTTCGGTGAGCTGTTCACATACGGCAATTTTCTTGCCAAGCCGCAAAAGCCGCGCAATATAGGAGCGGGACGCATGGTAGGGAATGCCGCACATGGGCTGGCCCTGACGACTTGTAAGGGTCAGGTTAAGGAGCGTGGAAACTTCCAGGGCATCTTCAAAAAACATTTCATAAAAATCACCGAGTCTGAAAAAAAGAACTTCCCCCTGATGTTCGCGCTTGATCCGCCGGTATTGTTCCATCATGGGGCTTTGATCTGATTGAACGGCGTGTGCAGCCATACATGGACCTTTGATTATTGGGTCAGCGGCCTGATTTATCCATAAGATTTTTTATAACCCTGTCTGTAATATCAACCGACGGGCTGTACCAGAGAATGCCTTTATTTTCTTTTATGTTTAAAACCATGCTGTAACCTTCACTCTCGGCGATAAAACGTATTTCATCATATACCTGCTCAAGAAACGCCCCGGATTGGGTAAGCCTGTTTTTAATGCCCTCCAGTTCCGCGGTTTTGGTTTTATAGTAATCCACAAGAAAGTCGGATCTTCTGTTGATCTCGGTTTCAAGCCTTAGAGCCTGTTCCTGGTTTCCCTGGGCCTGGGCATTTACCTGCTGCACTTTCAGGTTTTGAATTTCGTTGGTCATTCTGTCGATGTCCGACTGCACACGGGCGCTTCTGGCTTCAAAATCCCTGACCGCGCGGGATTCACTGAAAAACGCCGTGTAGACTTTGGGGAGATCAACAACGGCAAAGCGCGTAAGCATCTGGGCTTCGGCCGCAAAAGCAAGGCCAAAACAAACAAAAATAAAAGCAAATAATTTTTTCATAAATAAACCCCCAATGGTAAAAGGCTCAGTATGTGGACATGGCAAAAGAAACTACAAAATCCAGCCCCGATCCGCCCATACCGCCCGAAAGCCAATTGATTTCCCCGTCACGGAACAGGAACCGTTTGGCAACGCTGAATCTGAAAGGAAATTGAGGTATGGTAAACCGCAATCCGCCGCCAAGGCTAAAGCGCATAAAAAAGGTATTGGTATCGGCGAGGCTTCCGTCGTCTTCCAGAAAATCCGAAAACAGCGCGGCCGGTGTTTTTTTAACTCCCGCTGCGTCAAAAAAGAAATCCCAGGCGAGAATGCCCGGAGCCAGGGGAATACGTATTTCCGCCCAGTTCTCCCAAAGGGCAAAACCTTTCCGCCTGTATTCGTTTGCCCAACCCCTGCCTATGAACATGCCGTCAACTGCAAGCTGACTTGCTTCTTCGATGCGCGGAGTGCTGTACTGTGGCTGTGCAAAAATAAAAGACAGACCTGTGTGTACACCAAAGACCGCTTTAAAATTCCAGTTTTCCGCGACGGGCAAATTAAAGAGTGTATAGAACCACTCAAGCTTGGTATCTGTCCGGATATAATGTTCATTCTCCAACGGCAAAATGCCATACCACCCAATCCGCTGGACTCCGTAGTAGCCGCTGGAAGGATCGTAATAGATATCCCGCTGGTCAAGCGAGAGACTGCCCCAGAATGAGGTTGCCGGAGTCCAGGTATTGTTTCCTTCCCGGAGGATGGGATCAAAGGGAAGGTAAAGAGAATTGTCAAATTTATTGAGAGTCACTCCCGCGCGTACACCTCCGCCCAAACCCAAATTTCCGTATTGGGTTAACCACCGGTATCCTGTTCCTACACCCAAAGAAATCCGCCACTGATCGTAGGGCATAAGGTATTCATCGGGAGGCGTTTTATACGCGTCTTCGTATTCCTGATAAGAGTCAAATCCGTTGGGGTAGGCGTTAGGTTCATTGCCGTAAAAATAAGGCGCGAAATTCTGCATGGCGGCTTTACGAACCATGTGATGAACGGTAAGATCAAAATTCCCGGTAAGGGGGAGTCCCAGCATCCACCTGTGGGTATACAGCGCGGAAATGCTCTGCGTATCAAATGTAATATTCACTTCGGCGCCGACAGAGTTTCCCGAGCCCAAAAAATTTCTGTCGTTCCACCCGGCCATCACCGAAACCGGAAACGCGTCAGGATCTGCGGAACCGGAGAAAGTCAATCCCAGGCGCACATCGGTAGTTGGCTGTTCTTCAACATTTATGATCAAATCCATGAGCGCTTCGGTACTGCCGGCCGGAGTTTCCGGAAATATATCGGAAAAAAATTCAAGGTTATAGAGGTTACGAAGTCCATTCATAACCTTTGTTCTGGAAAATATATCACCCGGCTCGAGGGGAATTTCCCTAAGTATGACCGATTCTTTAGTCTTTTTATTTCCCCTGACAATAATATTTTCAATATGAGCGCGGCCCCGTTCCACGATATTCATTCTGAAAGAAAGAACCCTAGCGTCCTCGTCTGTAACGGAGACAGGTTCCAGCTGGTTAAAAATATACCCGTTTTCAAGGTAAAGATCCGAAACCCGCATCAGATCGGCCTGGATTCTGCTTATATTGACAACTTCTCCGATTTTTGAGCGGATTAGCGCGGAGAGCTGCTCATCTCTAAAAATATGATTCCCTTCAAAAGTAACACCTCCAAAAGTATATTGGGAGCCCTCAAATATTTTGAAAGTAATACTCATCAGGTTATTGTTTTTATCATCTCTCCGTATTTCACGGACCACATCTATTACTTCCGCGTTAATATAACCGCGATCATGGTAATATTTGGTTAAGGTTTGCCTGTCGGCTATAAGTTTCGCCTCATTGAAAGCTCCGTCCCCAATGATACGGCCTTTGACTTTAAGACTTAGCTGCCTTTGAAGGGTACGGGAAGGAAAAACCGAATTGCCTTCAAAATGGAAACTCTCTATGGCAATTTTTTCTCCTTCATCAATATAAAAAACAACATTGACAGATGACCTTCCGGTGTTTTGCATTTCCGAACGAACCTTCGCGTCGGGGTATCCCTTTTCCAGGTACAGGTTGATAATTGCCTGTTCGTCTATTCTGAGCTTTACCTGGGTTGCTACATCATTAACTTTGGTGCTGATCGCATCAGACAGGTCGGTCCGCCTTAAACCCGAGTTCCCGGTAAAATTAATTCGCGCAACCGTAGGCCTTTCGACAACCGCAAAACGCAAAAGAACTTCATTTCCCGCGAGATCTGCCCTTACCGCGGTTGGAGTAATACTCTCAAAATACTCAAGCGCGTAGAGGCGGCCAAGAATATCCCAATAAACATCATCACTGAAGGTTCTGCTTATAAAAGGACCTGTAATTCCTTCAAGCTCCATAGGGTCCACATGGACAAGTCCATCGAACACTATCCTTCTTATAGGTTTACCCTGGTACCAATCATCCGATTGCTGGGCAAAAACGGAAAAAGTCAGAACAAAAACCAGAATTACAGCAATACCAAAACGCATCAGGACTCCTAAACACCATTGATGTATCAAATAACTATCTCAAAAAACTGAATAAAATAAAAGCCTCCGCCGCCTTTTTCCTAAAAGGATTTTCGCCAGAGGAGAGAAAACGATATATCGTCAATAAACAGGTTTTCCGGATGCATGGGATTCACGTTAAGCCTGATATCAAAGAGCGGGTTGCGCAATTCAAAACCAAATTCCGGCTCTATTACCATTCCTCCCCAATTCGGTTTTGTTTCATCGTATTTAAAAGAAAGCATGGCTTCGCCAAACAAATCCATCCCGAAATATTTGCCCATAAAAATTGTGGTATTGTCAAAGTAGTTTCCGGCTCTGTAGGGGTTGTCAACAGTATTGCTGAAAAGCTGCCCGCCCGCCGCCTGGTAAACAAAATTCTGCAAAAGCTGGGTGCGTACCGAAAGCATGTCCAGTCCGAGGAAATCCCTGACTTGTCTTTGAAGCCGGTTTATGATCATTGATTGCGCCAGGCTGTCAATAAGAACCGAAGTTGCAAGATCCCGCCCTTCATCGCCCTGGGGGTTTTTGCCCAGGATCGCGTAAATTTCAAGTTGTGACAGGGGAGGAGTAGAAACAAACCTGGGAGTAAAAGATCTTAAGGGGGCATTATCGATTATCATTGATATGGTAACAGGCCCTATGTCGGACAGGTCCCTTATTTCGGCTCTGGCGGATATTCTGGGATCAAATGATGTCTCGTTTTCCTTGAAGAAAATGGTCCCCTCCCTGATATAGAAATTGCGCTCAAGGTAAAAAATTTCACCGCCTCTTAAGTTTACATCCCCCAGCAGGTTAAAACTCCCATCCTTGGCGTCAAAAGCGACCTGTATCCCCGTTCCCATATCCGCGTAGGCCTGAATGATTGGAAAATCTACGCTGGGCCAGAAAAATTCCACCCGCCTGCCCGCCTGGATTGAAAGATCCACAACAACAGACACTTTGCCGTCTTCTATTTCCTGGAACTCTTCTGCTTCCTTCTCCATCAGTTCAATAACATTAATACTGATCTGCGTGTTACTGGCTACCAAATCGCCGGTGACCGAAAGGATCAGATTTTCCATGCTCACAATAAGCCTTCCGGAAGCCATGCCTCTTGAAAGCACCCCCGAAATATCAAAACCGTAGGGTATTGGAGTTTCCGGAGGAACACGTATATCAATGTTAAAAATACTGGGTATCCACTGATCAAACCTGAACCACCCGGAAACTCTCCCGGCTCCATTACCGACAATAGCGTCAACAGGGCCAAAGACAATTTCAGTTTCGTTAAAATAAGCTGTCACGGGCACCGGCTTGATAGGCAATGGAAGGAACTCGGGGATCATCATATGCAGACCTGTGCCATGGGCACTGCCAAAAAAATTCGGAGCTTCCAGAGGACCTGAAACCCTTACAGCTGCCGTAACGATGCCCTCGGGAAAAGCAATTACGATTGATGGCGGAAGAAAACGCCAAAGGGAACCCAAATCCACATAAACATCCTCTGCCCGGCCTTCTATGTTACCGGATTCTATTAGAGCGGAAAAAGTTCCCTTCACAGGTGAGGGTCCGGAAAGGATGGCGTTCAAAGTCCCGCCTTCCGCCCTCGTATTGTACCTTGCATCGATAAAGTATCCGGGCCCTCCCCTGAGTCTCATTTCATAGCCTAAATTATCCTGCCTTGCGCTAAAATTGAAAGCAAAGGGGCTGGAGGATTCCATTGTGCTGAAGCGGATCGAATCAACCAAAAGAGATATGTCAACAGAATCAAAGTTTCGCAATAAATCCACCCAGGTTGAAGATGAATTGAAATTTGCGGCTGCGTGCATGGTTATATCTACAGGCCTTTCCGCGAACAATCCCCAAACCCATGCCTCGGCTCCCAAAAGGGAAACTGAACGGTCAACGGAAAAATACGGGATTCCGACTTCAAGACCGGAGTAACTGATTCTCATTTTCTGCGCAACAAACCTGTCATTATTCATGTTGGCGCTGGCAGAGATGCGCAAGGTTTCATTTCGATTGTAAAGGACACAGGATAAAAGAATTACATCGGCCTCGAAAGAAGCAATTGATTCCCATGAAAGTTTGAAGCTCCCGTCAACTACAGCGTTTTGCCTTGTAAAACGGGAAAATTGCATCTTCTGGCCGGAAAGAAGAAGCTCCAGCTTTTTGTCGATGTAAGTTCCGTTTAGATGATAGTATTCACTTCGGCCGGGCGCTGATAATTCCGCCATAAACCGGTAATTCGAATAAGCAGAATCCCAGCTTACCGATACGTTGCCTCCCATCACTCCCTGTCCGTCGTCATAAAAAATATTCTGGATGGACAGCCCCGTTTCGTCAGCGCTGCCTGTTAATCTCGCGACCGCGGATCGTGAAGCCGGAGTGGTAAGGCCTGTTATCTCGAATTTTTCAATCCTCGCCCGCCAGAAGGAAGGAGAATCGTAGGCAATTGACAAAAGAAAATTCAGGGAGGCAAAATTATCTCCCGACAAAAGGGGCATGTTATCCCCTTTTGCATACCCCGTATACAGCCCGGTTTCCGATGTACTTAAAAATACCTGAAACCCGTATGATCCCCTAATATTTACGTTTCGTTTTTCCCTGACCATTCCATCAAAGAAATATGTCAGATTTTTTACTGTTGCGCCTAACGTAAAGAAAATATCGTCCGGATTGGTATAATCGAGGGAACCGGATACTTCGGCCGATCCGTCTTGCCAGGAAACAAGGCCATTATCAAGGTTTATCCCCCTCGAGGTTCCGGAAACGGAAGCGATGGCCAAAATTTCCACAAAGCCGTTATAGGATGCCACAAGATGGGGAGCGTTGTAGATGATGGAGCTGTAGTCGGTGGTGATAAAAGCCTCGGTGGTAACGGAAAAATCCTCCGCAAATAAACGCCCCGGGCCCTGCAATAGCGGAATCGAATAAAAAGGCTCAACAAAACTCAGTATATCTCCCATCGAGAAAGAATCCAGGTTGCACTTTGCCTGTATCTGCCGGGGATAGTAATCCGCAGAACCGGAAAGCGAAATGGAACGTGTGCCGGGATTCTGCCTGAAGTCTTTGCTGCCGTCATTAAACGTGAGTGCGGAAACGCCAAAAATAACCCCTTCCCTTTCCCAGTTTAAGGAAATATCCAGGGCAGAAAGTTCTGTGCTTCCGGCGACAAGATTATCGCTCCAAATATTGATCCCCTGCCCTTGTGTACGAAGGAGCAGATCTCCGCTTATGCCGCTGTCTCCGCGAAACCTAAAGTCCGAGAGGGAAAGTGCACCGTATGGGCCGAAGGGTATATTACCCTGCATTCTGAGGTTCACGCCTCCCCGGAAACCCAAATCCCCGAAGGGAGATCGAATTTGGAAAGTATCAACCGTCACATGATCGGAAGTCCCAAAGATCTTTAAGCCAAGAAGGGCGTTTTCAAGAATGGTATTTTTGCGGCCCGCTCCGGAAAAATCCGCATTGAACTCAAGGATCCCGGAGTTTTCCTTTTTAAAATCCGCAGCTCCGGAAATTTGGAAAGCCAGAAGAGGATTATAATCCCTCCATGAACCGGAAAATGAGAGCATGGCATCCGGAGAAAAATTCTTTCCTTCAAAACGTCCCCGCAGTATACTCTCATCTCCAAAATTATAAACCAGAAAAAAACTCATCGGAGACTTGTCAAAAACCTTTCGCACCTCGAGCTGTTTATCCGAAAGGAAAAAATTAAAGCTTATCGGTTTTACCCTATAATTGTCCCCGGTGATTGAAGGGATAGTAACCGTGGCGCTGCCTTCCTCCAGATCCGCAAGGTATTCTCCCGAAATACGTCCGGTTAAAAGAGCCTCGAGCGCTTTGGAGGAAGGCGGTGAAAAAACGGCCAAAGGCCCCGCTCCTGTGGCAAGCGACGCGAGAGCCCTCCAGCGGCCCTGGAAGCTAAGGCGGTTTTGTTTTACTGCCGCATCAAATCCAGCATTGCTGAGTTTTAACCTGCCAAAGGAATCGGCGATTTCCCATTCGCCGTTCCAGATTTTCATCGAGAATTCTTCCGGCAACAGTTCCCGGAAATTCTGGGTGTTTTTTTGTTCCGGACTTCCGGGCTCAAACAGGGAAGCAATACGTTTATTCAGATCCGCGTCTTTTTCAAAATCGTAGTTCAGGACCGGTTTGTCAATTCTTATGGATTTGAAAGCGCTGTATATGTCCCCCCGAATGAACTTTGAGAGCGAGAACGAAAGCCTCAACCTGGACATACTCAGGAAAACACTGTCATCTTCCCTGAGGATTTTAATGTCGCGAATATCGAGAACCCCGAAAATTGAAGGGCCTATGGAGCGATACTGAATTTTCAGCCCCCAGGACTCCTCAACTGAGGAGATAAAACCATTCCGGACACTTTCCATCTGGCTTCGCAGCTTTAGCTGCAGGGGACGCAGGAATACAGAGCTCATGAAAACCAGGGCGATAAAAACGAGAATTCCTATATTCACACCCTTTGAAGGAATTGGGATTTTTCTTTTCTTTCCTTCAATTTCCCTGTTTTCCACTATCTAAATACCCTCTTCATGAATATTGTATAAAATTTTTAAATGTTTTACCCTAGCTAAACTATGGAAATTCTTAAAAATTTCGTTGTTTTTGAGGGATTGGACGGAAGTGGTACCACCACCCAGATAGAAATGCTGGAGAGTTATTTCCTCCATAAAAGACCATTCTCGCCCCCACTTCATATAACATTTGAACCCACGAATGGTTCCATAGGAAAACTTATCCGCCAGGCCCTGGGTAAGGAGCTGATCCTGAACCCAAAAACCATTGCCATGCTCTTTGCCGCGGACAGAAATGAGCATATTTTCGGCCCGGAAGGCATTACCGAGCGCTGCAAACGCGGGGAATTGGTGGTTTCTGATCGATATTTCCCCTCTTCCCTCGTTTATCAGGGAATTACCTGCGGCGAAGAGCTTCCGGCCAGTCTAAATAAGGACTTTCCCTGCCCGGAATTGCTTCTTTTTCTTGATATTGACAGTGAAACCGCTCAAAAACGCATCGCTGCCCGGGGAAAAAACGAAGAAATCTACGAAAACCCGGATTTTCAAGCCTTGGTCCGCCAGCGCTACAAAATCCTCCTCCCTCAATTATCGGCCTATGGTG
>Ga0123353_10001046_pt1 | contig 33922 bp, 43 predicted proteins | sample TergutLab28metaG_3_FD_92763 | JGI IMG/M metagenome (GOLD analysis project Ga0123353, IMG submission 92763) | Labiotermes labralis P3 segment gut microbial communities from Petit-Saut dam, French Guiana - Lab288 P3 | ecosystem: Host-associated > Arthropoda: Insects > Digestive system > Gut ... | reverse complement strand
GGCGGAAAGAGCCTGCACGCCATCGTGCGCGTTGACGCGGGCAACTACGAAGAGTACCGCAAGCGAGTAGATTACCTATACGACGTGTGCCGCAAGAACGGCATGACCATCGACACCCAGAACAAGAATCCTTCCCGGTTATCCAGGTTGCCCGGTGTGACCCGCAACGGCCACAAACAATACCTGATCGATACCAATATCGGAAAGGCCGACTGGCGAACCTGGCAGGAGTGGATCGAGGGCGTCAATGACGATCTGCCGGAGCCGGAGAGCATCGCCGCTGTATGGGAATCGCTGCCCGAACTCTCGCCGCCGCTGATCCATGGCGTGCTTCGCCGTGGGCACAAGCTACTGCTGGCCGGGCCCAGCAAAGCCGGGAAATCCTACGCGCTGATCGAGCTGTGTTGCGCCATCGCGGAGGGTAGGCGCTGGCTGCGCTGGGACTGCGCCCAGGGACGGGTGCTGTACGTCAATCTGGAGTTGGACAGGGCAAGCTGCCTGCACCGCTTCAAAGATGTATACGCCGCGCTGGGCTGGCGGCCTGATAACCTTGCCAATATCGACGTGTGGAATCTGCGCGGCAAGGCCGTGCCCATGGACAAGCTGGCGCCCAAGCTGATCCGCCGGGCACAGAAGAAAAACTACATCGCCGTGATCATCGACCCGATCTACAAGGTGATCACCGGCGATGAAAACAGCGCCGATCAGATGGCAAAGTTCTGCAACGAATTCGACCGGGTATGCACTGATTTGGGCTGTGCGGTGATCTATTGCCACCATCACAGCAAGGGAAGCCAGGGGCAGAAGCGTAGCATGGACAGGGCCAGTGGGTCCGGCGTGTTTGCCCGCGACCCGGACGCGCTGCTGGATTTGATTGAGCTTGAGGTGACCGAGGCCCTGCGCAAGCAGGAGGAAAACAAGGCCGTGTGCACGGCCTGCGCGGGATTCCTGGCGGTGCGTATGCCGGGCTGGGAGGATGAGATTTCACAGGACGATCAATGCAGCCAGGTTGCTTTCCTAGCCGCCTGTGAGCGCCTACTGAAGCCGGAGGACTACGACGCGCTGCGCAACGAGGCCATGATAGCGCAGCATACCGCGAAGCTCAGAACCGCCTGGCGCATCGAGGGCACGCTGCGCGAGTTTCCTAAGTTTGAGCCGGTGAATTGCTGGTTTAATTACCCGGTGCATCACTTGGATGCGGTGGGGAGTTTAGGTGATTTGGATGCCGGGGACATGCCGCTTGTAAAAGGAAGAAGGGCAAATCAAAAGCGCATCAATGCTGAAAATGCAGACAAAAGCCTGCAACTGATGTGCGCAATTCGTGATTTCGCAGCAGAGCATAATAGGAGACCAACACAGGCCGAACTGGCAAATGAGTTAATGATCGACAAGCAAACCGTGCGAAAATGGTTGAGAAAATACGGCTATAAAACCCTCGGTCGAGAGGATGGGTATGTTGTCGCGCCTGCTCAAGATGGTGATTAATGGATCTTCCTGAGGGGTGTGCAGGGGGGCTATATACCGCATACCCCACCGTATCGATATGGGCTATACGATAGGGAAAACGTATACCTATTCACCTGGATACTTTGGGGGTGTACGATTGGGAAAAGTGCATGGATAGGGGGGGGGTATATGATCGGGTATATATACCCCCATGTATCACAGGGGGTATATACCCATCGAATATACCCCCTCCCTGCCCCCGGTCAGAACGCGATAGAAAAGGATGAAAATGGAATGCAGTTTTTCTTGCCCATGATCCCTCCTACCGTCACGCACCAGACGCAAGCTGTGCGCGTGGTGCGAGGCAAGCCGGTATTCTATGAGCCTCCCGCATTGCGCGATGCCCGCGCCAAGCTAGAGGCGCACCTAGCCAAACATGCCCCGCCAGAACCATACACGAGCGCTGTCCGGATGATGGTGAAGTGGTGTTTTCCCGTGGCGGGCCGACACCTCAACGGGGAGTACAAGGCTACCAGGCCGGATACCGATAACCTGCAGAAGCTGCTTAAAGACGTGATGACCGGCCTGCGATTCTGGAAAGACGACGCGCTGGTGGCCTCGGAGATCGTGGAAAAGTTCTGGGCGGATGTGCCGGGTATTTACATCGCCATCGAACCGCTGTATAGGGGGGCGCATGAAAGGATTTGAGCCGGTGACGTATAGGGATTGCGACGTACCGTGTGTGGATACCTGGCGGGTTGAACATGTGCGGGGATCGGCATTGCATGCATACCTCGAATTGGAGAAGCGCGGGCAGATCGTTTTGCGGTATCCGGTGCGGTTGTTCAAAAAAAGCGGATGTGTTGAAATTCGATACCGGGCGGCTTTTCCGCACGAGTGGGCGCTGGAAGCCCTTGCAGATGCGGAGTTGAAGGTCAAGCTTGGCAAGCCGGAACAGCAAAAATTTGCGGTTTGAGGAGGTGAAAATAATTGGATAGACTTATCAAGGACGTTACAAACGCAATGTACGCGGAGTACGACCGGGCGAAAGCAATTCACGGGCCGTCTCATGCCAGCGCCCACGAAGCATATGCCGTCATGCTGGAGGAGCGCCAAGAAGCTGATGTGGAAGCAGTAAATGTAAAGATTGCTTTGGATTACTTCTGGAACGCAACGAAAAAAAATGAAGATACCATAGAATACGCACAGAATGTCATGGGCGCTGCACTGGTTGCTGCGGCTGAATACATCCAGGTTGCGGCTATGGCATACAAGGCGACGATTGGGTATGGGGAGGGAAAAGCATGAACGTAGAGGAATGGGCCCAGATGTTAAACGGGCGTGAGTATGGGAACGAGGTAACCCTTAGGGAGGATTACGATGCGGGACAGGACGGAATTGTAATTATATACGGGCAATCTGACGACCTCATGGAATTTCGTGGCGCGATAAACGATGAAGAAGACTGTTACAATGGCGGTACAGTCTATATAGACCCAGATACGAAAAAATTGTTCAAAAATGACTGCGGGGATGGGGATTGTCCTTACGCAGAGAAATTGATGCTACAGTGTCCTAAAATCGTTGCGGTTTGGGGAGACAGTCACGCAAGCTGGGTATATGAAACAGATATACCGCATGAAACATTCAATATCTTTGATGATGGTGAATTATATTGTGTTGGTATTGTTTTTGATGTTTCCGACTTGTAGAAGGAGGGTCCGTTATGAGCGATAGGATAGCCGAGATCAAGGAGCGGTGCGATGCGGCTACGCCTGGGCCGTGGAAAATTGTCTTTCAAAACGAATATGGAAAATGTGTGCTTGTCGACAGGGGATGCCGAGAAGTGATCTACTCACTATACAATGCTGTCCACATAATCGGTGCTAATGCAGACTTCATTGTCCACACACGAGAGGATATCCCGTTCCTGTTGGGCGCGGTGGAGCTATTGCAAGAGCAGATTGACTATTGCGAAAGCTCGTTTGATACAGTGCAAGCCGATGCAAAGAGGCTTGAGGCTGAAAACGAGGCTTTGCGCAGGGAATTGGATGCGGCGGTGGAAGGCGCATACGGCATATGTATGAAATGCGTGCATTTCGGGCGTTCCATGATAAAAGAGGATAGCCCGTGCTATGCAATGGGCTTGACGTGTTTGCCGCCTGGGTATTACAAAAAATGCGAACACTGGGAATGGCGTGGGAATCAGGTGGAGAAAGCATGCGAATAGCCCCATTTCGTTCATGGTGGAGGATATTGCTTTTGTGGTTGCTATGTGTCAATTTCTGCAAGTGCTGCAAGCATTATATTCCGCAAAACAAAGAGTGCATCATTAACATTGGCATGAGGAATCCTGATGACTTTTGTTTTGTGTATGAGGAGGAATAATATGCCCATCACCCGTGACGAACTGAGAGATTGCGCATCCCTGGCCCGCGAGGTAGACCGCCTGAAGGAGCAGATACTTCGGCTTCGTGCCAGAATAGAAGGCGGCAGCCTACAGCTGGTCAAAACAACGGGCAAAGGAGATGCCGATCCTGTTGGGACGGCAGTTTCCAAGATAGACGAACTGTGTGAACGCTTGGGGGGCGAGCTTAGCCGCTATCTGGAGTTGTCCAACCGCGTTGATGCCGAAATTTCGGGTGTTGATTCTGTGGTCCAGCGGGTGATACTGCGCTTACGGTATGTGGACGGGCTGCGGTGGAGAGATGTTAGCGAGAAAGCACATTTCAGCGTACGCTGGTGCAGAGAGCTTTGCGCACGGGGAAGGAACGCACTTGGAGTGGCATAGAAACATGAGCACACACTTCCTCTTTTTTTATGCTATGATGATACCATCAAGAACCGGCGCAAAAGCCGGGCCAAAGAGCGTCAAACATGGCGCTCTTTTCGCATAGGTGAAAAGGGAGGCAGAAGCATGGATATATCGCTGCGAGATTTTGAACAGTGTGCGGATTTGGCAAAAGAAGCGGACAATGTTCAGGAACGCATAATACGGTTACAGGCCACAGCGGAAGGCGCCGGGCTGCAAAAGGGATTCAAACCTCCTACCAAAAGCGATGATCCGGTGGGCGAATCGGTAGCCAATTTGGACAAGCTGCAAAGGCTCTGGCAGGGTATTCTCAACAGGTATCTCGTGCTGTTGGGGCATGTAGATGCTGCTATTACCGCGCTTGATGATCCGTCTGTACGGGAGGTGCTACGCCTGCGCTATATTGACGGCTTGCCATGGGATGAGGTCGGCGAGAAGGTGAACTATGCGTCGAGCCATTGCCGGAGGCTGTGCAACAAGGGGCTCAAGGAGTTGGGCCTGAAGGGTGCGGCGTGAGTGATCTAGATTTTCGGCAGGGTTACTTCAAAGCGCTGGTTGATTTGGCTGGGTGGGTCAATAAGCCCAATGCACCGCTTAACAGGAAGTTATGTTCACCTAGGTATCTTGAGCAAACAATCAACCACATCATTGAGCACATGGACGAGTTCATGGATTTCCCCGATCTGTTTTCTTTCGAGTTTGAGATTGTAAAAAAACGGTTGAAGATTTTTTAACCGAATCGAGGTGTAACAGATGGTGCTCTTTGAGTGGCAGGGGGAACAGTACAAGCTTACGGAGAAACAGGATCGGTTTTGCCATGAGTACATCGCTGATTTTAACGCTACGCAGTCCGCATTGAGGGCTGCATACAGCCCAAAGACGGCCTTTCGCGCTGGCGCGGAGAATATACAAAAACCTGCAATACGCGCACGTATAGATAGCCTGTTGGCCGAGATTAAAGCAGGAAAGCCAGACAAGATAGCCGATGCCGCCGAGGTACTGGAGAGGTTGACACAGATACTGCGCGGCGAGGTGGAAGAAGATGCTGTGGTGGTTGAGGGGTGCGGTGATGGATGCAGCACGGCCCGCGTGATCCAGAAACGGGTAGCGGGCCGGGAGCAGGTGAAGGCCGGCGAGTTGCTTGCCAAAGGCTACGGTCTGCTGGTTGAACGGGTAGCAGTGAGCGAGGGGGTGCCGGTGATTGAGCTTCACTTTGTCCGTGGCGCCAAAGAAAAAGGTTGATGGGCTTGCATATATCGCGCCGGTATTCAAGCCGGTGTGCGAATCGGTTTTTTTACAGGAATACGCCGAGTACTGGCTCAAGGGCGGGCGCGGTAGCGGTAAGTCCAGCTTTATTTCCTTGGTGATCGTGATGGGGATCATGGCCGACCCGGAGGCGAACGCCATCGTATACCGCAAGGTGGCGGCTACGCTGCGGGAGAGCGTGTATGCACAGATTGTATGGGCCATCGACGTGCTGGGGCTCCGGCCATGGTTTCGGTTTGGATACAGCCCTATGGAAATTACGTACCATACCGGACAGCGCATTTTGTTTCGCGGCGCCGACGATCCTGGCAAGAGCAAGTCGATAAAGCTGATACAGGGGTACTTCAAGTTCCTGTGGTTTGAGGAGTTGACCGAGTTCGGAGGGATGGATGATATCCGGTCGATCAAAGCGTCGGTGATCCGGGGCGGCGGGCACGCGATTGCGCTGTACACCTACAACCCTCCGCGCAGCGCCCAGAACTGGACAAACTCTGAGGCGCTGGCATTGCGCTCTGATAGGCTGGTGCACAACAGCGACTATACCCAGGTTCCTGCCGAGTGGCTGGGGCCTTCCTTTCTGGCGGAGGCCGAGGCGTTGCGTGTCACCAACGAGCGGGCGTGGCGGCATACCTACCTGGGCGAAGTGACCGGCTCCGGCGGCCAGGTGTTTGACAACGTTCGGCTGCGGGCCATCACAAACCAGGAGATGGAGCGGTTCGACCGGCACTATTATGGGCTAGACTACGGTTTTGCATCGCACCCGGCAGCGCTGGTGTCGATGCACTACGATAAACCGGCCTGTATGCTGTATCTGACAGGAGAGTACTGCAAGGTTGGGGCCAGCTACGATGCAATCGCCAAAGCCGCCCGAAAGCTGCTGCACATGCCCGGCTCAACGATCACCGCCGACAGCGCCGAACCTCGAAGCAACGACGAATTGGCCCAGCGTGGGCTTATCGTTACGGGTGCAAAAAAAGGGCCTGGCAGTGTGGAGCATGGCCTGCGATGGCTGCAAGATTTGGCCGCCATCGTGATCGATCCTGCACGGTGCCCGGAAGCGGCAAAGGAGTTCTCTGCATATGAGTACGAGCCGGACAAACGCGGCGGGTTCAAGGCTGTGTACCCGGATCGGGATAACCACACCATCGACGCGGTGCGATACGGGCTGGAGCCGGTGATCGGGCGGCGCACGGCGAGGATACCAAGCCGGTCGAGGCTGGGGATTTAGGAAGAAAAGGAGAATAGATTATGCCTATCGATTTCACACATCTGTATGCCGCCTTTGCGGATGAGATGCTTGCAACCGAAAGCAGAAAGTCCCTGCTGACAAACCAGGATTTTTCCTGGGATGGCACATGCACAGTGAAGGTGTACACATTTACCACGGGTATTATGAATGATTACGGGCGTTCCAAGACAGAGGGAAACTGGAGCCGCTACGGGGAGGTCCTCGGCCTGGATGCCTCCACCGAGACCCTCACCCTCAGCCGCGACCGCTCCTTCACCTTCGCCATCGACAAACTGGACGAGGACGAAACCAAGCGGCAGATGCAGGCGGCCTCCGCGCTGGCCCGGCAGCTGCGCGAAGTGGTGATGCCCGAGGTAGACGCCTGGGTCTACGCCCAGATGTGCGCCTGCGCTGGCAACAAGCCCGCGGCCAAGGCCATCACCGCCGGCAACATCTACGGCGAGCTCATCAAAGGCTCCAACGCCCTGGACAACGCCGAGGCCCCCGACGCGGGCCGCGTGCTGCTCATCACCCCCGACACCTACCTGCTAATGAAGCAGGCCAAAGACATCGTGATGGAAACCGACGTCGGCGCCGATATGCGCCTGCGCGGGGTGATCAGCAACCTGGACGGTATGACCGTGATCCGCGTGCCCGCCATCCGGGTGCCCGAGGATTTTGGTTTCCTGATCGCCCATCCGGTGGCGACCGTTGCGCCCACCAAGCTGGCCGACTACAAAATTCATCAGGATCCCCCCGGAATCAGCAGGGGGCTGGTGGAAGGCCGCGTGAATTACGATGCCTTCGTGTTAGGAAACAAAGCGACGGCGCTGTATTACCAAGAGGTGCAGTAAGGGAGTGAGAGCATGATCATGCGCGATGCGTCGATGCTTGACGGTGGACTGAGTATCAAAGCCTTGGAAAGCATCCTTTCGGAGCACGCTCAGCGTGTGATAGCGTTGAATGGGCTGCGCGCCTACTACGACGGAAAACACGCCATTTTGCAGCGCAAAAAGACCGACGGCACCAGCAACAATAAGATAGTGGTCAACCATGCCATGTACATCGTTGATCTGGCCAGTGCGTACTTAATAGGCAGCCCGGTAGGATATTCCGTCAACGAGGAGCAAGAGAAGGCTTTATCAGCGCTTGCCGATGCTTACAAACGCTGCAACATCGACAGCGTTGATGCGGAGCTGGCGAAGCGTGCGGGAATCTACGGGCTTGGGGTGGAGTTGCTGTATATGAGCATGGAGCCGAGCCCGAGGCCCCGCACCGCAGCCATCGACCCCCAACATGCCTTTGTGGTGTATGATGACACTGTGGCCCACGAGCCTTTGCTGGGCGTACATCTGGTGCAAAAGGTCAATGCGGATGGCATGCACGGCGATTTGTGGGTATCCGTGTATACGGCTACGAGCAAGTACAGCTATGTGCGACGCGGTACGGGCGCTACACCGGAGCTGGTGGGTGAGGAGCCGCACTACTTTGGCGGCGTGCCCATCGTTGAATACTGGAACAACGAGGATGAGCGCGGTGATTTCGTGACCGTGACCACGCTAATAGACGCCTACAACCTGCTGATGAGCGACCGTATAAACGACAAGGAGCAGCTGGTGGACGCGCTGCTGATGATCAGCGGCGTTACCCTGGGTGATACCGACGACGAGTTCAACCGGGCCGTGCGCAGGCTGCGGGATCAGCGGATACTGGAGATGCCAGCGGTGGGCGCGGCGGCGGCTTATCTCACCAAGCAGCTAAATGAAACCGAGATGCAGGTGCTGGCCGACGCCCTGGTGCGGGACATCCATAAGGTAGCTATGGTGCCAGCCCTTACCGACGACAACTTCGCCAACAATGCAAGCGGAGTGGCGATGCGCTACAAGCTGCTGGGGCTGGAGCAACTGACAAAGACCAAGGAGCGCTGGTTCCGCGAGGGCCTGCGTTCCCGCATGCGGCTGTTTGCCAATGTGCTGGCCGTGAAGGGACATCCGCTGCTGGACACAGAGACCGTTACGATGACTTTCAGCCGTGGCTTGCCTGTGAACGGGCTGGAGCAGGCACAGATGGTGAGCATGCTGCAAGGCATCGTGCCGGACGAGATTTTGCTGAAGCAACTCCCCTTTGTGGAGGATGAGAGTTCCGCTATTGAGGCGCTGAAGGAACAGAAAATAGCGGCGGTGAAAGAAAGCGCGCGCAAACACGGACTGACGCCATATCCAGATGCTAACATACAGGGAGGCGGAGAGGTGGAGGCAGATGCCTAAATCACTGCCTAGCGCGGCCTATTGGCGGGAGCGTGCCGAGCGGCGCATGGAATTCTATCACAGAAGCAGCGACCAAACACTCCGCACGATCTCCACCGCGCACCAACGGGCGCTGGACAACATACAGGCCGACCTCGACCGCATTTTCGGCAACTATGCCAGGCGAAACAACCTGACACTGGATGAGGCGCGGGCATACTTGGCGAATCCGGCGGGCTACGCCGAGTATGAGCGCCTGCTGAAGCTGGCGGGCACGGTGACCGACCCGGAGACAAAGCGCGACTTGCTTGCCAGGATCAATGCACCGGCAGCACGATACCGCATGAGCCGCTTGGAGGCCTTGCAGCAGAGCATGTACGCGGAGGCTATGAAACTGGCTGAGGTGGAACTGCACGAGGCGACGAAGGCGTTTTGGCGCACGGTGGAGGTAGCCTACGGTCATTCGATGTATGACATCCAACGCGGTACGGGGATCGGTTTTGCCTTTGATGCGATGTCTTCCGGCGCAGTGAAAGAAATCCTGCACAACCCATGGAGCGGGCTTGCGTATTCGGATCGCATTTGGGGGCATGGCCAGGCGCTGAATGACTGGATGCAGGAACACCTGACCGCCGGACTGATGAACGGGCGCCCGGTACGCCAGCTCTCCCGTGAGCTGGCCGATCACGTGCAGGTAAAGTACCATGCGGCAGAGCGTCTGGTGCGCACCGAGATGACGCACATGGCCAACGCCGCTGAAATGGAGAGCTACAAGGCGGCGGGGATCACGCACTACCGCTTCCTGGCAACGCTGGACAACAGGACTTCTCAGGCGTGCCAAGACTTAGATAACCAGCTGTTTGAGGTGGCAAAGGCGGCGCCTGGAGAGAACATGCCGCCTATGCACCCATATTGCCGCTCCACAACGACGTGCGCGATAGATCAACAAACGCTGGAAACCATGAAGCGCCGCGCCAGAAATCCGGTAACCGGGGAACTTGTAGAGCTTCCGGCATGGATGACATATAAGGATTGGCGGCAATTGATGATAGATACATACGGGGAGGAACAGGTAGTGGCCGCGTACAAGATGGCTGCAAATGAGGCAGTGGACAAGGAGCAATTTGCCCGGTATCAATCGGTGCTGGGCAAGAAAAATGTGCCTGGAACGTTTGCAGAATTCCAAGTGATCAAGTATAATGGTCACGAAGAGTACGGCGTTCTGGAGGCACAAATGCGAGGAATGGGCTATTACAACAGAGCCATCGAACAAGAAAAAGCTGTTACCGACTTTGTAACGCACCAAGCTATGGAAAGCGGATTCTTGCAAGAAGGATTGGAACAGCGGGTAAAAAGCAGGGATTCTTATCTTCGCAAAATTCGGCAAAACTACTCGCCTGACGGAAACACCTATGAGATTCATGACCTTCTGCGCTATACATACATAGCGCTGCCCGACGAATTGACAGAAAAAACGCTTTCTTGTATTGATAGCATGGATTCAATGGGGTATAATACTCTCGGGATCAAGAATTATTGGCTCGACCTACATAATCCATACAACGGTATCAATACGAAAGTGCGGGCGCCATCAGGCCAGCCGTTCGAGATACAGTATCATACCCCCGAAAGCTTTGCGCTCAAAAACGGGAAGCTTCACGAGTTGTATGAGCAGGCGAGAGAGCTTGACCCACGAGATCCACGTTTCATTGAGCTTGAAGAACGGATGTTTGAGTTGTCAGATGGCTTGCAAGAGCCCGCTGATATTGAGAGGGTGGTGAATAGACCGTGAGTGAAACTGTTCGTTACACGCGTCTTTTGGATGCGTCGCACAGGGGGCAAATTGTAAAATCCGTTGGCAGAAAGTCTTACGAATACGATCCAAGCCACGGGTGGGTACGAAGTGGAATTTTGCTTCATTATTTCTCCGATACCAGCGACACGTATGGTATGTATGAGGATGTGAGCGAAGAGGTGGCACTCTCCGCCATTAGACTGGCATTATAGCAAAACAAACCCGGGATCAACCGCTACTGCACAGCAGGGCGGTTTTTTCATGCGGTACTCTCGGGCGCTGACCGGGAGGACCCAGTTAAAACACAAAGCACTCCTTGGCGATGACACGGAGGGCGGAAAGAAGGAACCAATGCTAGAGGACAACAAGGCGAACGAGATAGCAGGGGGGCAGGAAGGAGCAGGAGCACTCCAAAGCACAACACCGGTGGACTACACGAAGCTGTATGAGACCGACAAGACGCTCCAGGGGTTTGTACACCAACAAAACACAAAAGCGATACAGACCGCAGTCACCAACGCCTTGCAAAAACAGCAGAGGATCAACGATGAGAATCTATCTGAAGCTGAGCGGGTGAAGGAAATGACCCCGGATCAGAGGGCGGCGTACTTCGAGCGGAAGTACAAAGATGGCGAGAGCGCGCGGGCGAAAGATCGGGAGGCCGAAGAGCTGAGGGTGCAGACGGGTGTGATCTTTACCGAAAGGGGCATACCTGAAGCGATCTTGAGCTTGCTTGACTTCCGTGGTTCCTCGAAAGACGATATTGATCGGCATGTTGAGGTTCTTGCGGGGTATGAGTATTACAAAAAAGGCGAGCTCGATAAACGCGTAAAAGAAGCTGTGGACGTGCGCCTCAAGCCGAACGAACCGCCCAAGGACACCGGCGGCGGTGCGGAAAAGAACCCATGGGCCGCCGGACAAATCAACCTGACCGAGCAGGGCCGAATCCTGCGTGACAACCCCAAACTAGCTGCCGAGCTAAAAGCGGCGGCAGGACTAAAGTAAGGAGTGAGATGAATGCCCAATGTAACCAGACTGGCGGATGTCATTGTACCTGAGGTGTTTTTGCCCTATGTACGGCAGCGTACCATGGAGCTGTCTGCGTTTGTGCGCTCCGGCATCGTGGAGTATTTGCCGGAGCTTGAAGCGGCGGTGTCCGCCGGCGGCGCGACGATCAACATGCCGTTTTGGGAGGAACTGACCGGAGATGATCAGGTGATTCCAGCGAAAGGCGCGCTGGAGACCACCGGCTTGAAGACCGGCCATGATGTCGCTGTGCGGCTTGTACGCGGCAACGCTTGGGCCCATCACCTGCTGGCAAAGGTTCTCTCCGGCAGCGACCCGGCAGCCGCGCTGGGCTCCATGGTGGCTGAGTGGTGGGTGCAAAGAGACCAGGCGCTCTTGTTCGCTCTGTTGCGCGGTGTGTTCGGTACGCCCGACATGCAAGGTCTGGTACACGACATCACTGATAAGGTTGGCCATGCGGCGAACATCAACGGTGTTACCGTGCTGGACGCCAAGCAGCTCCTGGGCGACGCGTCCGATTTGCTCACAGGCATTGCGATGCACAGCAAAACCTTTACGAATCTGCAACAGCAGAACTTGATCAACTACGTTCCCGCAAGCGACGGCAAAACGCAGATCGCCAAGTACCTGAATGAGTACGAAGTGATCAAGGACGACGGAATGCCGGTGGATGGAGATATGTTTACGACGTACCTGTTCGGCAGGGGCGCCGTAGGGCATGCCGAGGGAACTATCGATGATGCTGTGGAGACAGACCGGCGCGCTCTCGAATCGGAGGACATACTGATCCACCGCCGGAACCTTGTGCAGCACATCCGTGGCATCGCCTGGAAACCCTCAGGCACCGGCAGCTTCACCGCATCGGAGAAAAAACCTACACCAGGAAATGACGCGCTGGAGAAAGCGGCGAATTGGAAGCGCGTATACCCTCTGAAGAGCATCCGTGTGGTAAGGTTCGTGCACAAGTTGGGCGACATGGTACCTCACCTGTACAAGGGCGTTGCTACCACGCCTATCGCGCCCGAGCCAGTTGTCGGCTGACCGGAGGTGTGGCCATGACGTTAAAAATGCTGGCACCCACTACTTACGGCGGGCGGTATCTGCGCAAGGGCGATGAGGTTACAGTCTCCAACGAGACAGCCGAGTGCTGGATACGCGATGGGAAGGCGGCTGCCGTTGCCGCTAAGCCCAAAGCAGCCCGGTCTTCAAGGACAGAGAGGCTTCCCGCACAAGAGGTCAATTCTGCTCAGGAAGAGTTACAGGAGGAATAGCCATGGCGAAGCGTGGGCCGAAAAAGACACCTATCAGGGCGCCGCTTGTGCGCCTGAAGGCGGTTGCGAATATCCAAGATGACAGCCAAGACGCCCTGTTGGCCGAATTGCTGGCGCAGGCAGAGGTGTATATCCTTACCTACTGCAACCGCACCGAGATGTTGGAGAGCATGCGCGCCGGGCAAGTGCGCCTGGCGCTGCTCTATTTCAATCGTATGGGCATCGAGGGAGAGAGCAGTCACAGCGAGGGTGGCGTGAGCAGAAGCATTGACATGCTTCCGGCTGATTTGCGGGAGTGGCTGGATGCACACCGGCTGCTGCCTGGCGTGGCCCGCGTAAGGAGGGCTTCCGTGTGAGGCTGATCGAGCGAGATAAGCGCACGCTCCACTTGCGCCGCAACATGGGCAGCAGGCAGGATGCATACGGCGATACCTTCATCGTGTGGGATGATCCGGTAACGGTCCGGGCGGCCTGTCAGCCCACTGGCGGCGCTATGGATGCACAGATTTACGGTACTCGGGTAAAAAACATGTATACCCTGTTCTACGACGGCCTGGAGGTTATTCAGCCAGGTGACGGCCTGTGTATCCATGTAGCTCCTGATGCGCACCCCGACTACCGGGTGACTTCCTCTCAGGGCTGGGATCATCAGCGCATGGACGCCGAGATGATCCCGCCTGAACAGCGCAAGGGGTGAGGCTGTGATCAATGTAAGGTTTGAAGGCCTGGATGCGCTGCTGGAACAGCTGGAAGAGATGGCCGAGGAGATTAAGGATGCGGCGCTGCAAGGCTTGAAAGCTGGCTTGAGTGAAACGGTGGCATGGGCGAAGAATGCCGTGCAGGAAGATACCGGCCAGTTGCGCAATAGCATCATCAGCACGGCAGAGCGCCAAGGCAATGAAATTTACGGGAAGGCAGTAGCGGGCGCCAGTCATGCGGTGTATGTCGAAATGGGAACTGGACCGAAGGGGCAGGCATCCGACGGTGGAAAAGCGCCAATAGGCGCTACCTACACAACGCATGGATGGGTGTACCGTGATCCCAAGACAGGCAACTTCTACTACACCTATGGGCAGCCAGCGAATCCCTTTATGTACCCGGCTTACAAAGCGACTAAAGACACTATAAAAGATAAGATCGCGGAGGCCATAAACAGGGCGGTCGAGGAGGGATAACATGGCGCTGCATGACGACAAACCTCGCATTGTTACCGCGCTATCTGTTATTCCCGGATTGGCCTGTGTGCGCTTCGCTTGGCCGGAAGACAAAACAGATATGCCATGCATTGTGGTGGGAGAAGCGTCGAACATGCCCGCAGACCACCGGGATAACCGGGAACGGATTACCGAACTGGAGTACTATGTGCGTGTATTTTCCGCTAAGGCCGCAGAAATATCGTGCATTGCGTCGGAGGCAGATGACATCATGCTGAGCTTGGGCTATTCACGCAGAAGAAGCCAAGATGTTGACGGCGTAGGGATACGCCAAAAAATGATGCTGTACCGCATCTATCTATGATGATGAGGAGGATAAACAACGATGCCCACAAAAAAGAGAGCTATCATTGGTTTGCGCGGTATCGCGCTGGCTCCGGTCACCGACAACACGGTGCTAGCCTACAAGTCTTCTGCGGCAAGTATCGCTCTGCAATTCGCCGGGCAAATGAGCCGCACAGCAAAAGAAAAGACGCAGGATGTCTTCTATGACGATGAGCTGTACGCCCAAGTTAAAGATATACTGGGCGAGGATGTGGAGATACGCTTGGGCGAAGTGATGTTGGAGACATTGGCCGATCTTGGCCTGGGAGACTTCGACGCGATCACGCAATCATTCGAGGGCGACTTCACACCCATGCGCGCTGAGTATTCGCTCCGCTGCGTTACGGAAACGGTGGACAAGGTTGCGTACTACTTCAACTGGCGTGTGTTCGATCTCACGGGCGTTCGGTTTGATAACTTCGCCACCAAGGGAGACAGCATCACCGTGTGTGAGGTGATCATCACCGGCGTGTTCAAGCGGCCAGCGCTGGCTGGCGTGAAACCGTACGCCATCATGCGCCTGTCCGAGACCGGAGACAATCAGGAGGCGTGTGACACGTTCTTGAAGAGCGGAGAGAGCTTCCCTGCGTAAGAGAGGATGAGAAAGCCCCGCCGGGCGGGAGTTCGGCGGGGCGACTGTGCTTTGTGTTAAGCTTCTATCTTTTCTTCTTCTTGGGTGTTCAGAAGTGTGCCATCATTAATCCGTGCCTGTTCCAGGGCATTACGTGCCTGAAGTAATGTGCTTATGCGTGTGTTGTGGGTCAATGACGCCAGGCAATTCAGGGCAACGGAAATCGTCTTTGTTATAACAATGGATGAGAGCGCTAGAATTGCTCCCAGAATAAGCCCGCTCCAAGTCCATGTGAGTTCTCTTTGGATTAAGTCATATCCGATACAGGGAATGATGAGTAGAAGAACAGCTGCGATACCACCAACCATCCCCAGTGCGCCAACCCACTCCGACGCGGTATAAGATGGATCTACGTAAGTATCCAGAAACTCTTTTACTTCGCGCTGGAAAATATCAGAGGGGCTGTATTTTACGGCATCCATTTTCGCTGCGTTACAGTTCCAGCACTTCCTGGTATTACAATTTATCGCCCTACACTTGGCGCAATCCCAAACCATGGTGACACCTCCATTTTTTGCGGTTAATGTGGCTAAAGTGTAGCATGCCGGAAGAATTTAGGCAAGGAAAAGGTCAGGTTGCGCCGCCTGAAGAGACAGGCGCTATTATATGTCGGCGAAAGGAAGGAACACACCGTGAAAAGAAAAAACACGTCAATTTTGTCTTTGCCTGAGACCAGGAAGGTCCGGGGATGCGTTATCAAGCGCCTGCCTTTGGGCAGATACATTCAAGCATTGGAAGTGCTTCGGGCTGCGGCGGATGATCTGGCCGAGACGTGTTTTCCCGATAAAAACACGGACGAAATCTTTTCGTACGTAACCAGCATCAGCAAAGATTCATTGCTGGAACTGATCGGGAACGCTGCTCCTGTTGCGCTCATGCATATAACCCAGCTTGCCTCTGCGCTCACCGGCATTGATGAGCAAAAGTTACTCAATGATCCCGGCATTGGCCCTGACGGGCTGGTAGAGATATTGACCGTATGGGTGGAGGTAAATAGGCTAGGGGATTTTCCTGGGGCCGTCCGAAATCTGATCGGCAAGTTTCGGACGGCGGTCGAAGGCTCCCCGCAACCGAATATTGGCTCCAACGCATGATCGCCAAGGCTCTGAGTATCGGGATTGGTAAGAGAGAACTGCTGGAGGACTACTACCCGGATGAGTTGGGTTACATCATTGAGGAGCACAACATCATCCACGGGATGGGATCTGACGATGTTGAGGAAGAGCGTGTCGGGGCGCTTGAATTTCTTGGGGCTTTGAGTTGAGGAGGTGACGGCCTTGGAGCTTGAGGAGTTAGTTATACGATTTCGCGGCGTGATGGATGATATAGACACCACCTTCTCGGCGGTACAAAATACGCTCCATGGTGTTGCTCAGACGGAATCCGTGCGCGGAAATGCTGCCCGCCAAGCGACTTCAATGGTCTCACAGGCATACGCACAGCAGGCGAATGCTGCAAAGCAGATGGCAAGCGCATCAAGCCTTGCTATCGACGCGCAGGCGAAAAAGCTTGATGCCGTCAATGATAGAATAGATGCCCAGAAAGCGAAAGTTACGCAGCTTGGCCTTGAACTGAAGCGTGCTCTTGGATTCCAAAACGCGAACGAAGGAAGTCCCCGAGTGCAAAAATTGCAAGCAGAAGTAGAAAAGGCTACGAACGAGCTTGCGAATCTAGAAGTGCAGTCGGACAAAACAGCAGCAGCGCTGATAAAGATGGAAGACGCGGCGGCTGCGATGGGCGAAAAACAGGCCATCGTAGCACAGAAGATGGCAGAAGCACAGGAGTTGGCCGAGCAGAAGGCAGAGGCGCTTGCTGACGCGGCCATAAACAGACAGAATCGGTCTTATGCCCAAATGGTTTCTATGGTATCGCGGCTGACCGGGGCCTTCCAGGGTTCGAGTAAAGAGTTGCGCACAATTACTACGGTTGCGAATATAGTTGCCCAATCTCTCGGAATGGCGGGCCGTACCGGTATGACATCTGGGCAGATGATCGCCGCGGGCGGCAAGATGGCTGGAGATGGCGTTGCGGCGGGCGCAGCGACCGCAGGCAGAGGAATTTCTGCTGCCATGCCATGGATCACGGCTATGGGCGTGGCGCTGAACGTTGTGATTTCAATAATTGGAATATTCAAGCGCAAATCGGAGGAAGCGACAGAGGCAGAGCGAAAGGCGGCAGAGGCACGGCGTGAATCCATTGTTGCACAGAGGGAGTCTTTGTCAACCGTTGGTTCTCTTTCGGATGAGTATGGGGTGTTGAGTGCAAAAACGGATAAGACATCCGAGGAGAAGAGAAGGCTCACAGATATAGAGCAGATGCTTAGCAGGGAGCACGGAATCTCTCTCATTGGCCTTAATGGGCAGAAGAAGGGGTACGAAGAGCTCAATGCGACGTTGCGCGAAACGCTGCAGCTAAAGAGAATAGAAGGCCTTATTGCTGTTGAAAAAAATGCAATGGAATTGATTGGCGCTCCCGACGAAGAGAAGATAGCATTCTTACGGAACAGCATTGAAGGAACTACAAAACTCATTAGTGATCTACAAGATATGCTTGAACGCGGGGGTGATAAGAGCTATGAGCTGTATTTAGGAAGAACAATACAAGAAGAGATTGACAGGCTCGAAGAAGTTCTTTTGAATAACACCTCGCGCCTAGCCGAAGCGCTGAAGCCCAGAGTGGATGCCGCCTGGGATGCAATATCTGCATCAATTCAGCAAAAAACACCAGAAATCACTGGATATGGCCTCCATTTGATGGAGGCTATGTACAGAACAATGGCGGAGGCCAATCCATCAGAAGCGGATACTGTGCGATTTGTGGAATGGGTAAAGGGGTTATTCACTCATCCAGAGCTGCAGCAATCTATCGAAACGCTGAAAGAGCAACTCGCACAGATAGACCCAGCTGCAATGATGGAAGATGGATTTACGACGCAACGCGAGGCTCACATCCTAGAGTTCATTGCGAATCTTGAGGAAGCTGGGATATCTGCGTTTGCTGCAATGGGCATAGAGGGAGACCATGCAGGAATTGCGCTTACCAGGTTCCAAGAAATCGTGCGCGGCCTTATAGAGGGATTCGATGGGGCAGAAGAAGCAGGAGAAAAACTTGGAGATGAGTGGCGCGAAGGTTTTGAGAGGGCCGTGCAGGGAGCAACCAGAAACCTCTCCAGCATCCTTAGTTCAAAAGATGCCATAGATGAAGACCTCAGGGCCTGGCAGGTGCTCAGCGACGAACGTTTGCGTGGGACAAGAGAGTTCGAAGCCGCCCAAGACCGCATCAACAAAAAGTACGGAGAAGGCGCCGCGGAGAATCTGGAGCATGTGCGCGCCCGCATACATGGTGAAGAGAACTACTTTACGATGCAGGAGGAAAACGCACAGGCTCTGGCTGAGCTACGCCGGGCACAGCTTTCGGAGGAAATCCAGGCGCTTACATCGGCGAAGCTTCAAACTGACAATGCAGAAGAGCGTCTTGCAATCGAGACAGCAATGTTGCCCTTGCTGGATGAGCAACGCCAGTTGCTGCACGACATAGCGCAACCCGCATCTTCTCCCGCAGAAGGCTATACCGAACTGCAAATGCAGATCATGGGCGCCACCGCAGAAGCCAACCGCCTGAAGGCCGCCATGGACACGAGTAAGGCCCATCGTGACAACATCAAGGCCCAGAGAGACTTTGCAAACGGCATTAAGGATAGCAGCAAGCTTGTCGGTCAGCAGAAAGCGGATTTTCAGGCACTGATGACCATTTACAACGCAGCTGACCTCAAAGACCTGAAGGCAAAAATCGCAGACGCCTTCACCGCCGCCGAAGATGGGGCGGACAATGCATCTGCCGCATACACCCTCATGATCGATCGGCTGATGGGCAATCTTTCCGACTTAGAAAACTATGCATCCGGCCTAGATATGCACAGCGAAGTGTATATTGACACACAACAGGCCATGGATGACCTAAGGGCAGTCATAGAGTATGCTGTGTCAAACGGGCTTGAACTTACAGGAGGTGGCGGGAAGGGAGGAGGTGGGAGAAAGAACGCTGCCGAAGATGCCCGAAAGGTAGCCGAAGAAGCCCGCCGCGCCCAAGAAGCCGCATGGCAAAAGCGGCTGGATGATCAGCTGCGGTACTTGGAACGCAAAAAGCGCCTGGGAGAGATCGATACCCAAGAGGAAATTCGGCAGCTGGAAATCATCATGAAGAAGTATGCCAAGACCGCTGAACAGAAGCGGCGGCTTGACGACATGCTGTTCGAGGCCAGGGCCAGGCTGCGGGATGAGGAAATCAGCGAAATTGACAAGCTCAACCAGGGGATCATTACCGCCCTGCGCAACCGCTACGACGAGCAGCGCAAGGTGGAAGAAAAGCGGCTGGACGAATCCTCCCAGTCTTGGCGGGACTGGGGAGACGCGAATGTCAAGGCCATACAGGCCCAGATCGATGCCCTGGACGATCTGAACAAGTTTGAAGACCGGGAAGAGCAGGAGCGCAAGAAGGTACGCAAGATCGAGGCCACCCGGCAGATGCTGGAGTATACCACCGACGATGCCAACCGGGAGCAGCTGCAAAAGGAACTGGAGCGCCTGGAGGCCGACCTGGCCAAGTGGCGGCGGCAGAATGAAATTTCCGACGCAAAGGAACAACTGCGGGCCGAGCAGGAGGCGATACGGGAGCGGGTGCAGGCCGAGCAGGAAGGCATTGACCAGCAGCGCGACGCGATGCGGTTGATGTATGACGACCTGACCAAGGACGCGGCGCTGCGGGCGGAAGCAGAGCGCATGCTCACCCAGAGCAGCCAGGAAGATATCCTGCGGCTGATCGGCGATTTTGCGCCGGATTACGAAGCAACAGGCAAGACGCTTGGCGAGAGGCTACACGCTGGGCTTATGGATAAGCTAGGGCCGATTGTAGACTGGTTCAAGGGGCTTAACGACCAGATCATTGCCATACAGGACAGGGCGCAACAGGCGGCTCTGGACGCCGCTGACGCGTTCTATACGGGAAGCCATGGCGGACAGGGGGGAGCCGCGGGACAGGCGAACACGCCGCCACAGGTAAACGTGGTAAACAACTTCAACGTGCCTGTGGAATCACCGGCGGATACTCAGCGGAGGATTGAGCAGGCAAATGAAGACCTGGCGCTCCTGTTGACGTAGAAGGAGGGCGGAATGCAAAAACTAACCTACATCAACCTACTCCACCAAAGCATCACTTTCGGCGGGGAACCTCCTTATATCCTGGAGCATGTGAAGGGGCTTGGCAAGCCGCCGGTAAACATCTCCACAACCAGAGGCGCATACCAGCACGGAGATACGCCGCGCAGGATACTGATGGAACCGCGCTTTGTGGATTTGACCTTCCACATCCGGGGGGAAAACAGAGCCGACCTGTATCAAAAGCGCGTTGAGCTTATGGACTTGCTGTCATTCGAGCGGGCGTTCGACGGAAAACGGCAGGGGCGGCTCTTTTATGAAAATGATTACGGAAGATGGTGGTTACATGCCGTGCCGGAGGGCCCAGACCCAGAAAAGCGCGTGATGGACTGGATGCTTTCCAGCAAACTATCCTTCCGCTGCGCTAACCCATACTGGAACGATGACAAGAGTATCAAGATGTTGGCGTTGTCCATGAGTGCGGGAGGGTTCAGCTTTCCGTTTAGCTTCCCGATTCAGTTTGGGGACAGGCGATTTTCTGGGGTTGCTTTTAACAACGGGCAGGCTGCTACGCCCTTGCATATCACAATTTTCGGTTCGGGTGAGATGCCCGTGCTGGTAAATAACAGCACCGGCGCACAGCTTACGGTATCGCAACCAATCCCTGGGGGAAGTAGATTGATCATCGACACCGACCCGGAGACGCTCAGTGTGGTGATGCGTGACGCCAATGGATACGAGGCCCCGGCTCATGGATATTTAACGCTGGATTCGCCGCTATCCAGCTTCGTGCTACGGCGCGGAGAAAACGATATCGAGTATAAGCCCAATCAGCCAAGCGCTCAGTCAAGAGTGGAGCTGCAATGGAGCGAACGCATGGAAGGGGTGTAACAGATTGAAATCACTCCACGTTGCGACAATGGATTTTGAGGCAAAGGGAGAAATTGCAGGATATGCCAGCCTATCGATTACCCGTCGGCACTATGGTGTTGGTGAGTTTCAACTCGTTATTCCGGTCGACGCGCCACATACCGGCGAGTTAGCGATTGACCGCATGCTGATTCCGAGCGAGGAACCGCATAAAGCGCTGCTGATCGAGAGCCTGGTATATGAGGAGGCGAAGGCAGAGATCACGGTGCGAGGCTGTACCTTGGATGGAATTGTAAAGCGACGGCTGGCTGTGCCTCCGCCAACATCAGAAAGTACCTTTGGCTGGGATCGGGTAATAGGCGACGCCGAAACCGTGGTCAAGCACTTCGCGGAGAACAACCTGACCGCTCCGCCGGACACAAAGCGGGCGATCCACAATCTTGTTATTGCGCCAAACCAAAACCTAGGGATTCAGATGCCGGGGCAAGCGCGGTTTGAGGCGTTGGACGTATTGCTCAAGGGCCTTGCCGAGTACGCTGACATGGGCTGGACAATTATGCCAGACATCCAGCAAAAGCAGCTGGTGTTTGACGTGGTTCCCGGACGCGATTTGACCGTCGGAAACCCTGGTCAGACCCACGTAATCATATCGCTTGGCATGGGCAACACGGGCGAGATGACACACACGCTGGATGCCTCCACCCTGCGAAATACGGCCTACGTAGGCGGACAGGGAGAAGATGAGGAGCGGCTGATTCTTTCCGTTGGCGATGGCGCCGAGGGGCTTGCGAGGCGCGAGACGTGGGTGGATGGCGGCAGCCTTGATTTCCCCGATGAGCTGATCACAACCGGGCAGCGAAGATTGAGCCAGACAGAGGTCAAGAACACCATCCAAGGCGCTATGCAAAGGCATGGCGTCTTTCAATATGGCAGGGATTTCGACCTAGGTGACCGAGTGACGCTTTTGTCCCAAACTGGCAGGCTAGACGCTCGTGTGATCGAGGCCCAAGAGGTATATGAGAAGGGAAAAGCGGACGCCATCAGCCTTACGTTCGGCGATGCGCCAGTGACTTTGGCATCGGTGATCAAAGGGATACAAAATCAAATAGTGAGGTGATGAACATGGCGGTTATCTATGCGCGGAGGATCCGGGAAGGGCAGATGACGATTAATGATGTGCCGGCGCGCTGGCTAGATGAAGTTCAGGCGTTGTTGGACACAGATGTGGAGGAGGAGTAGCAGTGGCGAAAACGGTAACTGCAGCAGCATTTGTGCAGAAGGCTGTTGAGTTGGCGAAACTCCACCCGCCGATACCCTATGTGTTGGGCGGGCGAGCGAGGGCAGGAACGGACTGCTCGAACCTGATCCGGCTGATACTCAAGGAACTTGGAGCCTCCGACATCCAGGCCGGATCAAACGCGATGTGGGCAAGCCACGTGACCAACAAGGCGTTTATCCACGCAGGCGGAAACTTTAGGGGCGGTGGGCACCTGGCACAGGGGGTGCTGCTGTTTATGGACTATGGCACTCCGGCCAATCAGACAGCAACAGGAACGCCCGGAAAGATGGACCACATGGGCATCTACGTTGGGCCGGTGTCTGGCCTGGTGACGCCAGACGGGAAGCAAGCCGATGTGATTCACGCCAGTGCATCCAGGGGAATCGTGTGTGGATCCACGTTGAAGAACGCCTGGACGCATGTTGCGCATCTGAAAGGGATGATTTTTGATGAAGGCGGAACTTTGGGGCTTGTTGATATGGGGCCTGCTAACCCTGCTGGCAGCCTGCCTAACAACCCCGCGCCGCCCAAAGCCCTAGGCCAAGGCCAGGCGCGGGTGATCACCACCACGTCGGGCCTATACCTGCGCGAGGGGCCCCACACTAAGTACCGGCGCATCAAGGAGATGCCAATTGGCGCGATTGTCGAAGTGGTCCATATCCAGGATGGGTGGGCAAATGTGCGATGGGATGTAAGGCCTGGCCTGTATCACACAGGGTGGTGCTGTGTTGGGGAGAATGGGGTTCAGTACCTAGAGTTGGGGTAAAAAGGGGGAATGATGGCAATGGGAGCATGGATTGCAGAGGCGGGCAACGCCCTTGTGTATATAGCGACGGTGATAGGCGCGATCATCGCCATATACCGGGCGGTTGTGAAGCCGATTAAGAAGTTTATGGCGGATATCAAGGATTCCTTAGTGTCCATCCGTGACGATATCAAGGATATACAAGATGAGATTGGAGATGTTGTTTGTGACCGCCTGCACCAGGCCCGCGATTATCACATAGGAAAGCGCTGGTGCGCGAGAGACAAGAAGCAAAGGCTGCTGGATATGTACCGGCGGTACAAATCCAAGGGCCGAAACCATATGACAGACAGGTTTGCAGACGAGCTGCTAGAACTGCCGGACGAGCCGCCCGGAGTGGCGTAAAGAGAAGGAGGTATTATCATATGCTTGACTTGACGGGGATTGCTGTGGCGGTACTATCGCTACTGGCGGCGTGGGTGACCACCCAGGTGATACCGTGGATCAAAGCCCGTACCACGACAGAACAGCGCCGCGTGGCTAGGCAACTGATACAAACCGCCGTGTATGCCGCCGAGCAGCTCTATAAGGGCGCAGGGCGGGGTGAGGAGAAGCTGCGCTATGTGGAGGGGCGGCTGGCGGATGCTGGGATCAAACTCGACGTCGATGTGGTGACGGACATGATCGAAGCGGCAGTACTGGAGCTGGCTGTTAAACGGGAGTGGGGTAAGGTAGAGGATCATGCGCCAGGCATTTCGACTGCCGATGTGTACCCCACGCTTGTGCTTGATGGGCTGCCCACAGTAGGCCAGATAGTTTTTCGCAGCGATGGCACTAAGACAACCATTTTAGGCGTTGGACTAGTGGACGGAGATGAGCCCGGGGAGGGTATCTATGAGCCGCAAGAGGATGGCACATACATCTGGCATATGCCCATTAATACTAACATCCCTGTGGATGCGGCTGGATGATCATTTTTAGAGGCGTTACGATAAGACCTGTCGGTGTTTCTCCGGTGGGTTTTTTATTTGCAGAATTTGACTTGGACATAGAATTTTTTCAAGGAGTAAGCGCAGCGCAGCCGCTGGCCGCAGGGCAGCGATCAGGGGTTTGGGGATAGCCCCAACAAGCATTTTTGCGAAAAGGAGCCCTTTTCGCATTGCTTGCCAGTACTATCAGTACGTGTTGATTACGAGGTTTGTGTGGGTTATATGTACGAGTGATAATAAGATGAGTAAGCCGGGGCACGGATGACGCTCCGGCTTTTTTGTTTGCGGATCACGGCGATACTATGGGCGGTTTTACCCTCTTATCAGATTTAATGGTAACATGAAATGAATAACACATCCCTGTTGAGCGTGATACTGGTTTTGCCTATGTATTCGCAGCAGCGGGCGTCTGTGAATAGGATATCCAGCGGTATCTCGATGGCGGTGCGCACCCTGGCAAAACACGGGCGGTCGCACAGCCGGTCGATGGTCACGTTGCGCAGCGTACCTGTGCTGCTGGTGGACCGGCAGCTTTCAAAGGTGATGGGCAGCAGCGGGGCAGCCATATTTTCCGACACGCTGCAGCCGCCGTGGTCGCAACAATGGTCGCGGCACTCCGGGGGAACGATGCCATAACTTTCCAGCGTCACCTCGACATTGTCCAATTGCTGCTGCTGCAAGCAGGAATCGTATACCCGCTTCACCTGCACGCAAACCTTCTCTTGCAAGCCGTGGAGTACGTCGCCGCCCACAACCCCGGGGCAGCAGCTGGGATTCGCATTCTTATAGGAGTAAAATGACATGTGAACGCCTCCTTGTTCATTTCCCATGGGGGATCCTCGTGCTTCCATCCTATGTGGGCTTCTTTTTTGCGTGCGGGCGGTGGCGGGGGTTTTTTGTGCTGCGGCGCACCCCTCGTTGTATATTCACATAGGATATCTCCAGGAGATATTTTTCTCAAGAAAGGAAGAGACCCATGGCAAAGATACCGGCCGCCCAAGCGGCTGCGGCGTTTGAAGAAATCATTGGATGGCCCTATAAAAGCCCCGGCACCAACGACTCCCGAGGCATCGATTGCAGCGGGGCATGGGTACGGGTGTATCAGCGATATGGAAAAACCATTTACCATGGAAGCAACAGCCAATACCGGCTGCACTGTCAACAGAAAGGGGCGCTTGAGGCGTCCACGCCGCTGCGCGTCGGGATGGCGGTGTTTAAGCGGCGGTTTGACGGGCAGGAGCCCGCCCAGTACCGCAGCGACGGCTTGGGCAACCTGTACCACGTAGGCTGCTTAACTGGCGTTAGCCCCGTACGCGTCGTGCACGCCACCACGCCCGTCGCCAAGGTGGATGCCGGCATCGGCGCGTGGACACACTGGGGGCTGATGACCGAGGTGGAGTATGGGGCGGCGCCGCCGGTTACGGTTACGCCCACACCAATCCCGGCCCCGGCACCCAAACCGGGGCAGGCTATCGTCAACACACAACAAACCGGGCTGCGGCTGCGCAAACAACCCAGCCTTTCCGGCGCGCCGATCTGCGAAATGCCCAAGGGCTCCATTCTCACCGTGATTGACAGCGTGACGGGGTGGACCAAGGTACGGTATACCGGGGCCAGCGGGATGCTGCACATCGGATGGTGCAGTACGGAATATTTGCGTTTTCTATAGAGACGCTTCCGGAATCACAACCGGCAGGTTGTACGATCTGCTCCAAATAAAGTAGGTCAGCGAGAGCTGCCGCGACGGGCTTGCCCCCCGTTGGGCCAACACCGCAAGCTGGATCTCCCCGGGGCTCATGGCCGGGACAAAACCGGCGCTCTCGCCGTCGGATTGCAGCACAGCGCCGGGTTGGGGCAGCACGTCCAAGCGGACCCAATCCGCGGGGATGAACCCGTTGTTGCGCAAGTTTACGGTGTAGATGTGAAACTCGTACGCGTCGGGATCGTCTGCCGGGCCTTCCTGAAACGCCTTGCCCAGCAGCGCGCGCTCCTGCACCGCCCGGTGCAAACCTTGGAATTGGGTAACCATGTCGCCGGCGGGCACCACGCGCACCTCGGCTTGGGTGATATTCAGTTCCGCCGCGTACAACGAATACGCGATCAGCAATCCCGCGAAAACCGTGATAACCAGCAGGGCCCACGCCACTATACGCATCGGTTGCACCTCCGTTTTTTGCTTTGGTTTATCTGGGGCCAGTTTCCATAATCGTGCGCATCTCGTCGATCATCTCGGCTTCTTTCAGCCGGAATTTGATCTCCACGCGGCGGGAGGCCTCTTTGTCTTCGCTGCCATCGGCATGGAGAATCGGATTGCTCCAGGACCGCCCGTTGGCGGTCATCATCGCCCGGAGCATACCCTGTTCCTGGGGGCTCAGGCCGCCAAAACCGTCTTGCAGGCAGTACCGGGCTACGGCCAGCGCGCGATCCTGGGACAAGCTCAGGTTGGGCAAAAACCCGCCGTCGGTATCGGCATGGCCTTCGATGATGATCTCGCCCACGAAGTCGCGGTATTCGGGCTGCATCAGCGTGCGCACGTACACCGGTATCAAATCGTCCAGCAGCGCGGCGCCGCCGGGGGTTAGGGTGGAGCGGTTTACGCTGAACAGCACCGCGCCCTTCATGGTGATGGCGCCTGTTTGCGCGTCCACGGTAACGTCCAGATTAGCCTTGCGCAGTTCTTCGCTTAGGCTTTCGATGATGCGCGTGCGCACGCCCACCAGCGTGTCCAGCTGTTCCTGCTGGGAGCCCAGCTGCTGCCGTTGGGCTAATATGCTCAGTTGAGCCGCGTCGACCTGGGCCTGGGCGCCCTGCAGCGCCAGGTCCTTGAGGTCCAACTCCTCTTGCTTTTCATCCAGGGTCAGTTGGATGGCGGCCAGCAGCAGGGTTTGGGTGTCCAGGGTCTGCTGCTGCTCGTCCAGGGTGGTCTGTTGGGTATCCAGGGTGATCTGCTGAGATTGGAGCAGCAACTGGGCCGCCACAAGCTGGGCGGTTTGCTCGTCCAGCGCCACCTGCTTGGCTTCGATCTCCTCTTGCTGGGCGTCGATCTGCCGCTTCTTTTCGGTGAGGTCCTCACCCTGCAGGGAAAACTGATAGATGCTGAACACCATCACCAGCCCGAATACCAGCATCAGGCCGGCCATCATGTCGGCATAGGAGGTCCAGAACGCGCCGCCGCTGCCCCGGGGACGCCTGCTTCGCCCGCGAGAGTTCACCTCAGCCTACCTCCCTCTTTTGATCGGCAAGGGCTGCCGTGACGCCCTGCATACCCTTTTGCAGCTGGGAGAGGGCGTCCACGAACTGATCCACCTGGGTTCCGTACTTACGGGCGCTTCCGGCCATCAGGGCGGGCACCTCGGTCACCACGGAGTGGATACCGTTCATGGCGGCATTCAGGTCCTTGGCGATGGCGGTGATGTTTTCATCGAACATACCCAAGGCCCTGGCCAAGCCCAGCTGGATATTTTCCACAAAGGAATCGTAGCTGCTCTGCAGGAGCGAAGCGCTGTCCTGCAGATCGGTGGCGATGCGGGCCAGCCCCTCGTTGGTGACCCGGGACTGTTCGCCGGTGGTGGAGAGCAGCTTGTCCGCCCACTGGATGTATTGCTGTACGCTGCCTTGCAGCTCGGCCTGGTACTCCTGCAGCTTGGTGAGGTATTTAGCCTGCTGCATGCTGGTAGCGTGGATGGTGTCCAGCAGTTCGGCGCTGCGCACGCCGGCATCGGTGGCCGAGGCGCCCGCCTGCTCCACCCGCTGGAAGAACCCGTCCATCTGCGCGAACATACCCTGCACATGCCGTTGCATCTGCGCCACATCCCGGGAAACCGAGGTGATGACCGCGGCGGCCGCCTGCAGGTCGGACTGGGTGTGCTGATGGCTTGCGTTTAGTTTGGCTAGGGTATCGCCCAGCTTGGAGAGCTGGCCGTCCAGCACCAGATTCATGCGCTCCACGAACCGGGCCGCCACCTTGTCCATACCTTCCACCTGCTCCCGGGTGGCGGCTACGATAAAGTTGTCCATCGACCGCTGCACGGGGAGCAGCGCCCGCATGATCGCCTGTTCGATCTGGGTGGCGGTGCGCAGGCTTATTTCCTCCACAAAGGTGCGCAGGTACTCGTTTTGCTCCCGCTGCATGGCCAGCATCTTATTGCCTGCATCGGCGGGCATGGGCATGGCGTATTGCCGGAAGTTCTTTAGGAAGTGATCCAGGGCGCGATGGGCACGCCCCAGCACGTAGCGGTTGGCATAGTTAAAGATCAGCGAAGCGACGATGCCGCAGATCGAGGTGAGGAAGGCCACAAACATGCCGCCGATCATATTCTGGATGGTTTCGGCGATGAGGCTGGTATCGTTGAGGTCAACGCCCGAGAGGGCCAGCACCAGGCCCAAAAAGGTGCCCAGTATACCAACCGATACCAGCACGCCCGGCGTAAGGTCGGCCAGCGGGGAGTTGGCCGCATTGTAGATGGCGGTATCTTCGTTGATGTAATCCTCCACCTCGCAGGGTTCGCCGTGAGCGTCCATGAGCTCGGCGTTTTGCAAGAACCGGGCCCACTCGGTGCGCAGGCCTTTGCCTAAGAAGTCCACTTCGTTCCAAGTGGGACGCGACCGCTGCAGCTTGGCGTCGCCCACCAGATCGCGGGCCCCGCGGCGCAGAGCGCGCATGTTGCGGCGCACCGGCACAAAACAGCGGAGCATCGCCACAACCAGCACCAGCGCAATGGCGGCATAAATCGCCGCCTCCAATACGCCGCGCAAAGCTCCGTCCAGTATCCATTGAACCATGGGCGTTCCCCCTATATCAGTTGTTCACATTTCGCCGGCCCGCCGGGTCAAGCCTATTGTACCCTATTCCCCTTTGTATGTAAACGCATAAGCCAAAAGTCGGCAAAGCTCATACAATTATTAAATAATATGTTACAATTCGGCATACATGCGCAGATATTGTGGCTCAGTTTGCACGCCATAACTATATGCTGTATATAAGAAAAAAACAAGTTAAATCATGGCGTCACGAGTGCAAAAAGAGCCAAAAAAGGCTTGTATTTTGCGCTATAATCGTTTACAATTATGATCGTTTCTTATACATATCGAAATTTATCACCATTATCATTTAGCATCCTTTCGCGCCGAGATTATCCAATTATAGAACGGGAGAATGAGCAAATGGCCAAGAGAAAAAGCATCAATCCGCAAATGATCGACAGCGTGGCGCAAAACATGTTTCACGCCCTGCCGCTGTTGCGCAAGCGCCTGCTGCACATGGACGTGGTGCAAGCCGAGCACGGCATCCCCCTGTCCCATGTGCAGGTGCTGTCCATGCTCAACGACGGAAAATCTATGTCCGTGTCGGACATCTCGCACCGCCTGGGCATCGCCAAGCCCAACATCACGCCCTTGGTGGACCGCCTGCTGGAGCGCGGGCTGGTGCAGCGCCAGCGGGATTCCAGCGACCGCCGTGTGGTGAACGTGATCATCACCGAAGAGGGCATCAACACCCTGGCCGCCATCCAGGATACCATCGCCAACCAGGTGCGCATCCAGGCCGAGCACCTGTCCAGCGCGGAGTTTAAGGAGCTGGCCGAAGCCCTGGAGAGCATCACGCGTATTTTGTCCGCGCTATAATACAACGGTTAGACGGGCCAAAAAGTTCCCCAGCGGGACGTTCATATGGATTTTTGTGAGCCCCGGCGTGCATTGCGCCGGGGTTTGCGGTATACTATATGCGTGAATCGAAGATTGAGGCGATTGACGCAGGCGTCCATGTAGGGGACGATGGCAATCGTCCCGCCCAAATCGGGCAGATTGCCATCTGCCCCTACAGGAGCGGCGGGCGATTGATAATCGCCCCTACAAGGACAACAGGCTTGACCGTTGTAGGGCGCGCCGTTTCGACGCGCCGTCGTATTGCATTGAAGGAGGCATCATCTTGGCCAGATTGTTCGGTACCGACGGCGTGCGCGGCATCGCCAACCAGGAAATAACTTGCGAACTCGCCTTTAAGCTGGGCCAAGCCGGCGCGGCGGTGCTGGCCTCCAACGTGCGGCGGCCTACCCTGCTGGTGGGCCGGGATACCCGCATCTCCGGCAAAATGCTGGAGGCTGCGCTGGTGGCGGGTATCTGCTCGGTAGGGGGCCGGGCCATGCTGCTGGGCGTGCTGCCCACCCCGGGAATCGCTTATCTCACCCGCTTTTACGAGTGCGACGCGGGCGTGGTGATCTCCGCGTCCCACAACACCATGGAGTACAATGGCATCAAGTTTTTCGACCGCAACGGCCACAAACTGCCCGATGCCTTTGAGGACCGTATCGAAGCCATCATCCGGGGGGAGACGCCCCTGCCCGTGCAACTGCCCACCGGAGCGGCGGTGGGGCGGGTGATCGTCAACGAAACCAACGCCCAGCGCCACTACATCGAATTCTTAAAAAGCACCACCCAGGTGCGCTTCGACGGGCTGCGGGTGGTGCTGGATTGCGCCCACGGCGCGGCCTCTCATGTCGTTCCGGAGGCGCTGCGGGAGTTGGGCGCTGAGGTTTCCGCTTATTATCACGAGCCGGACGGCACCAATATCAACGAGCACTGCGGTTCCACCTACCCCAAGCGACTGCAAGACCTGGTGAGCGAAATGAGCGCCGACATCGGCCTGGCCTTTGACGGCGACGCCGACCGGCTCATCGCCGTGAACCGGCGCGGGCAAATCGTGGACGGGGATAAGATCATGGCGATCTGCGCGGTGCATCTCAAAAAGCAAAACCGGCTGGCCAAGAACACGCTGGTGGCTACGGTGATGAGCAACATGGGCCTGGACATCGCCATGAAAAAGCAGGGCATCCAGGTGGTGAAAACCAAGGTGGGCGACCGCTACGTGCTGGAGCACATGCTGGAAAACGGCAACAACTTTGGCGGGGAGCAATCCGGCCACGTGATCTTCCTGGATTGTAACACCACCGGCGACGGCGCTATGACAGCCATCCAGCTGCTCACCGCCATGGTGGAGTCCAAACAATCCCTGGAGCAGCTGGCTGCCGTGATGCAAGTGTTGCCCCAATCCCTGGTGAACGCACGTGTGCCCAACGAACGCTGCGAAGCCAGCCTGGCCCACCCCCAGGTGCAAGCGGGGATCAAGCGGCTGGAAGCCAAGTACGAAGGCAAGGGCCGCCTGCTGATCCGCCCCTCCGGCACCGAACCGGTGATACGGGTGATGATCGAAGGGCCGGATCAGGGGGAGATTGACCAGGATGCGTACGAGCTGGCTACGCTGATTGAGCGGGTGAGTCGCGAATAGGGATTAGGGGATAGGGGTTAGGGATTAGGGGAGGAGACGGGTTGCGGTTGTAGGGGCGATCGTCCTCGATCGCCCGTCGTGCCTGTAGGGCGCGGCGACCCGACGCGCCGTGGTTCGCCCCCAAACAATGCGCCTTCAGTGTAATACGGCGGCGCGTCGGGTTGCCGCGCCCTACAAAACGGGTTACAGCCCCAAATCCGCCGCCACCGCCTGCATGGCGGCAAGGGCGATCCCCAAAAACTCCTCCCGCGTGAGGCCGATCTCCGCGCAGGTGTCGATCTGGTCCCGGTTGGCCCCTGCGGCAAAGGCCTTTGATTTGAATTTCTTCATCAGCGAGGGCAGGGCCACGTCGGCCAGCTTTTTGCTGGGCTGCACGTAGGCGGCGGCGGTGATCAAGCCCGTTGCCGGGTCGGCGGCGTACAGCCCCTTGTCCATCAGCGAGATTCTCGGCTCGCCGGACAGGCCGTGGGCCAGTACCGCGTGGGCAATCTCCTCGTCAAAACCCAGCATGCTGAGCATGTCGGCCCCTGTGGCGCCGTGGCGCTCCGGGGTTTGGGCGGTGGCTTCGTAGTCGATGTCGTGCAGCAAACCGGCAAGGGCCCACCGCTCCGCATCCTGCCCCAGGTGTTCCGCCAGCGCGCGCATCACCGCCTCCACCGCCCGGGAGTGGGAAAGCAGCGTAGGGGCGTTGATGTGTTTGCCCACCAATTGGTCGGCTTGGATTCGGCTTTCCTTCACGTTCATAAATTCCCCTCCACTTTCGCAAAAAAGGCTGTGCCAACCGGCTTCAGCCTTTTTGAGTTGCTGTTACCGCGCCCTAGTTAGGCTAGCAGAACCAGCAGCAGCGCCATCAGGGTAAACACACCGGCGGATACCTTGGTGGCCATTGCCAGCTTCCCTTCGTAGGAGCGCGCTTTGTTCTTGCCAAAAAAGGTTTCGGCCCCGCCCGCGATGGCGCCCAAACCGGCCTTCTCGCCGGGCTGGAGCAGAATCGTGGCGATCAGCACGAGGGAAGAGATCACCAGCAATGCGTTGGCGATGCCTTGGAGAACGGTCATGTCGTTCACCTCCATGTAGAATAGTTACTAGTTACAAGTTACGAGTTACAAGAAGATACGAAGGAAGGAATATGATTGACCGTAACTTCTTGTAACTTGTAACTCGTAACTTGTAACTCATTAGCGCTTGGAGAACTGGGGCGCGCGGCGGGCGGCCTTTAGGCCGTACTTCTTGCGCTCCTTCATGCGGGGATCGCGGGTGAGGAACCCGGCCTTTTTGATCTCGCCGCGAAGTTCGCCGTCGGCTTTTACCAGCGCACGGGAGATGCCGTGGCGGATGGCGCCGGCTTGCCCGGTGAGGCCTCCGCCGTGCACGTTCACCAGCACGTCAAAACGCCCGGTGGTTTGGGTGAGCACCAGCGGCTGCCGTACCGTCATTTTGAGCGTCTCCAGCCCAAAGTAGTTATCGATATCGCGTTTGTTGATCAGTACTTTGCCTTCGCCGGCCACCAAACGTACCCGCGCGATCGCCTTTTTGCGGCGGCCAACGGCCTGATATTGCACCTGAGCCATTCTATACTCCTCCTGAACAGTCTAATCGATTACTTCAGTGCCAGCACTTCGGGTTGCTGCGCGGCGTGGCCGTGGTCGGGCCCGGCAAATACGCGCAGTTTTTTGGCCATTTGGCGGCCCAGCGGCCCCTTGGGCAGCATGCCCACCACGGCGTGTTTCACCGCAAACTCCGGCTTGTCGGCCATCAGCTTGCGATAGGGCGTCTCTTTGAGGCCGCCCGGATATCCCGAATGCTTGTAATAGATTTTTTGATCCAGCTTTTTGCCGGTGAGCGCCACTTTGCCGGCATTGATGATGATCACATAGTCGCCGGTATCCACATGGGGGGTATAGGTCGGCTTATGTTTGCCGCGCAAGATGGAAGCCGCCTGGCTGGCCATCCGGCCCAGCACCTGGCCCTCGGCATCGAGCACGTACCATTTGCGCTCAATGGATTCCGCTTTTGCCATAAACGTATTCACGTTGATTCCTCCATAGGTATTGGTTAATACACCCTGATGCAAACACCAGGGGCGCGGTGCAATAGCGTTGGTCAGGCGCCCATTGCGGCATCGACGTTCCGGGGCTAACGGAGCATATCGACGCAAAGCCTATTGTACTGCAAAAGCGGAAGGCATGTCAAGTTTAAATTATTTTAGGCCGATCTTTTTCAGCGTACCCATGCTCATTTCCGCGGCTTCCAACGGGGTGCGGCCCACGGACATATCCTGCTCCACCACAAACCACTTTGCGCCGCATTGGATGCCGGCCTCTACCACGGCCTTGGCATCCTGG
>Ga0123353_10001043_pt1 | contig 33955 bp, 29 predicted proteins | sample TergutLab28metaG_3_FD_92763 | JGI IMG/M metagenome (GOLD analysis project Ga0123353, IMG submission 92763) | Labiotermes labralis P3 segment gut microbial communities from Petit-Saut dam, French Guiana - Lab288 P3 | ecosystem: Host-associated > Arthropoda: Insects > Digestive system > Gut ... | reverse complement strand
GAAAGGGAAAAATCAGGGAAACGATCCCGAAAATCTACCCAAAATCAATCCAATCTGGGGAAAACCCGCGCTGCACTCTTCAATTGCTACACACTGCACTCTTCTATTGCCGCCCGCAGGCTACCACATGTTTTTGCTTTTGCAATGGGTTTATGACAAAAATCGCACGAAAAAAAGCATACAAAACCGCACTGATTTGGGCATGCGAAATCGTAGAAAACCGGGCAGAGGGGGGGACGCTGACTTTTGCCAGCAAGGGGGGCAATCCGATTGCTCCCCCCATATCATTATTTTATCTTGAAATGTTTGTATCGTTTTCCCAAACATTTCAAGTTATTATGTATAGGGTTGAAAATATGCCCATTGACTCGTTCCGCAAAAAATATAGAATAATGAAACGACTTGGGAGTATTTTCAAGAAAATAGTACAATGAAAGTTCTGCTTGACATCCCGGACAAAAAAGCCGATTCGTTTATGGACGTTTTGCGGCACATTTCTTATGTGAAAGTCCAGCCGTTCGATACCCCAAAAAATCAATTTGTTGAAGATGAACTTGCGGAACCCAGCAAAGAGGAGATTCTCGAAGGATTAAAAGAGGCAATCCATGATGTCAAAGAAACCATTGCCGGAAGAAAAAAAACCCGTCCTGTCGCAGAACTTATTGCAGAACTGCGTAGCAGTTGAAACGTTGCTTCGTTTTGACCGAGAAGCCAAACGGTTGAAAAAGAAACACGCCTCTCTTGCAGATGAAATCGAAGCGTTGGCGGAGGAATTGCGTACCAATCCCACCAAAGGAACTCCCATCGGACACTCTTGTTTCAAGATTCGTCTCGCCATCAAGTCAAAAGGCAAAGGCAAGTCTGGTGGAGCAAGGGTGATTACCTATTATTACATTCACGGCAATACGGTCTATCTGCTTTCGATTTACGATAAGTCGGAACGGGTTACGATTACTGACAGCGAATTAGCCGAATTGCTGGATTCTATCACCAATGTATGAGAATCAACAAAAGCCGGAATGGAGGCGTACTCGCCGTAATGACGTACAACGAAAGCCGGAATGCACCCTGTGCGAGTCGAGTCCGATTTTGGAAACTTTTTTTCTTTCGGCGCGCATTTTCTGTCGCCGATGTCCCGGATGTCCCCGATGTCGTGGCTTTTTCTGTTGAGTCGCGTTGACAGGTTTTTTTACAGAGTTACTATGTCCCGCAAACGCTGCCAAAAATAGAAAACAATCGCAAACCGTTTTTTGTTCAAAGGCTTTCAAACAAAGGAGTATGTATGACCACAGCAGTATTGCTTACCATGCAGGAGATCGCGAAAATCTTTCGGACGAGCAGAGCCGCAGTGTATGCCCGGCTCTGCCGTGCAAGGAAAGGAATGGATGATTTTCCCTTGCCCTGTTTTGGAAAAGGGAAACGTTGCTATTGGACGCAGTCGTCGATCAATGATTTCTTTGCGGCAAGGGAACAGAAAGCCCATTTGGGGCAAACCTCTGCCCCGTTCCCGCAAGGCAAACGTCAGTTATCGGACACGACGCGGGACACGCTTAAAAAACATGGCATCCTGCCAAAATAAGAATGGAGACTTGATATGGAACAGAACAAGTTGACCGACCTGAAACAGAGCATTTCGGGATGCAGTTACGAACTTGCCCAAACGTTAATCGGTCTCGTGCCGAATGATGGTCGGGACAGGGAAAAGCACCAGCGTTGCCCGATTCCGAGTTGCAGCAGCCTTCACGATGGATTTCGGTATAACGCGGACACGGGAAAATTTCATTGCCGAAAATGTGAATTCGGCGGCGATTTGCGACGATTGAGGAGTTGCGCGAAGCAGTCGAGGCGTGGATGAAAATATCCAACGAAAACCAAAAAGGAGTGCGATGGCAATTCTCCATCGAAAACGCAAGAAGAAAACTACACTCACTGTACCCCATTATTAAATAGGGACAAAACACTATCTTAATTTCGGCGTTGCTCCACTCTGGGTACAGACGAACGCTGCGATTTCATTTGCTCGTTCGTGAATCGTCTCTATCGACCAACCGGAAAGCAAACCGACAACGACCATGGCAGTAAACGCATCACCCGCCCCCACCGTATCGATGACTTCGACCTTGCGGCTGTCGCAAAAATACTCTTTTCCTTCGTTGAATATCCGACTCCCGTGGGAACCGCAAGTCAGAATGAGCATTTTCAAACCGTAACTGCTGATAAACCAATCGGCATGTTGTTCCGCCGTGTTACCGGACACGTCAAACATTGTAGCGATGCGTGTCAGTTCATCATCGTTTAATTTCAGGACATTTGCCAGTCGGAGCATAGACTCGATTACATTGGGGGCAACGAATGGGTCACGCAGATTCAAGTCTAAGACCCGCAGTGCCGACGGCTTCGTTTGGGAAACCAATGTTTGAATCGTCCGAAGTGTCGCCTCGTTTCTTGCCGCTAAACTGCCGAAATAAATGGCATCGGCGGACTGTGCGAACCGAACAGCGGTATCTGTCGATTCGATCTTGTCCCAGGCAACGTTTTCGTGAATCGTGAATTGGGGTTGTCCATCCGCCGACAATGCGACACCGACTGTCCCTGTCGGTGCGGTCGGGTCTGTCTCGATCAATTCTGTTGAAAGACCGAGAGAGCGGTAGAACTCGAGCAACTCTCGACCAAGATCGTCATTGCCGACGCGGGAAAGTATCCGAACGTCGGCACCGAGTTGCATACAGTGAAACGCAAAATTTGCCGGAGCCCCGCCGACTTTTCGTCCCGACGGAAGCATATCCCACAATGCTTCACCGATTGATAGAATTTTCATACTTGTGTACTCCGCGGTTGTCGTAGCGGAACTATGGGAATTACTGATTTGACTCCCTTTTAGAATCTGCACCATCCTTGTCAAAAAAGTAGCCGCTCTTTTGATTATGACACTTTTTGCTGTTGAGTCAATAATAACCAACTGTAAATTGAGAGGACTGGACACCGCCCCAAGTAAAGGATAAAATACCCTGCGAGTTTTTTCATGGGGACTTCCGTGTTCGGGTGAAAATGACAAACAAGAAACGAAGGGTACAAAGGACTGCCACTGGCGGCAGAAAGAAAACCGAAGTACCAAACAGTTTTCACACTGCTAACACGGGCAAAATTGGAGAGGAGGGGCGATTAGACAACCGCATCGCAGTTCTCATTCCCATTCCTCGCTTACGCTTCTGGCTCCGGTTTCTCTCCCCTCATTTTCTATTCGCCGGTCTGTGCATTGCGTTTTTCTGGTCAGTGCTTTTCGGACAGGAACAATTTGCATATCGGGACGGCGCACACGTCTTCTATCCGCAGTTCGAGTACATCCAGTCGGAACTGCAAGCCGGTCGGCTGCCGCTGTGGATGCCTTATGAAAACCTCGGGCAGCCACTCGCCGCCAATCCGATTTGGAGTGTGTTTTACCCTGTCAAGTTGATTTTCTTCCTGCCGATTGATTACGTGCTCGCCTATCACCTGTTTGTGGTCATGCATGTCTGGCTGGCGGCACTGATGGCTTATCGGCTAGCCCGGCATTGGAAGTGTTCGGAACTCGGTGCGGTCTTTGCCGGAATCTGTTACGCATTTGGTGGAAGCGTATTGTTTCTGCACACCAACGTGCCGTTTCTGATTGGGTCCGCCTGGCTACCGGAAGCGATTCTCGCGGCGGACCGGCTCTTGATCCTACACCGGCACAAGGGTGTGTGGCACATTTGCGCCGTTTGGCTGGCGATAGTTGTCTCGCTGATGACGCTGGGCGGAGACATTCAATGCGTCTATCACTCGCTCCTGATGATCGGACTACTGGTGTTTTTGCGACGAAAACGTATTCAGTGGTACCCATTTCTCCAAGCATCTGTGCTGACCGGTATCCTGATTTTCTTGCTGACCGCCGTCCAGACGATTCCATTTTTGGAAGCGACTCGCTTGAGCGACCGTGTCACCGCCCAAACGAGTGAGCCGGATGAAATGATCGCGATACACGAAGGCATGCGTTATGAGCTTAGTGCCGGTCCTTGGCAATGGATCGAATACGTCTGGCCGAACATCGACGGACAGTCGCTACCTATCAATACACGTTGGAACCCGTTATTCTTGCAACACCCAGGTGTCTGGATGCCATCCCTGTACATGGGACTCGGACCGGTATTGCTTGCGATGGCGGCTTACCGACTGCGTCGGAGAAACGCAGTCCATGTTTGGACCATAAGCGTCTTGTGCGTGTCTCTGCTCGCATCTTGTGGCTTTTTCGGTATCGGTTGGCTACTCACTCTCTTTGGCGTGAACATTGCATCACTGGGCATCTCAGAACCATTCGGCGGCGTGTACTGGCTGATGGTCAACGTGCTACCCGGTTACGGGATGTTTCGCTATCCCGCAAAGCTATTGTCCGTTGCTGCCTTGCCCCTCTGTATCATGGCGGCGGACGGCTTTGATCTCCTGTTTTCGCGACACGGCGACAAAAAGCGGTTTCATCGCCGACTCGGCTGGCTGATCGGAATCCTTTGCGTCGCCGCCATCTGTTTGTACGCCGTCAGTCAAACAAAAGCGTTTTGGTCCTGGATCGATGCCCATTCGGTTCCCGAAATACCGTCCGGACGGATGATTGTGCCATTAGCCAAGTGGCAGTTTGAGTTTTCGATATTGCACTTTTTTTTGTTGATGATGGTAACTGGCTACTTCATGTGGCGGACGTTCCGAACCGTGCAGGACAACAAGATGGACATATTGCTGCGGTTTGCGTTCATTGCGCTGCTTGTGGTGGATTTGTTCGTTGCCAATACCTGTCTCATTCTCACGGCACCCCGATCGGTCTTTCAGGAATCCCTTGTGAATTTCAAGGAGTCAGCAAACGTAGTACCTCCCGTTCGCTATTTTCACATAATGCCTAAACCGCCAAGAGAATTTCTAGCAACTGCATCCGAATCACGGTTGACCGAATCCACACGCTGGCAACGGGAATGCCTGTTTACCAAATTCAACCTGCGATACCGTATCGCCAATGCCAATGAGCCCGGCACTTTCTATGTCGCAGATTATCTTGATCGTCAGAAACAGTTTGAAAGCGTTATGCCTGACGAATTCTTTGCGAGTCTTGGAGTACAATATGTTCTTCTGCCGACTAAGGTCGGCGTGAACCTGTGCCATTATCCCGGCGTGGAACTGGCTCCGTTGGTTGCCCCATTGCCAGACGGTGCGATGCTTTGCCGCGTAAAGAATCCGCGGCCCCGCACTTGGGTGGAACAAAACGGACAGATGCTCGAATCGGCGAAAGCGGAAATTGTCCTCTATGAACCGGGCAAGGTGGTGATCGAAGTCAGTCTGCTGACCCCGGGCACTGTCGTCCTTGCCGACCAGTTTTTCCCCGGCTGGCGGGCAAAGGTGGAGCCCTCCAACATGGAACTGCCGATTCGCCGTGTGGAAACCGTGTTCCGTGGTGTTGATTTCACCGATGCAGGACAGTATCGCCTGACGTTCGTGTACGACCCGATGTCGTTTCGTGTCGGCGCAATGCTAACCCTGATCGGCATCGTTTTGACGGCGTTAATCTCACTGAAAAGACCGGGGGCCAAACCAAATTAGCAATACCAAAAAAAGGGTATGCCCTTTATTGGATTTTCGACAGCCACATTTGAACACTCAGCGCAAATCCGGTTGAAAATTTGCTCGAACGTTCGCGGCTCCGGTTGCATTTCTCGTTTTTATGGTAAAATGGAGACACATCGGAGGAAAAGTGGAAGGAAGCCGCTATGTACAAAAGTCTGGAAATTGTCTATATCGTTCCGTCTCGTTATGATGACGACGGATATGTTCTGCGATGGATCAAAGGAGTCGTTCCTTCCAATTCGCTCGCCGTCCTCAAAAGTCTTACGAAGGAAATGATCGAACATTGGGAAAACCGGGAACACAATTCGCGGCTCTCTATCTTGCTGAAATCCTACGACGATAATATCGAAAAGATTCCCTTCGACAGCATTGCCCGACGGAATAACTCGGAAACCAAAGTCGTTGTCGGCATTGTCGGCGTTCAGTCGAATCAATTTCCTCGCGCCACCGACATTGCCCTGCGGTTCCGTAAACTCGGAGTCGATGTGATGATCGGCGGTTTTCACGTTGCAGGAGTGCTGGCACTGTTCGATCAACCCTCGCCGGAACTCCAAACGCTTCTCGATCATGGCGTAACTCTCGTCGCCGGTGAAGCCGAAACGCCCGGCGTACTGGAATCGCTCTACCGGGACGTTTTAGATGACCGATTGCAACCGATTTACCGTCTTCCCAAAGCCCCCGATATTGAAAACGCTCCGTTGCCGCAAGCCGAACCAAAGTACATCGACCACTTCGGCGCACGCTGGGCAACAATCGATTCCAGTCGAGGTTGCCCCTTCGGATGCACTTTTTGCACCGTCATCAACATACAAGGGCGGAAAATGCGTTGCCGATCCGCCGAAGCGGTGCTGGCAACTGTCCGAAGCAACCACGAAAAGGGGGTTACAAATTTTTTCTTCACCGACGACAACTTCGCCCGAAGCAAACATTGGGAAACAATTTTCGATGGACTGATCGAAATGCAAAACGAAGGCAAGTCGGTCGGTTTCATGATGCAGATCGACACACAGGCAGGAAACATCCCCAATTTTGTGGACAAGGCACGACGAGCGGGTTGCCGGATGGTCTTTATCGGAATGGAGAGCGTCAATCCGGCAAACATCGAATCGGCTGGAAAAACGCAGAACCACGTCGATCTGTATCGGGAAATGGTTCGGCGTTGGCAGTCTGCAAGTGTGATCGTTCACGTTGGGTACATCATTGGCTTTCCGCACGACACGTTGGAGTCGGTACAACGAGACGTTGTGTTCCTTCGCGATCACGTCGGAGTGGACTTGGCATCGTTCTTTATGATGACACCGCTGCCCGGTTCGGTCGATCACAAAGAAATGCTCCAGCGCGGCGACTATATGGACCCCGACTTGAACAAGTACGATTCATTTCACGAAACTTTTCGTCATCCGAAAATGAGGTCAGGCGAGTGGAAAGCCGCCACGCAACTTGCCTATTCCGAATTTTATACGAAGGAACATTGTGCGAACATTTTACGTCGTCTTCCGAAGGAACATTATTGGTTGATGTTCTGGAATCTGATCTGGTATCGGTACTCCGGCGTACTTTCGGGAACGCATCCGATGATGACCGGTTTCTTCCGACAGAAGAATCGACATGAACGTCGTCCCGGTTTTCCGAAAGAAAATGTTTTCCGATTTGCTTGGCGTTGGATCAAGGATTTCGTGCTGGACAGCGGTTCGTACATCAAACTCTTTTACGAGTTTCAGGAAATTTGGTTCTTGACGCGAAAACCTGTGGCAGCGCATGATGTCCAAACAGCGTCGAAACGTCGATTGGTCAAACTTCGACACTGGTTGCCACTGGCACAACTCAAACTGGGCTGGACATCACTGAAACAGCGTGTGGCAGAGTACAGTTGGCAAGGACGATACGATGCAGCCGTACAGGAATTATGCTCGGCTTTGACGGCAACGGCAAATAAACTTCGCAGATTGAAACCGACATTGAATAAACGGCAAACGAAAGACGTGGACACAGTGGTCGGTGAAATTGAGTCATGCGTTGCCGAATTGGTGACAACACCGGCGAATCCGTCATTGCTGTACGAAACAGAGCAATTTATCCACGATAGACTGTTGGAGCGTTATGAGGCTTTGGCAAGCCGATATGTTCGATTGCGTCGTGAGACCAATGTATGGCGGCGGCGTATGCTTCTGCACTTGAAACGCGGTCGCGTGATGAGTTGCAGTTATCAACTCCTGCGCCGACCCTGGATGGCAGTGATTGACACCTATCTTTCGGTGCGATTCAGCATCGCTGCCGTGCGAAAGGAAGGGTAATGCACAGTTTGGAAACCACAGGTTTGCCATGCTGTCCGATAGGGCGGGGTGGCTTCTCCAAAACGTCCAATGTAGGGCAAGGTTCGGCATAAATCTTTTCTTGTGATCCTCACAACCGTTACTTTCGCTCAAAAAATGGAAACATTTTCATCAATTTTCCTGAATTTTTCGGGTTGTCCGAGACGAATTTACCAAGAGCCGTTTCGGCTTCCATTGGGAGAGAATCTATGCGTCGAACAGTTTCTATCGTCGTTTGCATTTTAATGGCAGGTTTTTGCGCCGGTTTGAAAGCGCAAATCCCGGAAAATGCCCAGTTTCAGCCGGGCAGTTATGCGTTGCCCTATCGTTCGGTTCAGCGTGCCGTACCGGTGAACGCTTCGCCGGATGTGAGCACGGTCAAGACTGACGGAGAGGAAGCCGACGATTCACAAACGGAGTGGGAAAAGAAATTCAGTCCACAGACTGTTGCACCGGCTCCGGCGGCACCGGTTGCAACCTACGAAGTTCCTTATTTGACATTCGTTTACAATCACTGGACGGGACGTTTTCACGTGACTCACTATGAGCCGGGTTATGCGGCTAATCCGTCGGCATTTCCCACGCAGACCTCGCCGCTCCACACTTGGGTTTCTTCCAAGTCCTCTGCGGCACAGCCGAGTCCGCAGGTTCAATATATGAGTTACTACGATCCTGATCCGGTCATTCTTCCGGCGGAGATTCGACTTCGCGGGTCGAGATTTAGCGCACCACTCACGCAACTGCAACCGATGCCGTTGCCGATTCCGAGACCTGAGACGGCACAGATCGTTTCTCCACCGGCTCGAACGAAACTGGGCGAACGGTTTCGCCAAAATTACGGCACATTTGTCGTGCAGTAGCGGTTTTTATGTCGCAACAGGGCGGTACAGATTTTTGAACCGCTCTCGCATCTCCGCTGTTACTTTGGTGTCCGTGAGGATTTGCGACGGGTCGGTGTCCGAAAGGTTATAGCGGCAAAGAATAAGTTTTGCTTTCAGGTTGCTCTGCCCCTCTACGGTTCCTTCCGCTTTCAGTGTAACAAGATTCTTTTCTTCCTGAACGATCTCCGACACGATGTTTAATGTTTGACCCGGTTGTACGAATCGGGCATATTTTACATTTCGGGCTTCTTTCAGCACCACGACGCTATGTGCAAAATCTTCGCTGACCCGAATGAGCCAAGCCGATGCTTGGTCAGGGCTTCTAACATCAGTACGCCGGGCATGACCGGAAAGTTTGGAAAGTGATCCCGCAAATACTCTTCTGCCAGCGAAAGGGATTTCGTGGCAGCGATCCGCTTGCCCGGTTCCAACGTGTCGATTTTGTCAATGAGTGAAAAATACATTACAGAGAGCAGAAACTACCCAGCAATACCATAAGTGTACTACAAAACGGCATTTTATCAACCGCCGGACGCGGATTGCAAAGTCCCCTAACCTCCGTCATTCCCGCGGAGGCGGGAATCGAGGTGAGAGATTTAACCCTGTGTCTCTAGCCCCCCGTCTGCGCAGGGTGACGAAAAAACAATCTTGCACACCGACTCCTTGTTTTCCCCAGTGCGTTGACTATAATGCCCAGAGATGCAGTATCGAGTATGCAGTTTCCCCTGTCTGCCGCCCCGCCGCCACAGTCAAGGACACAAAGGAACCTATGGCACGGTTCTCGGCATCGGCGGATCACGAGGAATGGCAGGTGCCGTTGTGCTGGCAGGACGAGCCGCTCTGCTGACCGGTGCGGGACTGGTGCGGCTTGCCGTGCCGGACCCGATTTTGGAAACCGTTGCCAGTTACGCTCCCGAATACACGACGATTCCCTGCCCCGCCGACAACGCCGGTCGATTTGCCCTCGACGCACTGAAACCGCTCCTGTCGCACGCCGAAAATTGTACCGCCTTGTTTCTTGGTCCCGGCTTGGGGCGTTCCGATGGACTCGATCAACTCATTTTGCAATTTTTGCAAACAATTTCCAAGCCGGTCGTCGTCGATGCCGATGCCCTCAATGCACTGGCAGCAACCGGAATGCCCCCCTTTGCCCCTCCACAGGAAGGGAACTGGCAACCAATCATTCTGACTCCCCATGCTGGCGAGTTTGCCCGATTGCGGAACGAACGCACTCCGCCGGAAGACGATCAAGAAGCCCGAAAGTCGGCGGCATTGGACTTTGCCCGACGCTTCGGCGTTCTGCTGGTACTCAAAGGACACGAAACGATCATCACGAACGGCGTGCGATTGGAGTTGAATTCGACGGGCAATCCCGGTATGGCAACAGGTGGCAGCGGCGATGTACTGACGGGAATGATTGCGGGAATGATCTCGCAGAATTTTGCACCGATTGTTGATGCCGTTCGACTTGCCGTTTATCTGCACGGTTTGGCAGGGGACATTGCGGCGGAACAACTCGGCGAAGAATCGGTAACGGCAACGGCTATCCTCAATGCAATTCCGAATGCCTTTGCTCGAATCAAACATTGGGAATCGGGTGCACCGTTGTCTTCGCAGTAGTATGCGGCATGGGCTTCGTCAAACCGTTCCCATTGGATCAGTGCAGCGAGGCAGAGGGGGTGATCGGGATGGGGTGGAGCGCAATGACGGTCTATTGCTTTCCGGTGAAAGCCCTATCGTTGTTCTGATGTTTTGTCTTTTTTTGAACCGCTCTTGCCGGAATGGGGAAAAATTCGTACTCTTACACCCATGTACCGTAATATTTTTATTCCCGATCCGCCAGAGCGAACCCCTTCCACACCGAAGTCGGCAACGCAAGCCGCTATCGAAGAAACATTCAGTTTCGATGGTCCTCCCGATGCCATGATTTCCGTTGCCGGAAAAGCCTACCTCTACTTCGGAGGCAATGGATACTTTGGACTTCAAGCCGATCCCGAAGTGCTAGCAGCAACATGCGAAGCCGTATTGCGTTACGGTGTCGGTACGGCAACGACTCGAACAGCGTTCACTTCCCCCCCGGTCTTTGAAGTCGAACGACGTGTTGCCGAAATGATTGGAACGCCGCACGCCCTCTACACGGCTTCCGGCTACGTCGCCAACCAGATATTGCTCGAATCACTCGAAAAAACGTTCGACCGGGTTTTTATCGACGAGGCTGCCCACTATTCCTTGTTTGATGCGGTCAGGCGACTTCGCGGAGCCAGACGCAAACCAATTACTTTTAAGCACCGGAACGCGAACGATTTGCGGGAACAACTTGATTCCAATCTTCAACTTCACGAACGTCCCATCGTTTTGACTGATGGTGTGTTTGCTCTTCTCGGAACAATCGCTCCGCTGAACGAATACACAGAACTATTGGCAAATTATGAAGGAGCATCGCTCTTGGTGGACGATGCACATGGTTTCAGTGTTCTCGGCGATTCGGGACGCGGAACGTTGGAGTTTTTTGGACTAGACACGGCAACGGTAAATCAAACGGTAACGGATTCACTGGACGATCTTGTTTTAGAATCGACGGGAAGAGAGGTTGTGCAAACTTATCTCACGTTTTCGTTGAGCAAAGCGGTCGGCGGCAGCGGTGGGATCATACCGGGCAGTGAATCGTTCATTCAGCGTCTTAAAGATTGGTCGGCGGTCTATTTTGGGGCAAGTGCGCCTGCCAGTCCGATTGCAGCGGCAACAGCAAAATCGCTGTCGATGTTGACCGATTCAATGTTTCGTCAAAAATTGCGAGACAATGTCAAATTGCTCCGTTCAGGGTTGCAGCGAATCGGTTTGGACGTGCAAGAATCACCGCTACCAATGGTGATTTTAACGCTGGGTTCATCAGGCAATATGCGGCGGATACAGAAAGAACTCTCCGAGTTGGGCATTTTAGTTTCCTACCTTCCGCGCAATGTTGGTCTCGGCTCACAAGGAGCGTTGCGGATTGCAATTTTTGCCACGCACACGCCGCAGATGATTCAAGAACTGATCGACTCTTTGCGAAGAGCAATTTAGGGTGTCTCCACTTGTTGACTGGAATAAAATTGGAGGAATTGACCTTCCTATGGCGTTGCGGAATCTATACTGTAATTGTGTTATAATGGCGGAATGAAACTCGCCGCCAAGATGGTCGATGTCAAGAAGGAGTACGCCCTTAAAGGGGAAACCGTCCGTGCTCTGCGTGGGGTCTCCATCGAAGTGCCAGAAGGAGACTTTGTTGCCATTATGGGAGCATCCGGTTCCGGCAAGAGTACCATGCTCAACTTGCTCGGTTGTCTTGACCGACCCACCTCCGGTTCCCTTTGGTTGGGCGATGATAACGTAACCACACTCAGCGATTACCACCTTTCTAATATAAGGGCATCTCGAATCGGTTTCGTCTTTCAGTCGTACAATTTGATTCAGCAGTTGACCGTCTTGGAGAACATTGAAGTTCCTCTTTTTTATCAGGGCAATGTTTCCCGAAAGACCCGGCGGCGTTGCGTGGAACTTGCCGAACTGGTCGGACTTGGCGAGCGGCTCGGACATCGTCCGACGCAACTTTCCGGGGGGCAGCAGCAACGAGTCGCCATTGCCCGAAGTCTTGTGAATGATCCGTACTTTATTCTTGCCGACGAACCGACGGGGAATCTGGATTCGGTAACGACCGAAGAAATTCTGCAACTGCTCGACCGCCTTAATCGGGAAGGCAGAACGATCATTCTGGTTACTCACGAAAATAATGTCGGTGCCCGCGCCAAGCGGATTATCTGGCTCAAAGACGGACACATCGAATCGGAAGTCGTCCATTAGAACATTTTCGATGTTCATGGATTCAGAGGTGTAAGGGAGTGTCCCGAGACACTCGTTCTTCGTTACACATTGAAGTTGCGTTAAAATCGGGCACTTGCACCGTCTCCCTTGCAGTTTTTCACAATGGAGTATAATATCTAGTGCCTCGGCGAGGTGGTATTTTTTCGGATTTACATCCGGGGGGTCGATACCAAGCCCGATGGGAGCCTGACTACATAGAACCCGGCTTTATGTATAGTCGTTCCGTATCCGTTATTCGGTCGAAGCGAATCACAGAGGTCGTGTTCCGGGTGCCCCCGTACACTTCGGGCCTCCAACCGCCATCTTCCGAGGTATTTTTCTTCTTCCCGTTTGGATTTGTTCCATGCAAGCACCATGCAGAAATTGCCGCTCGTCCTGTTCTGTGTCTGCATTGTCCTAACCGGAGAATGTGCCGCCGAAGAATCATGGGGAGCCGCTCTTTTCAATACGAAACAATACGATTTTGGTCGCGTGGCTCTTGGTGCCGATGCCGAATTCCATTTTGAACTGACGAACATCTATGACCGGGATGTCAAACTGACGAGTGTTCGCTCCTCATGCGGCTGCACCACCGCAACGCTTTCGACTTCCCTTTTGAAATCAGGCGAGTCCGGTGCCGTCATTGCGAGACTCAATACTTCCGGTCAACATCTTCGGGAAAAATCTGCGGTGCTGACCGTTCGGTTGGAAACGATGATCAACGGTTCCCGGAAAATAGATACGGTTCAACTATTTGTAACAGGATATATTCGTCCCGATGTTGTTCTTACGCCGGGAAGCGTCGAATTTGGGGCGGTCTCCGAAGGAACAACGGCGGAGCGAACGTTGCTCTTGGAATATGCCGGTCGTTCCGACTGGGCACTCACAAGAGTTGAACGTTCACAGCGATTCATCCATGCAAGGGCGGAAGAAATCAGGCGAGAGTATGGAAACGTGACCTACGGAATTACGGTAACATTGGGGGACAATGCGCCGGTCGGATATGTCAAGGACATTCTCCGTTTTACGACGAATGAATTGCAGCCAAACAAAATGGAACCAGTTGAAATTGTGCTACCGATTCAGGGAGTCGTAACCACATCCATCCATGCCAAACCATCCCCCATGCTGATCGGCATTCTTGCACCGGGAGAGACTGTTGCGAAGAGTATCGTCGTTCGGGGCGACACGCCTTTTCGGATCACGAATGTAACGACAGGGGACAAACGATTTCGATTTACATTTTCCGATCAGGAAAGCACGGTGCAATTGGTTTCCGTCTCTTTTTCAGCGGCACAAACATTGCCGGAACAGCCGCAGGATGTCGTCGAAGTGATACGTGTATTCACGAACGATCCTCGGCAACGCTCCATTACCATCCGTGCTTTTGTGCGGGTAATCCCCAAGAGTATCGACACAAAATAAGCCGCCCTTAATCGGTATACATCACCGTTGGCAATGGATTTTGCCTAAAAAAGTTGAACACGTTCATGAACTCGAAGAATGTGAACACCGCTTTCACGAAGTTGCCGACTCACAAACCGAGTTCCCGCTTCACGGTCGGCAAACCGCTCCGCAATAAAATGCTTTCGGGAATGTCCTACCAAAATCGGAGCGGCAAGGGGATGAAAACAAGCGATGTTTTCGACCAACTGCCAATTATGGTCAGACGTTTTACCGAAGCCCAAGCCGGGATCAATCGCAATCGATTCCGGTGCAATACCCGACTCGATCATCATTTTACGCCGATTTTTTAAGAACTCAAAAACTTCGGTAACAACATCCCCATACAGCGGATGGTCCTGCATCGTCTTCGGCACTCCCCGCGTGTGCATCAGACAGTAGCCCGCCCCCGTTGTTCGTAACACGGAAAGCATCTCGGAATCGGACAAGCCGGAAACATCGTTGATCACGTCTGCCCCCGCTGCAAGAGCCTCCTGAGCAACAATGGCTTTGGTCGTATCCACAGAAATCGGAACGTCCGGCTGCTCCTTCCGTAATTGTCGAAGGACCGGCAAGATGCGGCGTAATTCTTCTTCCGCCGAAATGCCCTCCGAACCGGGTCGGGTGCTTTCACCGCCGAGATCAATGATGTCCGCACCGTCCTCTATCAACTGCAACGCATGATCGACTGCTGCCGAAGGTACAAAGAACTGACCGCCATCGGAAAAACTATCGGGAGTTACATTGATAATGCCCATCCAAACGGGACTGTCCAATGGCAATGTTTTTGTGCGGAGTTTCCATTTCATAACTGCCCAATCCAAGACACATCCTATTTACGGATACTGTTATGGAATACTATTCCTGATACGCTTTACCAAGTTTTGTTTTCCAAGCGTCAATTTGTTTTCGGACTTGTTCCGGTGCCGTCGAGCCGTAACTTTTCATTGCCGAAACAGCATTATTGACTCCCAATATTTCAAACACATTGTAGTCGAATCCATCGTACTCATTCCGAAAGTCTTTGAGAGGCAACTTTGCCAGCGGAACATTCCGTTCCGTCGCCAATCGAACGAGTCGACCAACAATTCCATGGGCGGTGCGCTGCGGAACTCCCTTTGAAATCAAATATTCCATCAACGTTGTTGCGTCCAAATAACCGCAGTCCAAACGATTGGAAATCGCTTCTCGATTCAGCGTAGTCCCGGTTATCAGCGGGGTGGCAAGTGTCAGAACCGTCTCCATCGTATCAAACGAATCAAAAATCGGTTGCTTGTCCTCCTGCAAGTCCCTATTGTACGCCAGCGGTAGTCCCTTGGTCAACACAAGAAGCGTCTGCAAATTACCGATGACTCTTGCCGTTTTTCCGCGAATCAATTCCACCACGTCGGGATTGACCTTTTGCGGCATAATGGAAGAGCCGGTACAAAACGACTGCGGCAAACGGATAAAATTAAACTCCGACGTTGACCAAATCACCCACTCTTCAGCAAGCGTGCTAGTGTGCAGGGCGATCTGTGCAAGACAAAAGGCAGCCTCAAGGATAAAGTCCCGATCACTGGAAATATCCAAACTGTTGGCAGCAACCTCTTCAAAACCGAGGTATTCGGCAGTTTTGAATCGGTCAATCGGCAGACTCGTTCCTGCCAGTGCGGCAGCACCGAGTCCCAAAACATTGACCCGCCGTCGACAGTCTTTGAGCCGTTGCCTGTCTCGTTCAAATTTTTCGCAGTAGGCTAGCCAGACGTGTGGAGCAAGCACCGGCTGGGCACGCTGCATGTGAGTGTAGCCGGGCAGGATGATGTCGAAGTCGGCATCGCACCGCCCGACAAAGGCGGCTTGTACGTCGATCAGCCGGTGATTGATCCGGTCGATTGCTTCACGAATCCAAATTCGCATGTCGGTAACGATCTGATCGTTTCGGCTTCGTGCGGTGTGGAGTTTGCGTCCGGTATCCCCGATTTTGGCAATCAGGGCATGTTCAATGTGCATGTGGATGTCTTCAAATTCGACATTGAACTTGAATTCGTTGGCTTCGATTTGGCGACGGATTTCAAGGAGTCCCTCTTCGATCTGTCGGTATTCTGAATCGGTCAGCAAACCGGTGTCCCGGAGCATTTTGGCGTGAGCGATGGAGCCGCGAATATCGGTTTCGTAGAGCCGACGATCAAAACTGATACTTTCGGTAAAAAGTTCGACACGACGGTCAGTAAATTCGGTGAATACGCCCCCCCAAGCCTTCGCCGCTTCCGGTGAAACGGCGGAGTGTTCAGGCAACTTCGATTGTTGTGTACGGTGAGTAAAGGACATTGGATAGATCCCAAAAAACACAGACGGATTATAACGGATCTGTGTTTGTAAGACAACGTAGGAGAGAGGAAGAAAAGCAACCTCTCTCACAACATATCCACCGGATCGACATCAATGATCCATTGTATCTCAGGCGGTGTTTTCAAAGCAAGCGACACCGAACGGACGGTCTCCCGCTGGGCATCTCCCAGTGCCGAACGAAGGTGAATGTGAAACCGATAGTTGTTCCGTAATTTTGCAAACGGACACGGGGCGGGTCCCAAAATCTTGAACTCGCTTCCAACCGGGGGGCTTACGCTCCCCGCTCTTTGTAGTTTCTCCGCAAACATTTTTGCAAATGTTAACGTGTTTGCTTCATGGTCGCCGCGCACCACAATTCTAATCATTCGACTGTACGGCGGATAGCCCAATAATTTTCGCACCGGTAGTTCCTGCTGCACAAATCGACCGTAATCGTGCTTTGCCGCCGCTAAAATTGCCGGATGATCGGGACTGAACGTCTGAATAATCACCCGACCGCCCTTCTCGCTGCGACCTGTGCGCCCCGCCACCTGTGTTATCAGATGAAACGTCCGCTCCGACGCACGGAAATCGGGCAAATGCAACGCCGTGTCCGCATTGATAACACCAACAAGCGTAACATTCGGAAAGTCGAGTCCCTTCGCAATCATTTGGGTTCCCAGTAATATCTGCACGTTTCCACTTCGGAACTGCGATAAAGCACGTTCGTGTGCCCCGGGACCTTGCATCGTGTCGGTGTCCATCCGCAGAACCGAAGCGTTCGGAAATCGGGCTTTGATCTCCGCCTCTAACTTTTGCGTTCCAAAACCGACATAGCGGATGCTGGTAAACCGGCACTTCGGACATTCATTCGGCACAGGAATTTGGTAATCGCAATAATGGCACAGTGCGATTTCCTGTGTTTTGTGGTGCGTGAGCGAGACATCGCAGTTCGGACATTTTACGGGTTCACCGCAGGCGGGACACTGTATTTGTGTCGAAAAGCCCCGGCGATTGAGTAGCAGAATGATCTGCCCCTTTGCTGTTAACGTTTCGTGAATCGCTTGATGAAGTTGCCGGTGAATGGCACCGCGTGTCGTTCGTAGCCGGACTTCTTCACGAAGATCAACGATTTCGACATTCGGCAATCGAAGGTTTTTGACGCGGTGGGGCATGGAAAGCAAATGAAAGCCTACCTGTGCCTCATGCCAACTTTCCAACGCTGGCGTTGCCGAACCGAGGATGAGCGGAATGTTTTCGATTTCTGCCCGTTTGCGTGCCACTTCACGAGCGTGGTATCGAGGCGTGCAATCCTGCTTGAACGAGTTTTCATGTTCCTCGTCAATCACAATAAGACCGAGGTGCGGCAGCGGAGCAAAAATTGCACTGCGTGCCCCGACGACGACTTGCACTTCTCCCGCCGCGATGTTCGACCACTGTCGATGCCGCTCTGCATCAGTCAAGTGTGAATGAAGTACCGCAACGCCGGGAAATCGGCTCTGGAAACGACCAACCGTCTGCGGTGTGAGACTGATTTCCGGCACAAGAACGATTGCCTGCTTCTTGTGCTTGACGACCGCTTGAATCGCTTGGATATAGACTTCGGTCTTGCCACTGCCGGTAACGCCATGTAGTAAAAACGTTTCATGTCGACGCTGCTCGATGGTATTGACAATATCGGACAAGACATGGCGTTGATCGGCATTAAGTTGATAGATCGGCACCGCTTCTCTGCTGCCGTCTGCCGTCTGCCGTCTGCCGTCCTCGCTCTGTCGCCGGATTGTTTTGACGCAAACGATGCCGAAGCGTTTGAGCGTGTTGATCGGCACAACGGAACACTTGGCGGCTCGTTGCAGTTCCTTCATCGTCAGTGGTTCAGGACTCTGCCGAAGTGTGTCCGCAATGTACAACTGCTTTGGCGTGAGGATAACACATTGCTTTTTTGCGTCGGAATGTTTGAGAGCAGCAATGCGTTTGTCCACATCGTCGGCGATGTAGAGGACGGTTGTCAATCGTGTTCCGGCATGCGACCGCACTCCAGCGGGTAGGATTGCCTCTAAAACCTGCCCGATGGGACAAAGATAATACTGTGCGATCCAACGGGTGAGTTCGAGCATTCTGTCGTCGAGCAACCGGCGTTCGTCGAGCAGGGATTCGATGGGTTTGAGTTTGACACCGGGATCGGCAAGCCCTAGTGGTTGTATGTCAATACAATAGCCGATTTGCGGACGATTGCTTTTTCCGAGTGGCACGAGCACTCGCATGCCCGGTTCGATTTGGGCGGCGAGATGGTTAGGCACAAAATAATCCAGAGCGGCGTGGCGTAAGCCCGCCGGAAAAACAACTTTTGCAATTTTCCGATTTTTGAGGTCGTCGATTTCCCACGGCGGTAGCGTCGGCGACTCCGGTTCGCTGGAAAAAAGTTTCGGTTGCATGGCAAAGATTATACCCCGGAATCACAGGGTCGCAATCGTAAGTGTTGTTGCCGCGAAATTTCGATCTGGACTTCGAGCAATCGGTTGTTGCGGTACTTTTTCACGTCTTCGGGAACATCGTCCATATAGAGTTCCGCCGCCTTGGTGCCGGGACGCGGACTATACTTGAAAATGAAACTATTGCGGAATCGGCAATACTTGACCAAATCGACCGTCTGCTCGAAATCAGCCTCCGTTTCGCCACAAAAGCCGACGATGAAATCACTCGTCATCGTCGCGCCGGAAATCATGCCGTAAATCCTGTCGGTCATCTCCCGATACTGTGTCGCCGTGTAGTGCCGATTCATTCGCGCTAGTACGACATCGGATCCGCTCTGTGCCGGTATGTGCAAATGCTTGGACACCCGGGGCAAATCCCTCACGGCTTGAAGCAAATCATCGTCAATACCCAACGGATAATTCGTTACAAAGTCGATCTGCTCAATGCCAACAATGTCCGACAGTCGGTACAGCAAATCGGCAAGACGTGTTTGTTGATAATGATAAGAATTGACTGTTTGTCCGATGAGCGTGATTTGCGTAACTCCTTGTCCGGCAAGATGTTGAACCTCATTCACAATGTCCTGTGGTGGTCGGCTTTGTTCCGGTCCGCGAACAAACGGTACGACACAATACGAACAGAATTGATCGCAACCGAACATGATGCGGACTAGCGTGGGGTTATTCCCCTCTTGTGGAGGGGCAGGGGGGGGCAGAGCCGTTCGGTCAGGATTGTACTGCCGGAAACTTTCGAGGACATCGGCGTGGCAATTTGTTGCCCGATGAAGACTGGCACAGACCATTTTAACCGGTCGGGGTTTTTCGTTAAACAGTTGGTCAATCGTTTCGACGAGAATGTCTAATCGACCGGGACCGAGCACAAAATCGACGTGCGGGGCTCGTTGAAAAATCAGTTTTTGATCTTTTTGAGCCATGCAACCGAGGACACCGAGGATACTGTGAGGTTTTTCTTCCTTCCGGTTTTTGAGTCGACCGAGGGCACTATAGACTTTGTCTTCGGCGTGTTCCCGGACGCTGCATGTGTTGTACAGAATGACATCGGCATCGGCGAGGGACTCCGCCCGTCGCAATCCTGCCCGCAGGAGAGCAGTGGATGCAAGTTCACTGTCCAAAACATTCATCTGGCAACCGACGGTTTCGATGTAAAATGTATACATTGCATTGTGCCGGTACTCCGGTATTGACCGACTCAAACTACTGAAAAATCCGCATTAGCACTTGGGCGACGATTTCTTTATCGAAGGGCTTTGGCAAAAAATCGTCGGCACCGAATTTGAGACCTTTGATCACATTTTTGGCATCGCTCTCTGTGGAAACGAGGACGAATGGGGTAGCATCGTACCAAGGCATTTGCATGAGTTTGAAACAAAATTCAAAGCCGTCCATCTCCGGCATACTGATGTCGGAAAAGACGATGGTTGTACTTGTCATTTCGCCTTCGAGTTTTTCGAGGGCGAGTTTTCCGTTGACGGCTTCGCTGACGGTAAAGCCGAGTTCTTCCAAGATGGTACGGAAAATTCTTCGGGTTGGCACGGAGTCATCAACGATGAACGCCTTCGGATTCGGCGGCAACAGCGATTTGATTTGTTCTGAATAGGAGGGAGCGGCAGACATAGATAATCGTACAAAACCCAATCGGTTCCTCATTGTACCATAAACAAGGAACGACGTGAGCACAAAAGCAATGGCGAACGGGAGACTGAAAGTCCGTTTGGAAATAAAGTGCCGGAAAATCAGAGATTTCGATGTTCCCGTTTTGGCAATTCATAGAGTCTTCTCTGAAAGTAATTTTTCGTCAATGGGGGGCTCGTAAAAGTTGTTCCCAAATTTGTCAACGTGAGCGTAAGCGACTGGTCTCCGATATGGATCGGAGTTTACCTGCCGTAACGTCAGAATACATCATTCGTTCTCGTTCTTGTAAAATCACATCTTGTTTTTTGTCTTGTCCAAACACGATCTTGCCGACATATCGTGCGGTTTTGTATGAACCCGGTATTGACGGTTCACGGTATATGAAGACGAATTCTTCTTACTTCTTTCCCCCTTTCACACGTCCCAACTTTTTCCGGTACTGGGAGGCGAATCCTTCGGACGACCAAACGTTGCCGTTGAAATGCCCGATGGCTTCGGAGACACTAACACCCTCGTCGAGGAATCTGTTGATAAATCCAACCGGGTCGAAGTCTCGCCGCTAACCGACGTGCCGAATTTTTCACACACCTGCCGCCACGTCTCCCGTTCCGAATTCAATACCCGAAGCGCATCGTCCAACTTTTGTGAGTCATGCGTCATTCCTCCTTCCGAAAGACAACGGAAAATAAAAACATAGATCGACGCAATTTTGCCCGCCAATTCGGGACTGCCATCCTTGTCCACCGACGATAAAATTTCCGCAACAATATCTTGCGCAAGCGAAAGCGAGTCGAAGGCAGCCTCAAATCGTTCCTCTTCCCAAGCCTTCTTGGTACGATGAACGTTTTTGATTGCCGCTTCAATCAACATGAGTTGCAACTTTTGCGGCGTTGCCGTCTGTACTTCTGCCTGTAAATAGTTTTGTCTGGCTGTTTGCATGTTTTGTCAGGAGTCAGGAGTCAGGAGTCAGGAGTTTAGAATGATGAACACTCTAACTCTTGGCTCCTTACACCCAACTCTTTCCTCCTGCCTTCTCTTTTCTAACTTCTCTACTAATACGCCGCTCCGTTGCTGTAATTCGACTGCCACGCACTTGCTATGTTGGAAATGGAATTCATATCCGTTGTCATCCGTGCCATCGCTTGCTCCATTGCATAGAACTGCTTCAAATACATCTGCCGCTTCCACTCCAAACGCTCTTCCATGAAGGCAATTCGTTGATCGTTTTTGTCGATGGTTGTCGTCAATGTGTCCAGTCGGGACTGCGCTTTGCCGGCAAGAGATGCTGTGCCGACCAAACTGTCGGCAAGGTCGGAAAACTTCTGCGCCCAACCGACATTCACTTTCTTCGTCGTGCCGTCAGCGTTCGGGTATTCCTTTTCATCGAAGAAGAACTTTTGCACCGCTTCGGGGTCTCGTGCCCAGGCTTCCTCAAATTTGTCTTCGTCGAAGTACAACTTACCCGTCTCCTTGTTGACACCAGTATCGTCAAGGTTCATTCGCATCGTGATTCCCAAATCCGCCAGCGACCGGATGCCCGGTATCCCTTCGACGACTTGCTGAAGCATCTTGGTCACATCGCGGTCAAATGCCCTCGCTACCGGATTGTTCCACAAGATATGTCCACTGACTCCTGTGTTGGCATTGACCTCGAAGTACATGTCTACATTCAATTCCTCCCGGAACTTGTTGTAGTTTTCAACGAACGTTTGCAACGAAACCCTAACATCAACGTTGGAACTTGCACTGGTAACCGTAACCGGTGTGTCCGATACACCCGTGATCGTCAAGTCCATGCCGGCAATGACCCCCTTGAACGTGTTTGTGTTGGACCGCAGAACAAGTCCGGTCGATTGACTCGCATCGCCGTAAACAATCATCGCATCTTTCGCTGCGCTCATCGTTTCCGTCGTCAGACCAATGGCAGATAAATCAACGTTGAATGCTCCTGCTGCTCCGGTTTGCTTACCGGAAATCGAGAGGCGGAATGGCGTATTGGAACCATCGACGAGAATCGATGCCGAATAACCAACGTTCAAATCGTTGATCTTTTTCCGTATGTCATCGAGACTGTCGGTCTCTTCGACTTCGATATGGTGCGTTTCCGAGGCGGTAATTCGCAGTCGTCCGTCGGCATCTTTTTGGGCTTGACCGACCGACTTGTTAATACCCAGACTCGACGCAAACCGGGAAGTGCTGTCCGCATCGGCAATGGTAAAGGAGCGAGTACCGCCGGCAAATTCTTCAAAGGTGATTCCATCGCCGGTCTCGTTGATCTTGGCAACGACTTTTACGTTACCCATTCGGACATTGATAAAGTCGATCATATCGCCGACCGTTTTGACATCGGAATTGAATGTAACCGTCGCCGTTGCTCCCAAACTGTCGGTAACGACAATTCTGGCACCGAGCATATTGACCCCTGCTCCACCGTTCAATTCGGAGAGCGGCGTTTGGTACGAAATGATCTGCCGATTCAAACTGGTGCCGCTCGCTTGCGAAGTGGTCGAGTTGATATTGAGTCCAAAGGACGAGGCAATGTTTGGACTGTTGGGCACAACGGTATCCGGCGTGCCGGGAATGGCTGGCACTTCGGGAACGTAAGTTACACCCATCACAGCACCGCTTATGCCTGTTTTGATTGCCGTCTCTCCACCGCTGCTGGCATCGTCGAGGGCTTGCTCCGCTAGTCCGGTAGCCAATTTAACTTTCGGCGGCTCACCGCTCCCATAAACCGACGGCGGAAAAATGGATGACCAGACCGACGTAATCTGTGCATTGATTGCCGCCTGCACTAGTTCATCCTGCTCTGCGGAAGTCAAGCCTTGAAGGGCATCTTCATCAATGTAAAACGTGAACTTCTGAATTGCCGGAGCGGAATCATAACCGGCTTCATTTTCGTCGGTCGTAAATCCGAACGTGAAGTTGTTCATCCAATGCGTTCCCTCGAACGTCAACTGGGCAGTGCCGCCGGTGCCGTTGTCGGCTGAAATTGCATCGACCGCTGGAACTGCCGGGATTGCCGGTACTGCCGGTGTGCCCGGTACTGTGGTGCTGGTTACAACATCCCTGAAAATCAGGTTATGCGAACTCGAACCGGTGTTGTCCACCACTTGCAAGCCGGTTTTTTGGTCATTGATGCGGACAGTGATGTTCACTCCTGCGTCGGCTAACTTTTTGTTGAACAACTTGACCGAATCGGTCAACGTCTGCATGGAGTTTAACTCCGTTTGCGAGAAGACAAGATTTGCCTTGTTGCCTGCCCTGTCTTGCACTTCGATGGCACCTCCCGCCTTTGCTTGGGCAAGTCCAAAGCCGCCGTTGAGGGTCGAAACCAATACGGTGTCCATTCCGCCGAGCAGGTTGCGTGTCTGGAAGGTTCCTATACTGTTAGTTTTGCCTTGCATGAGGGACTGCAACTCAATCGCATGGCTTTCTGCTACGTGATTAACAATCGCCGCACTTTCGTAGGTATGACTTTCAAGAGCGGCAGTGTTCGAGGTCCCACCGCTTATGAGCGTGTTGGTTCCCGATACCGGTGTTGCAAGCGGAAGACTCTCAATTTCGTTTGTGTGAAAACTGCTGCCAGCCGGAAAGCCCAAATAGTCAAGGATATTCGTGCCATTGACCAGATCATCCACGTCGACGTAGATCGCTCCCGTTCCGGTGGTGGTATCCTTGAATACCACAGCAGTGCCTGCCGCATTGAGTTCGGCAACAATGCCATTGTCGCCGTCAATTTTAGCGTTAAACAGGTCAACGAGGTCGGCAAGCGTTACGAGGTCATCTATATCTTCCTGCTCAATGGTGAAAGTCGCGGTTACCCCGGTTCTGTCCGTGATGCGGATTTCACCCGGCGTGAGCGCGGCAAAACCAGCGGCAAGCGAGTCGGTCAATCCCATCCGCGCTGCTAAATTGCCGGTGCCGGGAACGTCGAACACCAGTAGCGCATGCTCTGTTGCCCCGCCGGTGAGGTCATTGAAGACAAGCCCGGTGCCCGTTGCATTGACGGCGACGGTGATTCCGACATCGCCATCTATTTTATCGTTGAAGAGAGCGGCAAGATCGGCAAGCGACGTGATGCCGTCTAAATCTGTTCGGGTGATGTCAATATCGGTGTGCTTTCCCTCTTGATCGATGAGCCGAATTTTTCCCGGCGTTGCACCGGTCGTCGGACTGGTAAGATTAGCCAATGGATTCGCCAGCCCCAGCCGCGCCGCAAAATTACTTCCGCTGTCAGCAACGTCGAGAACCAATAGCGGACTTGTCGTCCCGCCGCTAGTGGTGTCTTTGAAAACTAAACCGGTTCCTGCCCCGTTGACTTCGACTTCGATTCCGACATCGCCATCAATCTTATCATTGAGGAAGATTGCGAGATCAGCAAGCGTTGTGATGCCCGATAATTCGCTTTCGGTAAACGCAACGTCGACACTGTTGCCGTCTTGATCAATAAACCGCATTTCTCCTGCCGTTACACCGGCAAGGACAGACTCCACGCTCGTTTGCTTGCTTGCTAAACCGAGCCGCTGCATAATGTCGCTGAACGTATCGACGATCTCCATCTGCTGCGTGGTTCCGCCGCTCGTGTCCCGGAAAATGATGCCGTTATTGCCGTTCGCCGCGTTGACGACTGCCGTAATACCAATTCCTGCCGCTTCAAGTTTGGTATTGAACATTGCCGCAAGCCCACCCAGCACCGTAATGCCGTCCAAGTCGCTCTGGCTAATCGTAATGGTCGCGGTGTTTCCAGTGCGATCCGTGAATTCGACTTGCCCCGGAAATGCGCCGGAAAGAAGGCTTCCGAGGGCGGTCGCCACATCGGGATCAAATTTCGTGGTCGTTATTCCCAGCCGCGATGCAACATTACTGCCAGTGTGGTCGGTAATCATCATTTGCGACACCGTACCGTCCGTAGTGTCTTTGAAAACGACACCGGTTCCCGCCGAGTTGAGGGCAACGGTGATGCCGACTCCACTTGTAGCGGCAAGTTTCGTCGAGAAGAGCGTCATAAGATCGCTTGCCGACTTAACTTCGTCCAATTCTGGGCGGGTCAGTGTAATGTCCACACTTTTGCCGGTTTGGTCGGTAAAGCGGATTTGCCCCGGCATTGCCCCGGCAAGCACCGCAATTCCTTCGGTCTCCTGTGCGTTTGCCAATCCCAGCCGTGCTGCCAGATCGGTGCCTCGGTCAGCAACCACCATTTCGCCGCTACCGCCGGAACTATCGACGGCGTAAAGTCCATCGTTGGTAGCATTTCCCCGGATTCGCACCTCGACATCGGTCGCTTCTAATTTCGTATTGATCACGGCGGCAATCACCGAGTACGCATATCCCGGCGTGTTATGCGCACCGGCACTGTTCGCTGCACTGCGTATTGCCGCAATGTCCGTGTTGGTCAGTTCAATGATGGCACTCTTTCCGTTCTTGTCCTCGAAGTACATCTTTGCCGTGTTTCCGTTTTCGGTCAGACCGGTGAACAGATCGACTTGGGCTGTCTTATCGTCGCTGACGAGTCCCAGCGACTTGAGAACCGGATGAGTGGTGGCTTGAAGGATCGTTGTGAGACCGCCCCCCGTTGTCTTGTCTTCGATGGTAATGCTCTTTCCATCGTCGCTGATGCGGGCATTGAGTTTGCCATTGCCGGCATCGTTAATGGTTTTCAGGAGATCGCCGACGGTCAGTTCTCGGTGGATTTGCTGTACGCCACTTACCGTGGACCAGCGATTGAAGTCAACATTGACCGTTGTGCCATCCTTGCAAGTGATGGACAAATCCGGCAATGAACTGTCGAAGACCACTCCGTTGCCGTCGTTGAGGAGACTCAACGACATATTTTCGCCGAGTCGCCATATTGTGTTACCGGTGAGGACACCGTTTGAATCGACGGTGCGTCCCATCAATCCGAGCGAGGCAGCAGTGTTGCCGCCGGAGACTTCCTGCACCACCATTTTGGTCGGATCGCCGCCGCTCACATCCCGCAACACAATGTGGTCACCGTCCAGTTCGGCAAGAATATCGACATCATGGTTATCGTTGATCGCATTGATAACATCCTTGACGGTAATCGCTTTCCGCAGATCAATCGTTGCCCGCTGTCCACTACCGTCGATGAGTCGGATGGAACCTTTGGAAAAACCATCGCCGCCGTTGATGTCTTGGAGCAGAACTTCGTTTTCGACCGACCAGCCTTTGCCGATGGTGATGGTGCCGGTCTTTCCGAGGGCTTCGGTATCACTGGCGACTCCTCTGGCGACGGTTTGCTGTGCCGATGCCATTTGCAGCGGAGTGAATGTATAACTACCGGGCACGGGCATTGTATTTCCGCTCCGGGTTGCGGTGATCAGGGAGGCATTGCTGCTGGTAACATCGGTGCGTAGATAGGGTTGTGCCCGATTGAGGTTCCTGATCATATAACTGGTGGTCAGGAACCTTGCCATTGTGTTTGTGAGCGCATCCCTTTCCATTGCCAGCACTTCATTTCGTGCTGTCAGCCGATTCATAGGGACTGCATCAATTTGGATCAACTGATTGACGAGGTCAACGTAGTTGATTCCAGAGAATAGTCCGACGTTAAGTTGAAGTCCACTCATGGTGAGGAAAAATTAGGAGCCGGGAGTTAGAAGGCAGGAGATCGAGATGATCGATGGGCATCGCCCATCGGTACTTTCTTCTAACTCCTCACTTCCGACTCCTTTCCACGTATCGGCAATTCGTGCCTTGCTGTTCCGTTTATTCCGAGAAACGGGGCGTTCGGAACTTGGGCGCTATGGACATTATGGGCAAAGAATAACGATTTTTGGCAGAATTTAGGCAATTTAGTTAAAATAACATGATTGCTGTCGGTAGAATTGGAAAGTTTGATACAACTGTGCTGCAAACACGTTTATTGCACCCGGTTCTTTCACGGTCGTGTGGAGTCTTACTCGACAATATGCACGTACAGAACGTTTTGATGATTACTGTCCGGTGTTGCACCACCGATATAAATCATTCGGTCGCCATGTTCGAGATAGTTTGCTTCTTTGCCCGCCGCTACTACTGCGTCCAAAGCGGCACGAGGCGTATCTGAAGGAACATTCGCCATGGGAAACACTCCCCAATAAAGATTCATCCGTTGCAATGTCCGAACATTCGTGCTTGCCGCCACGCACAGCGTGAAACACCGCCGATTCGAGACCGACAATGCCGTCCTGCCGGAACGCGTCCCGACTAAAATGATTGGTGCATCGACTTCCTCCGCAACGGAAACCGCCGCATCGCAAACTGCCCCCGTTACCGAAGAAGTTTTGATTCGATAATGATCCGCTGAATTTTGCCGGACTTTCATCAATTTTTCTGTTTCCAAAGCAATTCGGTGCATCATTTGGACTGCTTGAACCGGAAATTCTCCGACTGCCGTCTCGCCCGACAGCATGCAGGCATCCGTCCCATCAAGAATGGCATTAGCAACGTCCGTGGCTTCGGCGCGAGTCGGTAACGTCTGGTGATGCATGCTTTCGAGCATCTGCGTTGCAACGATTACGGGCTTCGACTTTCGTCGGCACGTTTCTATGATTTTCTTTTGAACAACGGCAATCTGCGCAATGTCGAATTCGACTCCAAGGTCGCCGCGTGCTACCATTACGCCATCCGAAACCTGCACAATGTCCTCAATGGCTTCGACCGCTTCCGGCTTTTCAATTTTGGCAATAATACGCGGAATCTCCCCCCAATGTCCTGTATTCTCCCGTGCGGCTTCGACGAGAATCTCCCGCAGTTCGGTGATGTCTTCCACACTTCGCACAAAACTAAGCCCAAGAAAATCAACACCCGCACCGGTCGCCCACTTGGCATGTTCGATGTCAGCAGGTTGCAATGTTTTGATACTTAACTTCGTGCCGGGCAGATTGACTCCCTGCCGACTCCGCACCGGTCCACCTTGAACGACAGTACAAACAATGCGGTCGGAATGTTTTTCGGCAACCTGCAGAGCCACGGTTCCATCGGCGAGCATAATTCGGTCGCCGATGTTCACGTCGTCAATGAGCGGTTCATAAGTCGTTGTAAAAGTGTTCGGTTCGGTCGTGGAGGTTTCTCGAACGAAGGTCATGGGTGTATCGGTTTGACACTGATACAAGTTGCCGGGAATTTCGCCGAGCCGCATTTTGGGACCGGCAAGGTCGGCAAGCACGCCGACGGTAACGCCGAGTTCCCTGCTGACTTTTCGGATGCAGTCAAGCCGTTCTTGGGCTTGACCTGTACCACCGTGAGCCATATTGAGCCGAAAAACATCGACTCCGGCTTTGATGAGTTCGGCGAGAACTTCTTCGGGATCACTGGCAGGTCCCACGGTGGCAACGATCTTGGTGTGCGAGGGTCGGTTATGCGGAAAGACAAGTTTTTCTGGCATCGTGGAGTAACGTCAAAGCAAGAGAACGATTTGCTATTGTAAACAACAGAAAATCTTTTAGCAAGATAGATTATATCCGCTCAAAAAAGAACTTTTTATGAATGTTGCGCACGCTCGGAAATTTTGGGGATGTTTTCTTACCCCACTATCTTTTAGACTGTGGGGTAAGCAGTTCGATAGTAAGTTTGTTTTGGGATTTTTCCGCACACGGAGCGGTTTCCGAGGTAATGCCACTGTCGGCACGGTCTGGGTATTCGGGGCGATTAGGAAATACCGGGTACTTCCCCACTGAACCAAAGAGGCATTTTGCGATACAATAATTGGACAATGAAAAGACTTTCCGCCTCGATTGATTTTAGTTCACAGCGAGACATGTCGGTTCTGCTGGAAGCCGCCATCCAAAATGAGCCGATTCTCTTCGGACTCTGGACGTTCGACGTGCGTCTCGGAGGCAAAGCACTGGTGCCTGCCGGTAAGTGGACGAAAATCTGTGAACACAAGGAAAAAGGCTGCGGGTATCTCGAAATTGATTTGCCTCTTTCTGACAATTACCGCCTTCAACGCAGCCTTCTCGTCAATCACAAAGACAATGTACTGTTGCTCACCGATACCGTGCTTGCCGATGAGAACCAACCGGCAACCGGGACTTTGTCCTATCAAGCCGAGTTCTATGTTTCGCCGAAGTTGCGAGCCAAGATTTCTGACGAGGCAACCGAGATCGAATTCCGTCCCTCCGGTCGGACGACTGCTCCGGTTTTTCGTGTGTTGCCGCTGGCACTACCGGAGTGGCACGCCGCTAAACAGACCGGACTTGTAAGTGGAACGCTCACCGAAATGAACGGAACATTGGTATTACGACAGGAAAGTACGGGCAAATCGCTCTTTGCTCCGCTCTTGTTCGACTTGGATACCGACCGATTGAGCAAACGATACACATGGCGGCAGTTGACCGTCGGAGAAAACTTGCAGTGCGTTCAAGAGGATCAGGCGGTCGGTTACAGAATTCAACTCGGTCTGGAGCAATTTCTGTTATACCGCTCTTTAACACCGCAAGCCAACCGCACGGTACTAGGACACAATTTGATCGACGATTTTTGCTTTGCCCGATTCGATCCCGAAACGGGAGTTGATCCCTTGATCGCCGTCGAAGTCGTTGAGTGATGTGCGATCTTTACCGATGCCGAACCGGATAGGAAATATAAATGCCGGGGGGCTAACGCCCTCTCGCTCTTGAGGGTATCAGTTTTTTCCTGTTTGAGCGAAGAGTTCCAAGCCGGTCATGGCGGCTTCGCGCAAGACACGTTGCTGTGTTTCCGTTTGAGACGGCGACTGCACCCAATGCTCTTTTGGCTCCTTGTCTTCGGCATCCGTAATTTCGTCTTTCACTTTTTCAGCCAGCAAGAGTTGTTTGATCTCTTCGTCGTGTGCCCAATTCTTTGGAATGTATCCTCCTAAATGAATCAACTCCTGCGGATTATCTTGAAAATGCTTGACCGATCTCAAAAAATCCCCCAGAATCGTCTGCTGTTCGTAGGAGGACTTCGGCAGTTGCTCCGGCACAAGTACCGAAATGGCAACCGACCACGTCATCAGTTCGCTCTGCCCATACATTGCCCGAAGTTCGCTCAACAAATCGGCGGCTAAACCGCCTCGCCGTAAATGATTTGCCAGTTGTCCCGGCGGAACATCCACCAGCCAGTTAATGAACAGATCGTCCCCTTTCTGCGCTTCCCGGTAATTTTTGATCCGTTGCCGAAGTTCGTCCGCCAACTTTCCGCCGTCGTCCGTTGTGCCCAAAGTGACTCGATCATTGATCCATCGAATCGGTGACGTAGAAAAATGAGTCAACATCGGTTCTTCAGGAGTTCTTCCCGATTCATCCAGTAACACTTCGACGAGCGTTGCTCCGTAAAGTCCCATATCCACAGGGGTTCTGGCAAGTGTCGGACCGGGATAATGAACGATGAATGGCTGCGGAGGCAAATCCTTTTTGTCGCGCTTCGTGCCGGTCGTTTCGGTATGTTCGAGCGGCAGCGGCTTACCATCGGGACCTTTTTTTCGGGGATTTCCATGAAACGTGTGCCGCCGGTTGCTGCCTCCCATTGCCCAGTAGTCGATGTACCGCTGTGTCAGAGTTTCCGGTTCGACATCTCCATTGGCAACGGCAATCGTGAAGAGTCCGCCCGGTTCGGGAGGAAATTCGGAACTGCGAATACGTTTGCTGCGTTGATTCCGACTCATTCCGATGAGTTTGGCAACCGGCAACGTGTCCGGTCCTTCGGTGCGTTGAAAGTAAAACTCCTGAATGGAGTTGCTCGGAAAGCGATAAACATTTTCCGGCAGTGGAAAGGCAGAGGGCAAGTCTTCGGGGGAGTCGAATTCTCCTCCCGCCCAATAGACGGCGATTCCGGCTTTTTTCAGACGTTCAAACTGTTCGACGAGAAAAAGAAAGACTCCCGGCGGAGCCAAGTTGGCATTGAGAACATTGCCGCTCAAAATCAGGAAGTCGATTTCTTCTTCAATGCACTTTCGGAAGAGCCGACTCGCTGCTCGTTGGGAAATGTCGAGCATGCGTTGTTCCCAATGGGTGGGACACTCCGTAACGCCCTCGATGGTTCGCTCCAAATGGAGGTCGGACGCATGAACGAATCGCAACGGCTGTTGTTGCAAAGCGATGGTATCGGGAGTCAACGTCATTGATTTTCGGTAAATTTTGCCCAGATTGCCTATATTGTACCAGATATGTGTGAGAAAACAACGAGCCGTGAACGTCGGAAAACGGATAGTTTCCCTCTTTCTTACGTTCACACCCGACTGTCCCATCGTCAACGACCTTGCATTGAGTTGCATGCAGTCGTCCTCTAACCGAACGTAACCGGCATGCTGCGTTTATGTCCGCTGGACAGGTGAAATCGTTCTATGATGGCTCGGTCGTGTTCACAGACTGTACCGGTGAGCAGAAAATCGTCTATGCTGCGATAGGTAACACCCATGTCGCTCTCATCTGTTTGTCCGTCAATCAGTCCCGCGGAGGGGGCTTTGCCGAAGATAAAATCGGGCGCACCCAGAAAATGTAGAAAATCGTAAACTTCCGTAACCGTAAGGTCGGCAATCGGATTGAAATCACATGCTCCGTCTCCCCATTTGGTAAAATATCCCATGTATGCCTCACTGCGATTGCTGGTTCCCGCCACAAGTCTGTTTTCGCTTGCGGCAACAGCATAGAGCGTGGTCATTCGGAGCCGCGGAGCAATGTTGGCGAGTGCAGAGTCGGTCAGTTCCGTCGTTTCGCAAGCGGCACGGGCAAATTCATTTTTGACTTCAGATAAATCAATGATTCGGACACCGATATTAAACTGTTTTGCAACAGCCAGCGCATCGGTCTTGTCCGCTTCGTAATTTCGTTTGGAACCGCATGGCATGATCAATCCGAGGGTGTTTTCCCATGCCATTGTGCAGAGGATGCCGACAAGCGCACAGTCTTTTCCGCCACTGTTGCCATAGACGATGCCCTCTGCGCCGGCGGATGTCAGCGCATTACGGATGAATTTGATTCTGTTTGTTGTTTCAAGATTGTAATCTCTCATGGCTCTAAACCGTTTTCAAAAGTGGCGTGCGATTTCGTTCAGCATTTTTTCGATCACTTCGTCGTATCCGAACGATCCGATGAGTGTCGAACCGCGTTTCAAATTGACCAAAGTTTTTCCGCACCAAAGACCAATGTCGGCGTGATCCGTTTCGCCCGGTCCATTCACCCGGCAACCCATTACCGCTATCGTCAGCGGCGACACCGTCGTCGGCTCTCTAGACCGCAGGGCTTCCCGAACCTGTTCTGCAAGGGCAACGAACTGTTCGTTCTCCACCCGCGCACAACTTGGACAACTAATAATGTTCAACTTTTCTGGTTGCCAATCTGTCAACACAATTCCCGCCGCAACGTTTCGCAAAATCAATCGTCCCGCCTCGATTTCTTCCGTTTTTCGGTCATTCGGAACGGTCAGCGACACCCGAAGCGTGTCGCCGATTCCTTCGGCAAGCAAGGGTTCAAGAGCCGCTCTGGATTTTTCGATTCCCATCGGCGGCAAGCCCGCTTCTGTCAGACCAAGATGGATCGGAACGTCAGGACGTTTCTCTGCAAATTGCCGATTCGCAAACAGCACCGCCTCTGGATCAGACGATTTGATAGAGACGCAGAACTGATCAAAACCGAGCGAATCGATGAACTCGGCGTGCTGTAGTGCGCTGTGGATTGCGACGTTAATACCGGGCGCAACCACCCCGCCATTTTGCTGCGCAAAATGCCCCCCCTCCGAAGGAGGGGTAGGGGGGGGCAAAGCAGGGTCAAGACTCCCGCAGTTGACACCAATTCGCAATGCGCAATCGTGTTGCCGGGCAACGTGAACAATGCGTTCGACCTTCGTTTGCCATGCCGTTTCCGGTTCGGCATGGTGTAGATGACCGGGATTGTATCGGATTTTTTCCACGAAGGGAGCAACGACTTCGGCGAGTCGGTAATTTTCCTGCAAGTCCACCGAAAGATTGGCGGTGGTACGTTTTCGAATCTCTTGGAGGGCTTCGGCATCACGTGGTGTATCGACGGCAACACGAACCACACCAGCACCTGCTTCGGCAAGACGTTGGCACGTTTCGGCAGTTTTTACGACATCGGTTGTTTTCGTTGCCGTCATGCTCTGCAATACGACGGGCAATCCGCCGCCGATGCTGACGGTGCCAATTTGAATCACTCGAGTCATCATTCCCATAGTACCTATCAATTCTCATCCAAAACAATCGGTCTGAGAGGTCTTGTGGACGGCTTGACTTCCGGCTTCGGAACTGTTGCTGTTGGCTTATCGTCTTCGAGCCTAATGGCAGGTGCTGGTTTTACAATCGGCGGTTCCGGCTCTGGGGAGATCGAAGAGTCCGGGGAGGAAACGTCGGTGTCGTCATCAAGTTCGGGGTGGGCGATGGGTCCTGCTTCTAGGTGTATAAGAGCCGGGGGGGCTTCTTTGGGGGCGATAGGTTTTTCCG
>Ga0123353_10001042_pt1 | contig 33983 bp, 34 predicted proteins | sample TergutLab28metaG_3_FD_92763 | JGI IMG/M metagenome (GOLD analysis project Ga0123353, IMG submission 92763) | Labiotermes labralis P3 segment gut microbial communities from Petit-Saut dam, French Guiana - Lab288 P3 | ecosystem: Host-associated > Arthropoda: Insects > Digestive system > Gut ... | reverse complement strand
TGACAAATTATTCCAGCCGGGCGGAAATCATGTCAAGTTTTTCTATCCGCTGTCACACAAAATTTACTAAAGGTAACCCATAGAGAGAGAACGCCCCGCCTCACTTTGAGGCGGGGCGTTTTTCTGTATCTATTTGAATTTATCCATCGCTAACGTCTCTCTCCATCTTCTAATACGAGATACAGTTAATTTTTATACCCCGGCAGAAATAAGTGTGACGGTACGAAACCCAACGGCTATATTTGTGAAGCGGTGTTCTAGCATAGTGGACGGTTTTTGTCAATCAGAGATTTTGAAACCTTGCTAACCACTACCTTACATTCGGCATCATCGTCTCAAAAGCGGCTTTTTCCTCATAGGTAACGTCACGATATTTTTTGAAGATATATACAGTAATGTCATTGTCGAGATGATAGATATGCTCTGTTTTTATAAAAGCCGCGCCTATGGTCGTCCCGTTCATAAACGCGCTATGTGGTGCGGTAACTACTGTTTGAACATCTGCGTCTAAATGGAGCTGAACAGGATCGGCCACAACGACATACGGGCAATCGTAGAGATAACGCGGCTTGTTGTCCCTAGAATCCACGGCGGAGTTTGAAATAAGATAACTCCGACGCCCCTCCATTGGCAGGTTCAGGCTGTGCTCAAGCCCGGTCAGATAACCGGAAAAGAACCATCTCCATGACGAGGCAACCACGCCGATCCGCGCTCCCGGCATCTCAGCGGTTAACGTGTCCAAATCTCTACCTAACCGTAAAAGCTCCGGCATATCATTTCTCACGATGGGTTCATTAGATTGGCGCGGAAAAATATAATACGGCTTATATACCACGTCGTCTCGCTTGACGGTATACAGCGTTATAAACGAGCCCAGCGCAACTGCCGCCATAAAAACGTACAAAACCCTCTTATACTTTTTGAATACTAACCTTTCCATAGTCAGCAACTCATGTACAGCGGCTGTGAGAGTTATAAATATGGCGGGTATATACAGCAGATAATGCTGCTGGCCATGTCCTTGTATCAGGCGGAACAGAGCGAAAGTCAGCATAGCGTGGCAGACAAGCGCGGCGGGCAGATATTTCTTTCGTAAAGCCAGCCATACTGCCCCGCATACAGTCAGCAACAACGCCAGTAACCCAAAATATGTTACGCCGGCCGAAATGTCGGTCGAGACTGGCCGCCAATAGGCACTGTAAGCGTTCGAGTAATCTGTTTTCTGGATGAGATCAAGGGTCAAACGGGGCAGCAACAATATCATAGGCGCTAAATAAGCCAGCCCTGCCGCGGCAAGACGCATCATTAGGGATTTCAGTGTCTGATTTTTTGTTAAATACTCATAGATTTGATGAATACAGGCGAGCAATATAAAGGATATGACCCAAAATATATACCACCGCCTGAACAGCTGTAGGGCAACTAATATGAAACCGAGCATAGCGCAATGCGGCAGGGAGTCGCGCCGCGCATACAGGAAGACCACCAGCCCGCAAAAGATAAGCCCGCCTGTATCCAAAAACCCGATAACAGTTAGATTTGTTATAACAGGTATTGACAAGAACGCAAATAATGCGGATAATTGCAGGGCTCTCGCATTGTCTAATCCGCACAGCCGCTCGGCGGCTTTGGTCAGAGCGACAAGCCCCGTCAGTGTATACGCATTAGCGATCACTAATATAAAAACAAGCCTAGATGTACCAAACAGACTGCCTATAATAGTGGGGATCACGGCTGGAAGGTAGTTGTAATCATTATATGAAACGCTTTTTACTGCCATCTTGAGGTAATCAAAAAATCCGCCGGGCTTTATCAGCGGCGCGTGATCGATCATGTTGTACCAATATATCGCCGTGTCACCCATGAATACTGTAGCGGAATTTGTGATAAAGACCACGGACGCGAGGTTCAAGATGACACCCGCAATCAACGGAAAAACTCCCAAGGTCCTCCGCCCCTCATGGCGGTCGCGGTAAAGGCGGATGCAAACGATTATGAAAATGGCGGCTGTCAGAGTATAGCCTACAGCAAGGTAAGCCGGTGAAACCCATAGTAGATTTTTGAGCAATCTGATCCCTCCGTAAATTTAGAAAATATCAATCGACACGGGGCAATGGTCACTGCCCATAATATCCGCGTGTATAGTTGCTTCCTTTACAGACGGGAAAGCTCTGTTTGAGACTAGAAAATAGTCGATGCGCCACCCGATATTCCGCTCACGCACACCGCCCATATAAGACCACCATGTATACGCGTCGCGCCGCTCGGGATAAAGCCGCCTAAACGTGTCAGAAAAGCCCGAGCCCAAAAGCGCCGTCATCTTCCCGCGCTCCTCGTCAGTAAAGCCGGCGTTGCGGCGGTTGGACTTGGGATTCTTTATGTCTATCTCCTCATGCGCCACATTCAGATCTCCGCAGATGATAACGGGCTTTTTTCCGTCCAAGTCTTTAAGAAACCTTTGAAAATCATCTTCCCACTGCATACGGTACACAAGGCGCGTTAACCCCCGCTGCGAATTAGGTGTATATACACAGACGAGATAAAAATTGCCGAACTCCAGCGTTATTATCCGCCCCTCCCTGTCATGCTCCTCGATGCCCATGCCATAAGAAACAGACAACGGCAGGTTTTTAGTAAACACCGCCGTGCCAGAATAGCCTTTCTTCTCCGCGCTATTCCAATACTCATTGTAACCGTTGATGTCAAGCTCCGCCTGCCCCTGCTGCATTTTGGTCTCCTGTACACAGAATATATCTGCGTTCAGAGTTTTTATTACTTCGCAGAATCCTCTGGTAATGCAGGCGCGTAAACCGTTTACGTTCCAAGAAACAAGTCTCATGGTGTTTTTCTACCCCCTCTTGATGGAAAATTTATCTGCTCTTATGCTACACCATATTTCTGTACAAGTCAATATTTCAAGCTATTTGTATAAGGCTACAATACTTTGACTCACCCCCCCCAGAGACCAATGTCGTTAACTTAAATCCAAGGCTTTGCAATATTACATACATCACTTGACAATTCCGTACACAAATGTATAATAATAAACAAATATTTCAAAAGGAGAATGGATTATGCAAAACAAGTACCGAATTTCCGATGAGTTTAAAGCCATATGTGAAATGATGGCACCAATCCTTGCAAATAATCAGGAGGTATTTCAGGCTATTATAGCCGAAGGTAACCGGGCGTGGGACAGTAATGAAAGCGACGAGCAGATAAGGGTGACAAAGTATGAAATCCAAAGCGCGGATCAGGCTATAATCCCCGTACAGGTTATGGAAGCAGCGGGAGCAAGCGCGGTCAATGCGCCTTGCCTCATATATTACCACGGAGGCGGCTTCGTGTTCCCTGTTTTAGGCTCTCATCTCCAGTTAATTAGGGAGTACATACAACGCACAGCTTGCAAAGTCGTTTGCGTGAACTACCGATTAGCACCGAATCATCCCTTCCCCAAACCAATAGAGGATTGCTACAGCACCCTCATGTGGACGCACGAAAACGCGGCTAGTCTCGGTATTGACTCGAATCGCATTGCAGTAGGAGGTGACAGTGCCGGAGGCAGTTTTGCAGCGGTAATGGCACTTATGGCACGGGATAAAAACGGCCCGCCCATTGCTGGGCAAATGCTTATATACCCCACTACCGATGCCAGACTTCAGACGGAATCCATGAAAGCGTTCACCGATACGCCGGTATGGAATGCTCCAATGACAGATGTGGTATATAAGCTATATCTGCAAAACGGAGACTTCGGAATGCGCTCCTATGCCTCCCCTGCGGAAGCGGACTCTTTAGAAAATCTTCCTCGGGCGTATGTAGAAGTAGCGGAATTCGACCCTCTGCGGGATGAGGGTATTGAGTACGCCGAAGCCCTAAAAGCAGCCGGCATAGATACCGAGTTGTATAAAACCGAGGGAGCCGTTCATGGCTTTGACTATATCCTCGGCAGCCAGACCGTCAATGATAGCCTAAAGCGGCGGGCGGCATTCTTAAACAGCGTCTTTGCCTAGTATTTTAATGCAGAAATATATCAGAGCCTATTCGTATACTCTTACGGATAGGCTTTGATACTGAAAATATAAATATAGGTTGCCTCTATATAATCTCTCCTAACTTTTTATACCTTTCAATCATCTTTGCGGCCGGATCATCCCAGCCGGCGCGTCTGTTCTTTTCACGCAGCGCTGCGGATATGCGCTTTAAACGTCGTTTGTCCGTCGCTGCCTTTGCGATACATTCAGCAAGATCCTCCGCTTTACATGTGAAACCTGTTACACCGTCTTCTATATCGTAAGCAGCATCACTATCCTCTATCACCACGGCGGGCAGCCCGCGCGATGCGGCCTCTATGATCGCGGGCGGCGTATTATCGGAGAGTGATGGGAATACCAAAAGATCGGCCAAGTCGTAAAATGCACAAAGTTGTTCAGGCTCGCTGACATGACTGATAAACCTCGTAATGCCATCTAAGCGTCTGTCCGCGACGTAACTCTCCATCGCTTCTCGATCCGATCCGTCGCCAATAAATAGCATCTTAAACGCGACGCCCATACTGTTTAATGCATCAATCGAGTTAATCAGACACTTTATATTTTTATGCCATACCATACGTCCTGCAAAAAGCAGCACAGCCTCGTTATTTAAGATATTAAACTGTGACTTTAATTCCAATAGTGTCTCATTACTAATATCAATATTGGGCAGGTCTGTACCGTACTTTATCACATAATGCCCGCCGCAATAGCCCAAGTCTCGCAGATATTCGGAAACGCCGGGTGTTGGTATCCAGACTTCGTCGGCTGAGTTGAGGCTTTTTAAGACACGTTTATTCAACATATTGCGTGAAAAAATGTTGTCCGTGTATTTCTCAATATCATATGAAAACTTGGCGTAGAAGCTTAATATTATGGGCTTGTTTAATTTTTTTCTTAGCTTCTCCGCTAATACCATAGACATAAACGGGCTGTGCGCGTGTAATATGTCCGGCTCTATATGTACAAACTTCCTTGCGCTCAGATGCGGGAACCCGAACCGGTAATTCCCATCCGCGACCCACCCCAGCGATGGATATGTGTATATATCTTTGGGTAGGTCGGGCATTTTCGGGCAGATTACTTCACATTCTGCACCAAGCCGCCGCTCTGCAGAAACAGACCCATAAACGACGGGTGCGACCCCGTCGTTTATGGGCGGATAGGTTTCAGTTATGTGCAGTATCTTCATGACGCGCTGCGTTTATTTGCCTTTACAGTTTTGCTGGCGGGCGGCGGCGTGACCGCCGGACGCGGCGAATCCTCGTTTCTGACGATCTCAGGCATCTTCTTCTCCAGGACTGTCTCAGCAGTTATTATCACGCGCTCGATATACGGATCCGACGGCACCTGATACATGATATCAGTCATCACTTCTTCAAGTACGGCGCGTAGCCCACGTGCGCCCGTCTCGCGGGTTATTGCCTCGTCGGCGACGGCCTCTAACGCTTCGCGCTCGAAGTCGAGTTCCACGCCGTCATAGCGCAGGAGCGCTTTGTATTGCTTTGTGAGCGCGTTTTTCGGCTCGGTCAGAATCGCGATCATCTCGTCGCGTGTGAGTTGCGCAAGCGGCGCTATCACAGGTATACGCCCGATGAGTTCGGGGATTATACCGTATTTGAGCAGGTCATGCGGCTGGATGTGTTTTAATAACTCCATCGTGTTGCGCTCAGACTTGCTCTTTATCTCTGCGCCGAATCCAATATTAGACTTGCCCATGCGGTTCTCGATTATCTTGTCGATGCCGTCGAACGCGCCGCCGCAGATAAACAGGATATTCTTTGTGTTTATCTGTATAAACTCTTGATGCGGGTGCTTGCGCCCTCCGGCGGGCGGGATATTAGCCACTGTTCCCTCGATGATTTTTAAGAGCGCCTGCTGGACGCCCTCACCGCTGACATCGCGGGTGATGGAGACGTTCTCGCTCTTGCGGGCGATCTTGTCAAGCTCGTCAATATAGATTATACCGCGTTCGGCCAGCGCGATGTTGTGGTCGGCAGCCTGTATCAGGCGCAGAAGTATGTTCTCCACGTCCTCACCGACATAGCCCGCTTCGGTTAATGTCGTCGCGTCGGCTATCGCAAACGGGACGTGCAATATCTTCGCCAGCGTTGAGGCAAACATCGTCTTGCCGCAGCCCGTGGGGCCCAACATAAGGATATTGCTCTTTTGCAGCTCTACATCAGGATTGTCACCTAGGAAAATCCGTTTATAATGATTGTATACGCCGACGGCGAGCGTCTTTTTTGCGCCCTCCTGCCCAACTATATATTCGTTTAAGATGTTGTGGATCTCCTGAGGGCGCGCAAGCCCTTCTGACTCGGCATTGGGCTCATGATGGTCGTCAAAGCCGTCGCCGAGGATATTCAGGCATAGGTGGACGCACTCGTTGCAGATATACGCGCCGGGACCGGCGATCAGGCGATCAACAAGTTCCTGCGTTTTTCCGCAGAACGAACAGCGAATGATGCGATCTTTTGACATGGTGATATGGTTTCCTTTCTTGTAGGGGCGCGCATTGCGCGTCTTTGGGTTCAGACGGCGGATTCGGGTCAGGGGGTTCAGGGGTGCAACCCTCGCATTGCCCGGCAGGGCACCTGCCCCTTCCGCAGACGGCGGGGGTTGCGTGCATTATTTCGTTACCAATATTTTATCCGCCAAGCCGTATTCCACGGCTTTTTCGGCAGTGAGGTAGTTGTCGCGGTCGGTGTCGCGCTCGATGACTTCCAGCGGTTGCCCCGTCATCTCCGCGAGCATACGATTCATCTTGCCCTTAATATATGTCAAGTGGTCGGAATGTATCTTGATGTCCGATGCCTGACCGCGCATACCGCCCGCAATCAGGGGCTGATGTATCAGTACCTCGGCGTTGGGCAGTATAAATCGCTTTCCCTTGGCGCCCGCCGCGAGCAGGAATGCCGCCATGCTGGCCGCCATGCCAATACAGATTGTAGATACGTCAGCTTTGATGTACTTCATCGTATCATAAATAGCCATACCGTCGTTTATCGAGCCGCCGGGGCTGTTGATATAGAAGTGTATATCTTTATCGGGGTCGGCGGCTTCGAGATAGAGCAGCTGCGCCACGACAAGGTTGGCAGTCACGTTGTTGACGTCCTCGTGGAGAATAACTATGCGGTCATTGAGCAGTCGTGAGTATATATCATACGAGCGCTCGCCCCGGCTGGTCTGTTCAATTACTATCGGTACTAAACTCATTTTAATCGTCCATTCCGCCGCCGCGCGCCGGCATTAAATTTAATGGATCCCGTCTTATCGCGCGGCAAAGAATGATAAGACGATTACTTTTCTAATAATTAAGATAGTTTGAAACTTGTTTCAAACATTATTCACCTTTCACTTTAAACTTCTTTCTTTTTTGCCGATGCTTTGGACTTTGCGGGTGCGGCTTTTTTCGGATCGTCCTGCCCCTCTGCGGAGGGGGGTTGCATGCCCTTTACAGGCGCTTTTTTCTTTGGCTCTGCTTTTTTCGATTCTGCCTTCTCTGCCGCCACGGCGTTATCGATTAGGAATTTCGAGCCTTTCAGTCCAAACAGGTCACGCTTTAGCGATCTCTCGCTTATAGCCTTGCGAACCTCTTTCTCGGACATACGGTAACTCTCAGCTAACTTTGCGTATTCGTCTTTTACTTCCTGTTCTGAAACCTCAAACCCTTCAAGCTCCGCTATCTTTCTAAACGCAAGCTCGCATCTGACATGTCTCTCGGCAGTCTCGCGGTGCTGATTCTGCAAATCTTCGAAGCTCTGCCCTGTAAGCTGCATATATTGTTCAAGCTGTAATCCCTGCATAGACAGCCTGTAACTGAAATCCTGCATGACCGAACTCATGCGCTCCTCGATCATTATATCCGGTATATCCGCTTTGAAATCTTCTAAAAGCTTTTCAATGACGGCATTCTCAAATTGCTCATTGGCCTCGGCTTCGCGCCGCTCTAAAACCTTCTTGCGTATGTCGTCCTTGAACTCGTCGAGTGTGTCAAACTCCGAGACATCTTTGGCAAACTCATCGTCAAGTTCGGGCTTGATAGTCTGCTTTGTTTCATTGACAGTCACTTTGAATACGGCCGCTTTACCTGCCATCTCCTCCGCGTGGTACTCCGTGGGAAACGTGACATTTATATCACAGCTCTCCCCCGCCGACTTGCCGATAAGCTGTTCCTCAAATCCGGGTATGAACTGACCTGATCCGATACGCAGGTTATAATTCTCGCCTTTGCCGCCATCGAACGCCACATCGTCAATAAAACCCTCGAAGTCGATAACAGCAGTATCACCATCCTCAAGCGGACGCTCAGAGACTTCGATACGTGAGTTGCGCGCCATAAGGCGATCGAGTTCGGTATTTATATCTTCATCGGCACAAATGGCTTTATTCTTTACTGCCGAGATACCCTTGTACTCCCCGATAGCTACCTCAGGTACGACATGAACGCTCGCGGTGAACGTATAGCCGTCCTCGCTAATGGAAGTTATATTCACGTCTGGGCGCTCGATAGGTTCGAGGTTATTCTCATCTATCGCATTCTCATACACCTTTGGAAACGATATATCTACCGCATCCTCGTAAAAGACAGAGCTTCCGTACATCTTCTCTATAACCTTGCGCGGAGCTTTGCCGTGCCTGAAACCCGGTACGCTTATCTTGTGCGAGTTTCTGCGAAATGCTGTCTCCAACGCTTTATCAAATTCCTCACGCCCGACGGTCACTTCCAACTCGACTAAGTTGTTCTCCTTACGCTCTACTTTAACATTCATTTGTTATGTCCTCCTAAGATATTATAAGCCAAATCGTATGCTAAGCAAACATACCTTTTTATTATATCATAGTTGTCAAGTGTTTTCTAGATGATTCTTAACGGAATAAATCCGACATGATCCGCGGAAACTAATCTATAATCAATGTCTTTATACTCACCCTCGATGGCACGGTCGCGCGCAGGGCCGTGCAGATGCCCGTAATAGCAGTGCTTTACGTTAAATTCATTGAGCATGTTAACAATTTTATCGCAACGATAGCCCTCATAAAGCGGCGGGTAATGAAGAAAACATATAATCTCACTAACATTTTGCTTTGCCCCGTGGTCAAGTGACGCGCGGAGTCGTCCCAATTCGCGGTTGAATACCTTTTCGTCGTGACCTGAGGCTTTCTCTTCCTCATAGAACCAACCGCGCGTCCCGCACAGCGCAAAATCGTTGTAAATATACGACAAATTGTGTAGTATTTTAATTGTGGAGATGCCGGATTCCGCAAAAAACCGCTCCATCTTACCGACTGTAGACCACCAATAGTCGTGGTTGCCTTTGATTATCAGCTTTTGTCCGGGCAGTTTGTCGATGAAGATTAAATCCTCTTTTGACTGTTCAAAATCAATTCCCCAGGAGAGATCGCCCAATAAGACTACTGTATCATCCGGATTTACGCATGAAAAGCCGGTTTTTATCTTCTCTGTGTAATTATCCCAGACGTTTCCGAATATATCCATTGGCTTGTTGACTGAAAGGGAGAGGTGCAGATCTCCGATTGCGTATAATGACATCCAGATTCCTCCGACTTGTTTGGTTGTTGCGTGAAGGAGGCGTTTCTCCTTTCACTTGCCATATTATGGGTTGATTCTGTGAATATACCTTAGTTTTGTGGGTAAAATAACAGTTACAATTTCAATTGAGGAGGATACACAATATGTTTGGATACAATGAAAAGACCCAAAACGGCGTTCTGCCGGGCGTGACCTGTGACGTCAAATCCTGTGTCTATCACGATAGCGCCAACAACTGCCACGCGCAGCATATCGCAGTGGGCAACCCTGCCGCACATTCTACCGAAGAGACAAAATGCTCGACTTATAAGTTACAGGCCGGCATGTAGAGTAGGACGTGGGCTCTGCTCCCGTGCCCCCGTTGTTGAGTATTTAGTCTTTCAGCACCCACTTTTTAAGCTCTGACTTCTCCGCGACGCCTGTAAAGCGCACCGCCTTTGCACCGAGATTTCTCAACGGTTCAGGGGCGGTTTGCCCTGTAAATGCCTCTAAATCCTCGACCGTACCGCCAGTCGCCCCCAATGCCGCGCACACGGCCTCGGAAAACTTGAACGGGCTGGCGGTGGAAACCGTGAGCATGGTATTTTCAGTTAGATTGTCCCGCGCGACCGCAACCGCGACCGCTGTATGCGGATCGAGCAAGTAACCTTCCCGTTCCCAAACGGACTTTATCATTTCTGTAACCCTAAACTCGTCACACCAGCCGCCGGTTAACTCGCGGTCAAATGCCTGTTTTAGCGCGTCGGGTGCGGTATATATCCCCTCTTCGGAAAGTTTTCTCATCAGATCGCGCACCAGTTCCGCGTCTCCGTTTGAGAGATGGAACAGCGCGCGCTCGAAATTGCTTGACACAAGTATATCCATTGACGGTGAGCTCGTCAGATGCAGCTTGCGGCGACGGTCATACATACCGATAGCTAAGAAGTCCGCCAAGACATTGTTAGCGTTCGACGCACAGACAAGCCGTCCGATCGGCAGCCCGATGGATTTAGCGTAATACGCCGCTAAGATATTCCCAAAATTGCCCGTCGGCACGGTGATGTCCATCTTCTGCCCTATTAAAATAGTGCCGTTGTTTGCCATATCGCAATACGCCGATACATAGTACGCGACCTGCGGCAACAGCCGCCCGAGGTTTATCGAATTCGCGGACGACAACACAATGTTGCTTTTGGCTAACTTTTGTGAAATCTCTGTGTCAGCAAAAATCTTTTTAACGCCTGTTTGCGCGTCGTCGAAGTTGCCGTTCACCGCGCATACACATACGTTCTCCCCTACCTGTGTCGTCATTTGTAACTTCTGTGTATTTGAGACACCATCTCTCGGGTAGAACACCAGCACCGAAAAATCATCGCGATCACGGAACCCCTCCAGCGCCGCCTTACCCGTATCGCCTGAGGTCGCCACAAGGATGTGGTATCTGCGGGCATCCGAGAGTTTCTTCGCGCTGAGTGACATGAGTTCAGGCAGTATTTGAAGCGCGATGTCCTTAAATGCGCACGTGGGACCGTGCCAAAGTTCGAGCAGATTTAACTTCTCACCCAGAGGTCTGACAGGTACGGGAAAGTTTTTATACGCAATCTCTGCCGCCGCTATCAGTTCGCTGTGTGTAAAGTCAGGCAGGAACATGCCCAAAATCTCGGCGGCACGCTGCGGGTAAGTCATTTTTAACATGGCGGCAAGCCTATCGGGTAACAAGCTTGGGAAAACTTCGGGGCAAATCAGACCGCCGTCGGACGCGAGACCCTGTAATATAGCGGCGGGCGCCGATATAGGCTCCGCATTGCCGCGTGTGCTGATATAGTTCATGATTTGTGCCTCCTTGTTCAGACAGCGGGCTGACTCACCGCTACAAATGTGACGTTCAGGTGTGCGTTCACTACTGAAATGCGTCGGTAATATGGTTAATATCCCCGTTTGAATAGACCTCTATAACATCAAAGCGCACGGGGGTTTCATCTTTTTTATTCGTCAGCCAATAAAGCGTTGTCTTTTTTATTTTTTTTTGTTTAGCGCTCGTGACACTGTCCGATGCGCCGGCAAATTCCGAATCTTTTCGTGTTTTTACCTCTATGACCGCGAGAATATCGTCGTCACAGGCGATTATATCCAGTTCGCCGTACTTTGCCCTAAAGTTTCGTTGGACAATTGTATAGCCGATTTTCTCTAGATATTCTACGGCACGCTCCTCGCCTGCGTCACCGATCATTTTCTTTTCAGTCATAGTATTACTCCAAAAAGCAAATCTTGTTGTTTTCCGACGGTCTTTTAGCCGCCATACTGTAGTGTCCTCCTTGCCTTGCGCTTGCAAGGCTGCGTCGTTTGTCTTGTCTGGCGGCTAAAATACCCGCCGGTAATTCATCAATACTTGCATTTCAGAGTAATCTTTCTCAAAAACTTGGCTCGGTGCTCGGGGCAGGGGCCGTATTGTCTGATTCTCTCGATATGTAACTTTGTGCCGTAGCCCATATGCCGCTCAAAGCCGTAATCGGGGTATTTCTCCGACAGCTCCAGCATATAACGGTCACGTTCAACCTTCGCAAGTATCGACGCGGCGGCAATACACGAGCATTTACCATCTCCGCCGACCACGCATTGTGTGCTTACGGAGAAATCGCGCGCAATATTTCCGTCGATAAGCGCGAGCTCGGGTGGATTTTTCAGTCCCGCAACAGCACGGCGCATGGCGAGTTGGCTTGCGCTAAGTATATCTGAAGTTTCTATCTCTTTCACACTAACGGATGCTATTGAGTAATCTTCCGATTGTTTCACTATAAGCTGATATAGTTCCTCGCGCCGTTTGCGCGAGAGTTTTTTGGAGTCGTCTAAATAGGCGATAGGTTCCTTTAGTACAACGGCGGCGGCGTATACCGATCCAGCCAGCGGACCTCTCCCCGCCTCGTCAACGCCGCACACAGTCAGGCATTGATGACCGCAAACAAAGTTGCACATTGCTAACATTCCGGTTTCTCCAAAGTAATACGCCCCATCTTTCCGGCGCGGAACTCATCGAGCAGCAGAGCGGCAAAACGTTCTGTATCCGGCTCGTTGCCACGCAGTACACATCCGCGCGATTTTGCCGCAAGGCAAAGCAGGTCGTTTCCGCGCACATCGGGCAGCGTATCCCATTTACAACGCACCGCTAATGAGCTCGGCGCGATCTCTGCTAACACATCTATCAATCTGACCGCCAGCTCTTCGGCGTCCAGCACCTGATCTTTTATAGCGCCTGTAAATGCGAGATTTAATGCCGCATCGGCATCGTCTAATCTTGGTTGTAACACGCCGGGCATGTCGAGTAAAAGTATGTTACCGCTAACATCTATCCACTGCTTGCCGCGTGTGACGCCGGGACGGTCTTCGACCTTAGCGGATTTGCGTCCGGCAATGCGGTTTATCAATGACGACTTGCCTACGTTCGGTATACCCACTATCATCAGCCTGATGGCGCGCCCTGCCTGTCCTTTTTCGGCGCGTGCGGCGAGCTTTTCGGTGAGCAGTTCTTTAACGGCTGGCAGTAGTTTCTCCGTTCCCGCCCCTGATTTCGCGTCCATGGAAATGGCTGGTATACCCTGATCTTTAAAATGCTTGATCCAGAGTTTCGTGACCGAAGGGTCGGCTAGGTCTGCCCTGGTCAAGATATAAAGTAACGGTCTGTTGAGTGAGGTCAGCCCGGGATTAAGGCTTGCGTGTGGTATGCGCGCATCAAGTAGGACGCATACCGCGTCCACAAGTTTAAGATTTGCCTCAATGGCGCGCATCGTCTTAGCCATATGGCCCGGGTACCAGTTTATATTCATCTCGTTTTATTTTACAATGCCTATATTATTAAACGGAAAAATCCGCATATAGACGCGTCCCAGTATATACCGGTTGTCAACGAGCCCTACACGTGAAGAGCGGCTGTCAAGGCTCTGGTTGCGGTTATCTCCCATAACAAATACATGACCTTTTGGAACCACTAGCGGAAACTCGACATCGTCGCGTTTTGCGGTAAGCTCTCTGATATATGGCTCGTCAATAACTCTGCCGTTTATGAATACCTCGCGGGTGCCGAAGTTTATATCAATAGTATCTCCGCCCACCGCAATGACGCGTTTGACCAACGGAGAATCACCGGCGCCCGCCAAACTCAGACCCTTTTTGGTGAACATGATAATGTCGCCGTGCTTTGGCGTGTAGAACAGATTAGATACAAGCATCTTGTCGCCTTCACTGAGCGTCGGCTCCATTGAGTGCTGCTCAACGCCGATGATACGTACCACGAACGCGAAAATCATTATGAACAGGGTGATCGCAGACACTAACGCCTGTCCCCACTCGAACACTTCACGACGGAGGTCAATTTTGGCTTTTTGCGTATTTTCCATATAGCTTACCTCTTATTTGTAGTGGTGGTTTTTAACTGCCCACGGGCGACAATAAGCCGCCCCTACACATATAAATCGCGGACACGGCACGCCGGGCACGCAACCCCCGCCGCTCCGCAGGGGGTTACACATATTTACAAGCGGACACGGTTCCCGTGTCCGCTTATCAATTTAGATATCTTCTCTGACCTTTGCGGCTTTGCCTTTGCGGCCGCGCAGATAGTAGAGCTTAGCGCGGCGGACTCTGCCGCGGCGGACAGTTTCGAACTTAGCGATAAGCGGTGAATGTAACGGAAATACTTTTTCAACTCCTACGCCGTAAGACAGGCGTCGGACCGTGACTGTCTCGTTAATGCCGCCGTGCTGGCGCGCAATTACAGTCCCCTCGAAAATCTGTATCCTCTCGCGGGCACCCTCTTTGATTTTAATATGCACACGCACCGTACTGCCGATCTTAATCTCGTTTAAATCGGTTTTGAGATGCGGTTTGGCAACTGCTTGCAGTAGATCCATAGCTTGTAAACTCCCTTTGTATAATTATAGCACTAAGAAATGTTACCATACTTGGGGGAAAAAAGCAAGCAGTTTGCTATACGATTTGTGTAGAGGGGGGGCGATAGTGATCGTCCCCCGCTTGTTGCTTGACAGTTTTCGCGCTTTTATGGTAGAATGTTACACGACGGTTACAGTATCGCCGCGAGCACATAGTTAAGTATAAAGAACCCCGCGAAGATATATACCAACGGGTGGACAGTCTTGTACCTTCCACTGATAACACGGGTCAGGCAGTACGCGATGAAGCCGAACGCGATACCATCGGTTATACAATACGCCATAGGCATAATGATGATGGTCAAGAATGCGGGAAGCGCATCGCCGAAATCATCCCATTTGATTTTGCTGATGTTACCAACCATCAAAACGCCTACAATGATCAGTATAGGCGCAGTCGCTTGGGCGGGAACAATACCCATCAGCGGTGCAAACGGCAGACACAACAGGAACGCGCCGGCGGTTACAAGCGACGAGAATCCTGTCTTACCGCCCTCGCCGATACCTGCGGCGCTCTCTACATAGGTTGTAGTAGTTGATGTACCTAACATTGCGCCTATAGAGGTTGTAGAGACATCAGCGAACAGACCCCTCTCAATCGGGGTACTAAATCCTTTTCCCTCTTTCATCTTCTTAAACGATTCGTCGGTGAATATGCCCGTGCGTACTCCCGTGCCGAGGAAAGTTCCGATGGTGTCGAATATGTCGGTCAGTAAAAATGCAATTATGGTGGCGACGACCGTGACTATTCTTGACGAATCGCTGAACAGTGAGCCTAAGCCGGGGTTACCGAATAACTTGAACGCTACTTGATCAATCTCACCAACAGCCGCCATATCAAACACCTTCCCAGGGAAAGCGGTAACACCTATGATAAGCGCGATTATTGTAGTGGCAATTATGCTGAGCAGCAGCGCACCCCTGACCTTTAAGACCATAAGCACTGCTGTTATCAGAAGACCGGCAATCGTGACTATGACAGCTGTGTTGTTAAAGGGCGCAAGTTCGGGTATAGCGGCGGAACCAGCCGTCCAGCCTTCGCCCGTTCCAACGAATTGCAGTATACCGCCCTGTTTCAGCCCAATATACGCGATGAACAAGCCGATACCGGCACCGATAGCCAAACGCATACTCTCAGGCACAGCAACTATAAGCGCGGCACGCAGTCTAGTCACGGTTATGATAATACCCGCTATACCGCATATGAATACCATTGCCAGCGCTTCCTGCCACGCAAAGCCCATGCCGAGGCATACGGTATAGGCAAAAAACGCGTTTAAGCCCATGCCCGGTGCCATTCCGTAAGGGATATTCGCTAGCAGACCGATAAGTATCGTACCCAGCGCGGTCGCCAAAACAGTGGCGACAAAAACGCCACCCCAGCTCATGCCCGTATCCGACAAGATACTGGGGTTAACAAAGATGATGTAGGACATGGCAAAGAACGTGGTCAGACCTGCGATAATCTCAGTCCTGAGGTTGGAGCCTCGCTCCTTGATTTTGAAGAACTTTTCCATTACACACTCTCCTTTATTTTACTCCGGTTAATTTTTACATTCCGAAGCGGCCATATTGTATCATACGCTTCGACAAAACGCAACATATATAATTTAATATTATTTAAATACAATTTGGAGGAATATTTATGCAATTTTACGAAACGCAGATCGCGGGACTTACGCGCCGTTTACCGCTGTGCCCAATCGGCAACGGCTTGCAGATCGCGGCGTTCGTGATGTTTGGCGACGTCAAGGTAACGATCGCGTGCGCGGATGCGCTGTTAAAGCTCGCTCCGGAGTTTGATGTGCTTATCACTAACGAGGCCAAGGGCATACCCTTAGCCTATGAGATGGCGCGCGCATCGAGCAAACCCTATTGCGTGGCGCGTAAAGTTAAAAAACTTTACATGCCGGACAGTATCACTGTTGAGGTGAAGAGCATCACGACCGAGTCCAAGCAGACTTTATCAATCGGCTCAAACGAGGCGGAGCTTATCAAGGGCAGGCGTATTTTGCTGGTAGACGACGTGGTGTCAACCGGCGGCTCGCTCTCGGCGCTTGAGGAACTTGTCAAGCTGGCGGGCGGTAATATAATCGGATGCGCGGCGGTGTTATCCGAGGGCAGCGCGAAAGATCGTGAGGGGTTGATATGCCTCGGGCATCTGCCGTTGTTTGACAATGAGGGACGCGCGGTATAAGGGTATAATATGTATCTGAGAGGTGAACTGATTTGAGTGATTTACATCTTACAAGCGAGTTGAAAAATTTTCTAGATAACGAGGGACGGCTTAAAAGCTATCCCTCAAAATCCAAGCCTAAAATATTGTCTCTATTTTATCTAGCTTCAAAATTTGAGCACAAAAGGCGATATTCGGAAAAGGAAGTCAATCAAATATTAAAAAGCTGGCATACCTTTGACGATTGGGCTATGCTGAGGCGCGATCTTTATGACAGACGGTTTTTAGGCCGCGAACAAAACGGTTCGGGTTATTGGCTGGAAGACAGTCAGCCGACGCTTGCAGCGTTTGGGTTAGATGTGTAGGGTGTTGGAACACGCGCGATACGCCGTACTTTTTACTTGCGGCCACGTATATTAGCAGAGTGAATCAGGGGCTTCGACAGCCCCTTTTCCGTTGATATTTTTACGATTGTAATGGGTAAAAAATAAGTTGACAACAATACTAACATGTGTTATATTATACATGTTAGTATTGTTGTTCTTTTATTAGGGAGGTGAAAAAATGTCATTAAAGCACGGACTTCTCGGCTTTTTATCCGAACAAGAAATGAGTGGCTATGACTTAGAAAAACTATTCAGCAGTAGTATCGGCTTTTTTTGGAACGCGAAGATCAGTCAAATATACCGGGATCTGCACGCTATGGAGAGTTTGGGATGGGTTCAGTCCAACGATATACTTCAGACTGACAGACCTAATAAAAAAATTTTTAGGATTACAGATTCAGGCCATAAGGAACTGGAAAACTGGCTGGTAAATTACAACATTAAGAATGATTTTGAAATCCGTTTAGGTATCTTAATGCGAATGTATTTTGCGGCCAAAATACCAAAAGAAAAAACAATTATGCTTTTAAAGCAGTTTCGTATGGATTGTCACAAGGCTATAGAAAGCTTGCGCAATGCAGATGAGCAACTTAACTGCTGCAATGCGGAATCAATGGAGATGCTGTATACAAAAACTACACTGTCTTATGGTAAAAAATATTATGCAATGCAAGTTGAGTGGTGTACAGAAATTATTGATAAGTTACAATAATCAGAAAATGAGGAGCGATATTAATGAAAGCGATAAACTTATGTAAGAATATAGGTGTCTTTTTAATCAGTTCGGCAATGATATTTCTTAATGCTTGTACGCAGGATAATAATCAAGCGGCAAATGCAATAGCGCCGTCTTCCGCACACATAGCTATTTCGTTTGACTATGAAAAGCAATCCGGTTATGCATCTAATCAATTTGCTGTATGGATTGAAGATACGGATGGCAATCTTGTGCGCACAATTTACGCTACACGATATACAGTTAGTACCGGACATAGAAACCGTCCGGATGCAATACCATTGTGGGTTAGCAGAGCAGAGCCGTCAGCAATGGATAAGGATTACATTGACGCGCTTAGCGGAGCAACACCCGGTACGGGGCGTTTAGACTATTTTTGGGATTTAAGGGATCAGAATGGTCAGATTGTACCCAACGGCGAGTACAGATACTATATTGAGGGTACTTTACGTTGGAGTAACCGGGTTCTTTTTTCGGGTGAAGTAATTATAGACGATAATGTTACTATTAAAAAAGCAGATGCTGAGTATACGTTTGAAGGAAGTAACAATCGGCCGGCATTAACAGAAACTTCAACAGAGGTTAAAATGATTAGTTCTGTATTGGTTGAATATCGTAATGCAGGCAAATAGATCAGAACGCAACGTGGAACTGATTCCTCTAAAAAATCGCTATCAATTATCGTTATTATAAAGCCCATTTTACATATTCCTTGAGCAATTCCACCGTACGCGCCGCGTCTTCGCGTTCTATAGCATCACGCAGAGTGTCAAGCTGTGAGCTTAACACCCCAAAATCTATATCCGAGGGCTTTGCAACGAAAATCTTTTCATGGGTGGTCGTTGTGATGCCCTCTTCGCTTAACAGCAGCTCTTCGTACAATTTTTCACCCGGGCGCAAGCCTGTTATCTCTATGAGTATGTCCAGGTCCGGCTTAAAGCCCGAAAGCTGTATCATGTCGTGCGCGAGATTGATCATCTTTACAGACTCGCCCATATCTAAGACGAAGATCTCGCCGCCGTTTGCCAGCGCGCCCGCCTGAACGACCAGACGCGCCGCCTCGGGTATCGTCATAAAGAATCTTGTCACTTCGGGATGCGTGAGCGTGACGGGGCCGCCGTCTTGGATCTGCCGCCGCCACAGCGGTATAACACTACCCGCTGAGTCCAGCACGTTCCCGAAACGTACCGCCGCTAAGAGGGTCTTGGTTTGTTGTTTTGAGAATGCCTGAATGACCATCTCCGCCATGCGTTTCGTTGCGCCCATAACATTCGTCGGGTTAACTGCCTTGTCGGTGGAGACGAGGATAAAGCGTTCAGCGCCCCACTCTACCGCCGCCGATGCGGTGTTGAATGTGCCGATGACATTGTTCTTGACGCCCTCGCATGGGCTGGTTTCCATTGTCGGCACATGCTTGTGTGCGGCGGCGTGGAACACAACATGAGGGCGGTATTCATTGAATACCCAAGCCAGCCGTTTTGTGTCACGCACCGAACCGACGAGCGTGACGATCTCGACAATACTTGAGAGTTCACGCTCCAGCATATACATATTGTTCTCATAGATATCGAATATGATCAGCTTTTTAGGACCGAGCCGCGCTATCTGGCGGCACAGCTCCGAGCCTATACACCCGCCGCCGCCAGTGACGATGACCGTCTTGCCCATAAGCCGCGCTTTGTCGACATTCAAGCTGACGACCTCGCGCCCGAGCAAGTCCTCGATGGCGACATCGCGAATAGCGGATACCGTGACCTGACCGCCCACAATCTCGGCGGTTGACGGCAAAAGCCGCAATTTCGCGCCAGTTGTCTTGCAAATGTCGAGTATCGCCGCTTGCTCCTTGCGCTGTGCAGTGGGGACGGCGACAATTATTTCGTCTACACGCTGATCACGCACAAGCCGGGGTATATCTTCGCGTGTGCCCATAACACGAATGCCGTTAATCAGCATCCCGCGCTTTGCTTTATCGTCGTCAACAGCGCATACGATCTCGACGCCCGCGACATTACTCAGCTCGATTATAGCGGCGCTGCCCGCGCTGCCCGCGCCGACAATCATTATGCGCTTTATGTTATTGTTTTGTAATGATTTACTTTTAGAGAATAATTCCAGCGGATTGATTTTCCATGTCATACCGTAGCGAAAACGACGATATATACGAAAGCTCATGCGCGAACCGCCAATTACCAGAATGAGCAGTAAAAACCAGATGATATAGACCGCAATCGGGAGCCGGCGTTGTATTATAGCCCCCAGACACACGCTGAGTCCCGTGATTAGCGTACATGCTAAGAATATTCGCACAAGTTCGGAGACGCTGGCGAACTCCCACAGGCTGCGGTATAGCCCGAACAAGAAAAACACCGCCAATGCGATAACGGTCAGGCAGGCTATTGTGTTCAAGTAGTTTTCCATATGCCGCGTTTCAACGTCGAATTTTTCAAAGCGCAGTAAAAGAGCCGCAAAACAAGTCAGCGGGACGATAACCGCATCGAAGAGCATAAGGATGTATGATCTTAATTTTCGCAAAAAAACCACCCGCTATAAATTATATAACGGGTGGAATAGAATGTCAAATGAGGATTTTGATTAAACTATCGATAGCGCAACAGATGACCAAAGATTTACTTGGTCATCTGTTGCTAGGTATACATTTCACCGACTAGTTTCAGTCATTTTGCTATCGGTATTAGCTCAGAGTGTATGCTGTAAAGGGCAGCAATGATAGCTGCTACTAAAACAGCATGGCGGCGGCTCATTTGCGGTGAATCGGCGGCATGGCTTGCAGGGAGGCGATGCCCGAAAAATGTACTGTACAAGGCGCGACGTTCGCCCTGTACTCGCTTGACACTACCGACGAGGGGAATATATCCCCTGTCCATCACAAGCGGTCACAAACTGCGGAAAGGAGTAAAATGGAAGCCTTAACCTACACAGTCTGCGGCGATTATCTGATTCCGAACATCAGACTGAGCGACGCGCCCGCCGCGCCGCCACTCGGCAGATACGGACGGAAACGGCGGGCGTTTCTGAAAGAACATCGTCCAATATTCTACGCTTCGCTGTTGTTATCGGAAAAACTATTCCCGCACCTGCGGGAAATCGACGAAGCGGCGGCACACCGCTTGGCGGTACCCCGGTTGCGACGGCGCAGGGCGGCAAACCGTCAGCACACAAATCCGCCGCGCCGAAGTGGAACAACGGCGAAGACGGAGCGGAAAACCCCGCGCAAACCGCAAACGCACCCAACGGGGCGGACGGGAGCAGGACGGAGGACGCGACGGGAACAGGGGGCTAATCTCCCCCGTTCCCGTTTTGGGAACGGCGCACTTATACTTTGCAAGCAACGTGTGCGCCCTTGCAGGGGGCATTTTCGCCTATCGGCGAAAATAAAAACGGCGGGGGAAACTGCATTTCCCCCTGCGTCCTTCGGGACGCATCCCGCTGTGTCATTATAACGAAAAATTATGAACGGAGGTATGCCGATGGCAAATTACCATTTAAGCATTAAAATATTCAGCAGGGGCAAAGGTGAAGCGTCCGCCGTTCAAAAAGCGGCATACCGCGCCGCCGAACTGCTCACAAGCGAATATGAAGAAGAAACCTATGACTACACCCACAAAAAAGGTATCGTCCACAAAGAAATCCTATTGCCGGAAAACGCGCCCGCCGCATATACTGACCGCGCCATTCTATGGAACGCGGTAGAGAAGTCCGAAAAGCGAAAGGACGCACAACTGGCGAGGGAGATTGAAATTTCCCTGCCCGTGGAACTTACGCAGGAACAGAACATCGCTCTCGCCCGCAAATTCGCACAAGAGATTTTCGTCAGCGCCGGAATGTGCGCTGACGTTTGCGTACATGATACAGGCGAGGGCAACCCCCACGCGCATATCATGCTGACCCTGCGCCCGATTGAGCCGGACGGAAAGTGGGGACAGAAATCTCGGCAGGACGGCAAACGGAAAGTGCCGACCGTTGACTGGAACGACCGCAACAAAGCGGAAGAATGGCGTCGGGCGTGGGCGGCGTATCAGAACACCGCGCTTCGTATAAACGGACACGCCGCCGTGGTTGACCACCGCAGCTACGAAAGGCAGGGTTCGGATATTGTTCCCACCGTGCATCTCGGCCCCGCCGCTGCGAGGATGGAGAAGCGCGGCATCCGCACCGAACGCGGCGACCAAAACCGTGAAATCGAAATCACCAACAAGGAAATCCGTCAACTGCAGGCGCGTATGAATAAACTGTCCGACTGGCTGAAAACGGAAGCGGCGGACCCAACACCGCCGACACTCTATGATGTGTTTGTGGAAATCCTCAATCGTCCGGGGCGGTCGAAAATAACCAACTTACAAAATGCCGCTGAAATCCTCGCTTTCCTCCAAAGAAATGACATTGCCGATGATGCGGATATGGATAGAAAGGTCAACGCCATGCACAGCAGGCTCAACGCAACAAGCAACGAGTTAAACAAAGTCGGACGGCGGATAAAAATGCTGAATGAGCATTTATATCAAAGCGAATTTTATAATGAACACCGTCCGCTCAAACGGCAGTACGACAAGCTGTATGCGAAATACGAAGAAGCCAAAAAAGATACTGGACTTTTCAAGGAACGAAAAGTGAAAAAGGCTCTGGAAGCCGTCAACGATTTTCGCGAAGCCAACCACACGGGCTTGACTTTGTATAACGCCGCCGAAAAACATCTGCGGGAGCATATGCAAAAACATTACAACCCGAAGAAACCGTTGCCGATAAGCGATTGGAAAAAAGAACTTAAAGAAAAACTCGCAAAAAAAGCCACGCTGACCCGCGAATACGATACGCTTAAAGATGAAACCTACAAAATCGAAACAATCCGGGCGAGCGTTAAGACGATTCTGCACAACGAAGAACCGCCGCCGGAACGGACGGTGAAAAATCGGGGCTATGGGATTGGGGATTAGTGTATATTGGGGGAGCGGAAACGCTTCCCCATTTATTTCATCTGTAAATCCGTACATAACAAGAATCGCGCTTTGTTTCAAACGAACGACAAAATTCTATATCATCAACTATCTTACGTTCAGGGTCATAGATTATAAACAGTATTCCAGGCGCATCTTGCGCTTTAATAATATCTGCGGCTATTCCATCGGTTACAACGCTCGGAGTGGTTTTGTTTCGTAAATATTTTGACTCAATAATAAGTTCGTCATCTGAAATATCAGCGCGGTATGATGTAATCCCGAACTTCAAAACTGGGTATTCTCGTGTAAAGTTATTCCCTGCCGCAGTAAGCAATCCTTCAACTTTATTACTGAAATCATTCTCATTTGTTGGCTTAGCGGAATGAAACGTTTTAGGTATACTTGCCCGAAGCATCTTGTCAATTTCCTCAACCCTGATTTGCATTGGGGTTTTAAGATATTCGCGTGATGATAGCATTGATAAAAATGAATCATCCGCAATAGGTACACTTAGATTTTCATGCTTTACTTGGATTGATTTTACGGCACGCATAATTGAATCGCCATAACGCGAAAACAACAAGTGAACATCTGTCACACAGTCCTCTGCGTTATCACAATTCCAGTGTTCCACAAGATTTACCATTTCTTCAGGGTAATTTTTGAAAAGGCTTTCTGTGGTTCGCATTTTTTCAGCACTTGCCAAGCGTAATGTTTGCCATAACCTTTGTCGTGTTTCATCGTTGGGAATTTTCGCAATGAAATCATCGGTATAATCTACGTCGTATTCATCAAGACTCGCGGCATATGCCGCAAAGTGCCTGTCAATACACTGCGAACAACAACCGCAATGACTAAACGTACCGGGCTTGCTTCTTGTTGAACTGCACGAAACCGAACTACGCAGAAGGTTTTTTTCATTATAAGTTTCAAAAACCTTGAATATATCCTCCTTAGTTTTATTATAATATGGCGCAACAATATCAAAATCTGCATCAAAGAAACGGAACAAGTTTTTCATTAAACCCAATGTTTTTGGGTGAGTTGTTCTGCTTGTCCGAGCATTAACAGCATCCGTTTGGGTTGGAAGATTTATGCTCGTAATTCCATTTTCATACACATAAAAGTTGTGTTTATCAGCACAGTTGCAAATTGCAAACGCTATCGAAGAAAAGAGAAACATTCTCGTGCGTTGTGTTTCCTCTTTGCTCTGCATTTTCCGAAGGTGGCACTCGAATCCATAAGGTAACAAACGGTGGTCGTAACGCTTTTTCAAATCATCTGTTATTTGATTTTGCGTATGTGTAACTGAATGATTTGATTTATGACTAACAACAATCAATCTGTTGTTTGGAAACGAATTTAGACGTTCCACTACTCCAGCAAGAGAATCTAATCCGCCCGAAAATAGCAATACATCCGTGTTATTATCGCCCTCTATATATTCAACCTCGTCCTTGAATATGGATAGCTGTTTATATTCGGTTTTTGGCAAATGTCCTAATGCAGATTGTTCAAAAACAAAATTATATATTCTATCCCCTGTCATAAACGTGAGAGCTTCAGAAAGAGCGTTCTTTACCTCTTGCCTATTCCAAAATGCCAAATCTAAAACTGGGAAATGAAACTCAAACGAACGCGCCCAAGCATTGTTGTCAAGACTTTTCCTTTCTCCGCGATGAACTAAACGGTCAGCACAATAAATATGCGCCGCTATATTCAAGAGGTCAAGTATCCTCTGTGGAAGGCTTTCAGGGTCTTTTACAAACCTGTCATAACCAACATTGATATTAGCCTCGATGCCGTTTATTTCACGATTCAAAATGTTTACTTCCGTTGCGCTATGCGAATTTGAACTGCATAGCTCACCACAAAATACCTTTACGAAGTTCGGGGAGGAATTTGTCATTTTCCTTCAGCCTCCCTTCTGAACTCTTCGCGCATTTTCCCAAAAGAATGACGCAAAAAATCCGTTACTTCATTATCAGAAGGAAGCGAAGTGTCTGCATGGTTATTGAACCACCCCGCTGCAAAAGATTGCACGAGTTTTGACGTTTCAAAAGCGTGGTCTGAAATGAGATATGACTGTTCAGACAACGCAGAAGTAAATCTATCTAAATCACCATAATTGTTAATCGCACTTGCGGCAGCGCGCTCGACATAATATTTAATTTGTTTGTCAGTAAAAGAAGCAAAAAATGACCGAGCCAATTCGCAAAATGCCGCACCACTACCGATTGAGCGCAATGGATTTTGGCTGTCATTTCCAAATAAATCAAGTTGATTAGTATGATGTTTTTCGTGATATGAAATGACAGCTTGCATTGCGGCATCTTTGGCTATCTTGTTTATTTCGAGAGAGCCGTTCTCAGTTATTATTAGCCGTTGCGCACTTGCAATAAGTGAAAACGTCGATAAATCTTTATCAACGATGTAGCCTTGTGATTTTAGGTAAGCGATTTGGTCGGATTGTTTTGCAGAGAAAGCAAGATTTACTAAATAAGAGATAGCCTTAATAACGGATTCATCATACGGAATAGCTTTATAGGTTTTTTGAATTGCCGTAAGGGTATTATTAGCAATTTCCGGGACAACACTCGCATCACCGCCGAACAACGATAACTGCTGTACGATAGCGTTCCATTTAGCTGTTTTTGGTAAAAAACCAATACGAACGTGTCCCATTATTGCCCTTCCTTTCTATAATTATTCCGTTTATTTATTCGTCTTGCAGGGGTGTTGCTACCGCAATACAAATTCCATCATTCTCTCCTGCCAGTTGCTCCCAAAGAAACCGTTGAATATTATTTGCATTTTCCGATTCTGTGTTTGCCAATAGTTCGATTTTCCAATAACCGCGAGCTTCATCGGGTGTGAACAAAAACAGCAAATCGCATTTACTCTTTTGCATTATTGCTTGATTATCAAATCTGCTGTCGTTTATATAAGCCCCGGCAGAAATAATCTCAAAATTTTCAGCATCAACTTTTTCCTCTGCATCTTGCCAATCGCCGTCATCTGTTCTGCATACGCTCGGCACAAAGTTCATCAGCCAATGAATATATCCTTTGAGCCTAAAGCCGATTTCTGTTTCTAAAGCGTTTCCAAGCTCTTTTGATTCAACGACAATTAGAATCGGCTTGCCGCCAAGAAAAAGCTCCGCAACATGGTCGGGTCGCTTATTGGCTTTACTTACACGGGGCAATGATAACCAACGATATTCACATTCGTTTAACCGCACCGATAGTCCGCTCCAATCTCCTCCGGGCGGATTGCACATTCCCTCAAAGGTATCATCAAGCAGATGTGAAAATATAAAATGCAATACGGTGTCAACATCATCCTCACGATAATTATTTGGTATGTTGGGAATTGCCGTTATCGTAAAATCTCCAGTTTTCTCTTGCGATATGTATTGTTGCTTAATTTCGCGATTGTCGATGAACTTATGAATTATTTCCGTCGTATTTAGTAGCGGCGCATCCAATAAAAGAAAATCGCTTAGTGATAAGAACGCTCTCCAAAACCCATTCGCTTCGGAAAGCCGCATCGGGTCAGATAACAGCAGTCGATAATTTCTTTCAATCAACGGGCCGTAAATATAAGAGAGGACATAAACTTTTTCCGTAGTCAACATAGCGACCAACGGCAAAACACCCCTATCCGGTCGGTTGTCGTCACCACCGGGCTTAAAGCCTTTAATCATGCAAACAAGGCAATCTTCGGAAATGGAGTTGAGCGCATCAAAGTCGGCAGCAATCGCCGGATAAATCATTTTGAGCTTATTAACAAAATCTGAAATTTTGTTAGATGGCAAAAGTCCAAAAGGTAAATCTTTTGAACCAACACCAACGCTAACATCGCGGATAGCGGCAGAAAACTCATCCGTTTTACTTCCTTCTACCTGTGATTTTTGTGACATCTTTTTAGCAAAATTAAATCCATCGGGTTTATCCTTGGAATAGTCGAGAATGTCCACTTCGGAGTCGTAAATCTCTTGCCAATCGTCTACGGAAAAATTGTTTGCATTTCTTATGCGGGATGCTAAAAACGTCACCACATTAAAGTTGTTTTCCAATATCATTAACTCGGTTTGTGCAGTAGACGCACCGAGCATTTTCTCAATAATAAAATTGCATACAAGCCGTTCGGAAAACCATTCACTTTCAAAAGATTCAAAAACTTCATCAGTTTGTCTAAATTCTTCGGCTTTAATATATGCCTGTGCGACGAATCCTCCCGTTTGTTTTGAAAAAGATATATAACTGAATGGTACAGCAGGATTTGGGAATCGTAATGCCTTGCGTTTCCTTGTATCGCTATCCAATTCGTACTTAACAAAATCAACTATATAGATATATGGACACCCCGCGCGACCTGCGGAGTATGCTCGTCCGCTTCTTTGCCATGCTTGATTGCCCGCTTGTAACGCACTACAAAATTCAATAGCGAACAAAACAGTTTCGCTGTCATTCTCGACCTTAGTGACCACAACATCAGGCGTTTCGTCTAAGAAACTACCATTGGCTTTCAATGCGTCAAAGATATTGGTTTGCCAACGCTGATTGCGATTTTCCTTTGAAAAACCGGGGAACATTTCTATAGACCAATTACATCGTGTGCCGGCATACTCAAAATCAATATCAACCATCAAACAAGCGAGCGACGAAAAAGTCTTTCTAAGCGAATGGACGGTCGCATTTCGTGTTATGTAGCTGATGACGCGCTCGCACTCAACGATATTATCGCCGTGAACTCGAAATAATTCTCGCATCCTGATTCTCCTTAATAATTAAGATATAGCGATTCAAGGACGGTTTCGGATTTTTTATCCATAACCTTTTTGAAGCTCGAATTTCCTGATGACAACATCAAATGTCTTTTATATAATTCTTTGGGAATCTCAACCAAATAATCCGTGTCCCCACGCTTGCCGTCGAACGAAAGAGCATATTTAACTCCAAGTCGATTGAGCCAGTCAAGATATTCGAGAAAACGCTCATAATCTATCGTGCCGTAATAGCGTCCTTTGGTGTTAAAATACGGTGGGTCAAGATAAACAAAATCGCCTGACTCCACATCTTGTGTTGTTTCCCAATAATCACCGCTCCTAAAATCAATTCCCTGTAAACGCTCCGACCAAACAGCTAAAATTGATTTTAGTCGCGAGGGGTCAATACCTTTGCGGGTATGGTGCAGTGAATTATTGAACTCTCCGTTTTTGTTAAAACGAATAAGTCCGTTGACACAAGTCCTCGATAAAAACAACAAATCGGAAGAATCTTGACTTTCATTAAAGCTATCTCGTATTTCGTAAAATACGAGATAGCTCTCATTTTGCAAGCGTTCCCAACGTATTTTATATTGTTCGTAGAGTTCATCATAATCAGTTTGAATGGCTCGCCATAGATTTATGAGCGGCTCACAAATATCGCCGCAAACACCATCGTCAGGCGATACGGCGTAAGCAACGGAACCGCCGCCGACAAACGGCTCATAATACCGATTAAAGCGCGGCATATTGTTCCGTATAGTGTTTGATTGACTGCGCTTGCTGCCGCTCCATTTAATCGCGGGTTGAATGTTTACCATTTTTGAATCCTCCGTTACATCATATCCATCAAGGATATTTGGTTAGATGGTTCTGTTTCGGTAAGCCGGACGAGAGAGTTTTCGTAATATTCTTTGTCTGTTTCAAATCCTAAGTAATTGCGTTCGGCAAGTTTTGCGGCAACACATTCGCTTCCCAAACCACTAAACGGCGTCATGACTAAATCACCCTTTTTACTACTAATGCGAATCATGCGGTCAAGAACTCTGAGCGGCTTTTGGGTCGGATGTTTCCCGTATTTACTCTCATCGCTTTGCTTATTATTTGGAATGTCCCATACCGTTCGCATCTGTTTTCCCGCTGTTTTTAAGCCATCACCGGGAAAAGCACTTTCTTTTGAAAACTCATAGTCAAAATAATACTCTCTTTTATTGCATCCCTTGTTACACCAAAGTATAGTTTCGTGGCTTGCTGTCAATCGCCTCCCCGATAAGTTCGGGAACGCATTTCGTTTATACCAAATAACCTCATTGATAATTTCTATTCCAAGTTTTTGGCAAATAACATTTATAATCCCGATGTTATGATAGGTGCCGAAAACCCACATAGACCCAGTAGGTTTCAAAATGCGCTGTGCCTGCAAAAGCCACAGTTCGGTAAACTGCATATATTCTTCAAAAGGCATATTGTCCCAATTTTGCATTACCTTGTTCCAGTTACCGCCCATTCCTAATAACTTTATACTGTTATCCCATTTCCATACGCCGCCTTTTGAAAGGTTGTACGGAGGGTCGGCTATAATTAAGTCAATACAATTATCTGGCAGTTTTGCCATCCCTGTGATGCAATCTTCGTTAAATATTGTGTTGACAAAGGATTCATTCATTGATTTTCTCCAATTCCATAATTTCATCTAACGCAACATTAAGTGTTCGACAGATTTTTACTAAAACATCTGTATTGACATTTTCACCTTTTCCGAGTTTTGCGAGGGATGAATGACTTATTCCGGCGACGGTACATAAATCGCCTTTTTTCATTTTTCGGTCGAGAAGCAACTTAAAAAGTTTGATATAGCTGATTCCGCCGATGGTTTTGTCCTCGTTCATTGGCTATACTCCTTTGACTAACTCGGATTTTGTCCATTATATCATAATCAAAAGGAAAAATCAAGAGAATATTCCGACATTGCTGAAATAATTATCTGATTGCTGTATATGTTTCGATATATCATCAATAATATCAATAGCATAGATAATGCAACAAAGAATAATCAAGAAAAGCAGACGCATAAAAACCGCCTGGAAATGGAAAAGCAATCCTTTACGGGCGGTATTTTATTGTTTTTAACATCACAGAAAAAATTTTTATAGCAAAAATCATTTTACCCCTTGACAAAAACTGTTCCAATGCATGAGAGTGTGCTTCAAAGAAAGATGACGCGTATACTCTTGCCACTTGACCTGGAGACGCGGTTTGAAAGAAAGATTGCCCATTCACAGTTACTCTAGCAGTGGCGTTTGAGTACCTTTGAGAGTGATGAGTTTCGAAGTGATGCATTCTGTTCGTACCTATCCCTGATGTAGAATCAATAAATGCCCAAAAATAAAAGGAATCATAATAACTGCCCTGCGCCGCGAAAGCCGGCAGTAAGTTCAATGCAAGCAAAAATACGATCCCTAATGTTGCCAATCTCTTTTTCACAATTTAACCTCCTCTCTTAATTAATTTTATATTGATATCACCCGATCACAGAAGCTGCAGACATCGTGATCATGTGACACAATAACTACTGTTTTCCCCAATGAATGTAGTTCCTTCAAGTGATTCATGACACTCATTTTATTGTCACTGTCAAGAGAAGCGGTCGGCTCATCCGCAAAAATTACATCGCAATTTTTCAAAAGTATCTTGGCGATTGCGATTCTCTGCTGTTCGCCCCCGGAACACTCAAAAACTTGTTTATTAATATAGCTTTCATTTAATCCCACCTTATCTAAAGCAATATTTATGCAGTTCCGTTTTGTTTCCTTGTTTTTACGTTGCAATTGCCTTACTAAAACCAAATTTTTATAGACCGTTTCGTTATCAATCAATCCAAAGTTTTGAAATACAAACCCGATTTTTTCGCCCAGTAACTTTCTCTTTTGGTTTTCACTATTAATTAGTTGGTCATTATATAGAATATCACCCTCGTCAATCTTTTCAATCAGACCCAAAATGTTAATGAGAGTCGTTTTGCCGGATCCGGATTTTCCCATAATCGAAACCATCTCGCCCGATTCGATTTTAATGCTGAACTTGTCAAAGATGATCTGTTTACCAAAGCTCTTGCTCAAACCTCTCAACTCTATTTTCATTTCATCATCACCGTAACCTTTCCGCAAAATTTCTCATCCGGTAACCGGTCACACACCACAGCAGCAATAAATCTAGCATAAAGTATATACCGATAATCCATATCAAGCTCGTAATGATGTTCATGAACCGAAGCAGAATGACTTCTGCAATAAGCAATAAAATAATACATATCTTTAACTCGTTCCATATCAGCGCGAATGTATTCCTGCCCTCGCTCTTTAAGATTGCAAACTTTTTAACATGAATCTCGCAATTCAACACGGCTATATGATATATATTGACTCCAATAGCCAGCAGTACCATCAAAAAAACCGACAGGAAAAACCAGAAATTCTGAAAGTAAAAAGCTTTAACTGACATATACGAATCTTTAACAGAAACTATTCTGCTTATCGGTAATGTATCTAAACCCAAGCACAGATTGTCATAGTATGTTTGCGCGTCGAGTGCGTTTCCAACGTGTGTAAAATACGAATTTCCGGTTAGATTAACTCCAAAATCATCGACAACTATAACGACCGCATTGTGGATGTACATTCCATTAGAGATATATAAATATGGCGAAATAACGGCAATCTTTCCCTGAGGATATATTACAGTATCCCTAAACTGCCAAACCCTCTATATTCAACATAATCCAGCGCTTTATGGATTTGTTCTCGCAGATGTGACAGATTCTCAGGTATAAGGATGTAGCTCCCGTCCTCAATCTCGTTCGATTGTATTTGCAAAATATACTGCCGCGCATAGTTTTGAGTAGCCTTGAAAACCACGAATTCTTTGCCGCCAACTGTCTTTTGCTCAATAAACATCAATTCAAACAGGTTGTTTTCCCGTCTTAAATAATCATTCCTCAGTTGTGCGCCATCAATACCAAAATCTCCGCTCATTGCGGCAGCCGTATATTGAGGTATTATAAAAGAAGCGTGATATAAGTGTTCAATCCGGCTCAAATATTGTTGTTCAGTAGTGACTGTGGTATAGTATTGTCCCAAATAGTCAGCGACGTTTAATACTGTTCCGGTCGTAAACACAATCAGCAATATCTTCATTACATAGTTCAGCGTTTTTTGCTTCATTAACGAGGATTTTCCCTTTACCGCTAAATTTACATCTATCAGCAAGACCGTGGTAAACGATACTATACTGAACGCAAATAAGCTCGCAATAAAAATCAGATTCGGTGCGATTAAAAAAGATAGAAATTGCTTGGCATTTTCTGCGCTGGTTTCGATATAAAACAAATACATAACAATGTTTGTTATCACCGCCGCAAGTAATATCAATCCTATATAACTAAGGACATATTTCCTGTAAATCTGCCAGTTCTCATACCCTTCTAGCTTTAACATCTGAATCTTTTTGGTTTGCTTGATAATCGTAATGTTTAGTCCAATGATAACCATCATGCCGGTTAGTATAGCGAATATGAAGTCGCTATAGTCGACTGTTTGCCCTCCCCATCCGCCATGAAAGTTAAGCATGGAAGAATCAAAAATCAAGTTTGGATACAACTCCGCCAAATCGTTCGCGAAATTCCTATATACTTTTTCCGCGTCTTCCGCGTATGTAACGAGATAATAAGGGATAAAAATGGATTTATGCTCACTGCTGAAATCATTCAGATGATAAATTTTGTAATTTTTATTTCTGATTGGATTAAAAATTACCCCCTTGCGGTCTCCATCGTTGCTGTAAAAATAATCTCCCGGGTGAATAGAGGTAAGTTTTCCTTTTGTAAAATATATATTGCTCAAATAATATGGATCCTTTGTATACGCCCACACGATATATTCCGTATACTCTCGATCCATATATAGGTTTTGATAGCAATATAGACCATAGTCATCCAGCAATAGCAATAGGTTCTCTTGAAATCTCTTGATTTCATCAGCGTTAAGCTCTCCGCTGATCGCCACCTCAAAAAAGCTATGATCAGGACTAAATTTAAAAAAATTATTTGTGATGTAACGGTCATACTTTATAAATGCAGTTTGAAAGGTAAAGAAACTCGCTACAATTATTAAGACGATTAGCATTTTTTTCATATAACTGTCGCCTTTCTTCACTTAGGTATTTTTAGTATTTTATTATAAATAGTGTATTTATATTATATTAAGTGTCAATGTTCGTCAATAGCTTTTGGGAATATTTTACATATACTCGAAAAAAACCGCCAATGCGATAACGGTCAGGCAGGCTATTGTGTTCAAGTAGTTTTCCATATGCCGCGTTTCAACGTCGAAATTTTCAAAGCGCAGTAAAAGAGCCGCAAAACAAGTCAGCGGGACGATAACCGCGTCGAAGAGCATAAGGATGTATGATCTTAATTTTCGCAAAAAAACCACCCGCTATAGATTATATACGGGTGGGAGGTAATGTCAAATATCACTTTTCACTCTGGAGATAAGCATATAGCACAAACCTGCCGTAATTAAGGTCATTATGACCGCTATGACGAACGTATAAAGTGACACTTGCCAGTTATAAGAGAAAAGATTACTTACATCTGAGAAAACTTCGTTTGAGTTTATTTGCTCTATTAGATAAACATCAATGGGGAGTAGCGCCAAAGCAAGGCGTTTGTGTAAAAAGAGAACGATGATTTGTGTCACGGCAAGTGATGCGGAGATGAGAACGATATTTTCGAGGAAAAGTTTTAACCACACCCTGCCCTTGCTCATACCCGAGGCTCGCAAAGCGCCAATTTCATGGCTACGCCCTACGTTAATAAGGTATTGAATGTAAGGGGGGACTAAAATACTAAGAAAGACCAGCAGCAAGGCAGGCAAAGTCAGTGAATCCGATGAAGCCGATATAGACACTCGGATATTAAACAAACCCATATGATCGATAAATTTTTCAGGGTAAAAATCTAGGGAGCCAATAAAGTCGTTAATGGGGTTAAATATTTTTTGGACAATGGCAAAAGTGTTTTGCAAGATAGTTATCGCTGTAAATAATGCCATTAACAAAATCACGTAGAACAAAGAATGTACAGAATATTTATGCAGACTTGTTCTCATAAAAAAACCTCATATTAAAGATAATATTTTTGTTATCATTGAAAGCCGGCACAATTAATTCTATTATATATTAAAAGTGCCGGCTTTAGTTGGGCTTATTAAAACGTCTTATATTTTTAATTTAAAATTTTTGAGTTATTTGGCAACCTTGATTTTGACATCATCATAATGGCAGCGATAAGTAAGCTAACGATTCTCAATTTTTTTCTGTTCATTGGTACTTTTCTCCTTTTTAGTTTAACAGTAATACTGCTATTTGTCAAGTTTTTCCGTTTTTTC
>Ga0123353_10001041_pt1 | contig 33987 bp, 31 predicted proteins | sample TergutLab28metaG_3_FD_92763 | JGI IMG/M metagenome (GOLD analysis project Ga0123353, IMG submission 92763) | Labiotermes labralis P3 segment gut microbial communities from Petit-Saut dam, French Guiana - Lab288 P3 | ecosystem: Host-associated > Arthropoda: Insects > Digestive system > Gut ... | reverse complement strand
GCTGGCGGAGGTCTTGCGCCAAAAAGGTGCGGACGTGGACGACGTGACACTCTACGAGAACCAGCCTATACGCTATGAAACGCTCCCGCCGTTCGACGCCGTGTTCTTTGCCAGCGCGTCGGCAGTCGAGGCGTTCGCCGAACAGTTCGGCGCAGACGCGTTGAACGGGAAAACCGTTGTCGCCATCGGCAAACCCACCGGGGCCGCACTCCGCGCCCTCAACCGCCCCCCCGACATCACCGCTCCCACCGCAACCGTTGACGGCGCAATCGAGGCGCTGGCGCAATCTGCGCGACAATGATATACAGCCATGCGTGCAGGTGCTGTTCGCGGCGTTTCTGTGTGAACATGAGGGCGGACCTTGACGGTTCGCGCCTGCGATCAACGTGGGGTTTGCGGTGGCGCAGCCTCGTCCTCGTTCGCGGAATAGGTCCGGGACGATTCAAACCGCTGCTGGCTGAGATTCCATGTGAGCCAGTTGCTGAAGAGCCCGCTGTTGCGGTAGCGCGCGAGGCGTTCACGGACTTGCGAGCGCATCAGCTCTGCGGCGAGCGCGTCGCCCCGCTGGCGGTCCATCACATAAATCAGCAAGGAGTGCGATGCGGATGTGGGGACGGCCTCGGAGAGGTCGCCTTTCTTTAAGGCCATCGCGCCGTAGGCGATGGAATAGCTGTTCTCAAATGGCTTGGACTGCATTTCGCTCACAGAGTAGGTGAGCGAGGTAGAGACGTTGAGGGTCTGTGCGATGGCGGCCTCGCTGAATGTTTTGCCGCCGTCCATCAGCTTGAGGATGTCTGCCCGCATTTCTTTGATGTAGCTGTCGAATGCGTCGGTGCGGGCCTTTTCTTGCGCGTACTGCTTGACGTCCGCCTCAACGTCCGCGAACAGGGGGACGTGCGTGGGCGAGGTCTGGTGGCTTTCAAACACGAGGACCACATCGTTCCCCTCTTCGGTTTTCATTTTCATGATGCCGAAGCGCATGTCCGAGTTTTCGGGGTCGAGGTCGAACGCTATCGCGGCGAGGCCTTTTGCGTTGGGCGCCCAGGAGAGCTGGTCGTTCTTGGCGAAGAGTGCGGATGTTTGCACGTCCACGCGCTCGATGGCGGCCAGCGCTTCCAGTGCGGTCGTGGGGGCGGTGGTCGCCAGCTTGTCGTACAGCGTGAAGGTCAGGTTCGTCTCGGCACAGAACAATGCCTCTTCGCGCTGGCAGATGGCGAGGATCTCGTCCCGCACGTCGTCAAATGGCTTGAAGCCGGTAACGTCGTTGGTGTCGGCGACCTTGAACATGTCGAGGTTGGCATCATAGTAGTCGCGGAGGTCATCTTCGGCAACCGTTACCTGCGCGAGGTAGTTGCTCACGGGGACGGCGATGTAGCGCACCGAGATGCGGTCCGGGAGGACAAACAGGGATTGGTGCTCGTCGTAGAAGGCCTTGTAGTCCTCGTCCGACAGCCTCATCTCGACAGCAGCGAACTGGTTGCTGAGCGTCGCGACCTGCACGGTGAACGTGTCGGTCATCGCGGCGATCTCGTCATCGAGCTCCACAGGTGAAATCCATGCGGCGGTCTCGATCAGCGCACTGATTTTCATCATCAGGATGTGATTCTTCACGAGGTTTTCATATTGTTCCGGGAACAGGTCTTGCTCTCTCAGGATGGCGCGGTAGCGGGCCATCTCGAACCCGTTCTGGCCCTGAAACGCGCGTTCCGAGCGGATGACGTCGCGGACATCCTCCTGCCTGGAGGTGAACCCGTTTTTCTGCGCGACCTGCATGGCGGCGATCTGTTCCCACGTCTTGCGGTCAAGCTCCTGCAAGGGGGTCTCGGTGTCGCGGTTGCGCCCGATGCCGCGGACGGATACGGCCGCCTGCTCGAATGCCGCGGTGGATATTTTCTTCCCGTTGATTTTACCCGCGGTTGTCGTGTCCTGTGCCCCCCCCCCTCTGGAGCAGGAGCCGGCAGCGACGAACATAACGGAGATGATGATTGCAAAAAAACCCCACAGGATACGGCTGCGGATGAGGCGATTAAAATGATAGATAAACACGGTTGACTTCTCGACTAATGGTGATACGGAACGGTGCGCACACATTCACGAAACATACAGGCACCGGCTGCGCGGACCGGCACCTGCATGGGCACATTCCCTCCGACTACTGCTCCTCGTCCTCGTCGTCAGACCGGGCATCGTCCTGTTGGCCTGCGGCGCGCTTTTTATCCTTTTTCTCGGATTTCTTTTCATCTTCCTTCAGAAGATCCTGAAGCAGCTTATCCTTCTGCTCGTCAACCACTTCGGCCTGCTCGCCGGTTACCAGCTCGGCGCGGCCCTCTGCATACGAGAAGCGATGACGCGCCGTCCCTGTCGGGCTGACGACCAAGGTGGTTACGACCAGCCGCCCGCCGACGGGTGCGGCCACGCGCCAGATTTTCACGACGGCCTTCGGCGACATCTCATAGACCACGGGCTCGTCCGTCCCGTTGTCGAGCGTGATTTTGAAATCGCCCTTGACGCTGGTCAGGGAGCTCAGCGCGCGCTCCGGCGTCGTCAGCACGTTCACGGTGTTGGCGGCGCGCAAGGCCTCGATGGTGTATTGCGGCCCCACGACACGGCTCCCTCCCGTGATGGTCGCGGCCTGGAAGTTCTCGTTCTCCCCGTCCTTCGAAAGCGAGATGTCCGCGCGGCCGGCCATGTTCCTGCAAGCGGCGTTCGGGGTCTCGACGCTGAACTGGTCTTCCAGCAAATTATCCTTCAAGAATGTTTTGACGCGCCCCGCGGCGAGTTGCACGCACCGCGCCGCCGGGCTGCCTTCGGGCGCGAGCACGGTAACCTCGGTGTTCGCGAACAGCTGGACGCTCTCCGTCGCCGAGAAGACCGCGGTCATGGAGCTGTTCGCGCCCGTGCGGAACACCGACCCCAGCGGGTAGGCCTTGTTGTTCACGATTGGCGCGAACGTGCCGAGGTCCGGATTATTCACCTCTACGGTCCCGCGCACGGACGTCGCGCGGACGAGCAGGTCAAAGCCCTTCTCGTTTTTCGTCGCGTCCTGGTCGGGCAACTGCTCAACCACAATGGGATCCGCCTCGTCGGCATCCTCATCCGCCTGGGCAAACACCCGCGGCACGGCCACCAGTGCGCACACGGCACCTGTTACCATCATATAGTCGCGTATCTTCATGACATTTCCTTTCGTCCAACCACTTTCACTTTCCCATCAGGGCATCCCCGTTGCGGGCACACCCAGAGCAGGCAACTCCCTCGCGGCCTCGTCGGCCCTATCGAACAGCGAACGCGCCGCGCGCGGCTCGTAGCGGTCAATCACGCCTTCCAGCCTTGACACCGCCATCTCCAGCATCGGCTCGTCCGTATGCTCCGCCTTCAGCACTTCCAGCACGCGTTTGGCCTCCTCCTTCTGCCCCTGGAGGGTCAGGACGCGCGCGCGCCCCATCCGCGCCTCCGCCACGAGAAAATGCTCCGGGTTCTCCGCCTCGAACGCGCTGTACGCCGCCGCCGCCTCATCCAGCTGGCCCGTGGCCTCCAGCGAGCACGCGCGCCCCATCTGAGCGACCTCCGCAAAGCCCATCGGCGCGCCCTTGGCCAGGCACGCGTCATACGCTTCGAGCGCCTCCTCGTATTTGCCCGCGTCGAAATACGCTTTGGCCAGGCGCAGCCGCGCCGCGTTCCCGATCTTCGTCGAGCCGTAGCTGCTGACGACCTCCTCCAAATCCACAAACGACCGCGCCTCCATGAACGCCTTGTTCGCGTCCACATTGCGCCCCGTCCACCACCCGTAGCCGCCGAACACCGCGCCGAACACCACCAGTGCCGTCAGCACGTTCGCCAAAAACCGACCGCCCTGCTCCCGCCACCAGAGATAAAAAGGAATCAATTCCAGCGGCAATTTGGCTGGGACACTCTTCGCCTGCTCAGCCACCTCAGGCTTACTCGCTGTCTTCTTCTGCACCATGCAACACCCTTATCCATGTATTGAAAAGAAACATTATTAAGGTTTAAGGTCTAGAATGCAAGCACAATTTCGAGGATAATTCGGGTTGTGCCCATGCTTCATTGTTGAGGCGGCAGCCCCATCTCCTGCAGCTCCGCTTTCAGTTGCTTGAGCGTGTCGTCGTCATCCTTGGCCTTGGCGAGCGCGGCGGCGAAAAGGGCCTTGGCCTCCTCGCGGGCCTTGGCCGCGTTGTCGGTCTCGGAGATGGACTCGTAAAGCCCGGCGATGCGGTGCGCGTTACGCCCGAGAATCCACTCGCGGCTATAAACGACGCCCGACGTCGGGTCGTGCTCCTCTTCCGGCCCCACGTCGGCCAGCACCTTCATGAACGCGCGGAAATGCCCGATGGCCTCCAACGTCTTGCTCTGCGCCAGCGCGCGGTGCGCCTTGACCTTGGGGATGGACATCTCGTGCCATTGCGGGGACTGCCCCGGGATGCCCTGCCCCAGCATATCCAGCGCAAGGTCGTAGTCCTCGATGATGAACGCGCCATCCAGCCGCTTGATTGTCAGCCTGTCAATGGTCTCCTTGTCGCTGCACGCGCCGACGATGCGCTCGCCGACGGCGAGCAACGTCTTAATCGCGGACGGGTCCTCTGCCAGCAGGTAGAAGTGGCGCTCGAACAGGTCAGCCACCTGCTCCGCCTGGACCTTGGCCTCCAGCAGCGCCACGAGGCGCTCCGGAAGGACGCGCTTGTCCGAGGCCACCCCGATGTCCAACCACAACCGCGCGGCAAGGCCCGCAGCCGCCTCCTTGCCCGGGACAGCGAGGAAGAGGTTCTTGCAGATGGGCTCGAGGAGCGCAACCTGCCCGCCCTTCTGGAACGCTTGGGCGGTCTGGCGCAACTGCGCCGCCAGATCGCCATCCTGCAACTGCGCCGTGCAGGCCTCGATGGCCGCCGGCACCTTGCCCCAGTCTTTCTGCGCCAGCACGTTCCTCAGACGCAACGTTACCGCCAGCGCCTTGTACTCCTGCGCCGCGCCGCCCTTCGCGGCCAGGCACTCAATCACCTCGGACGCCAACGCAAACTTCTCTGCGGCGATCAGCGAGCCGACGACCTCCTGCAGCCGCGTTACGCCCGCCTTCGGCGCGAGCCGCGCAATCACCTGGTCAACGGCCTCGGCCACGGCCGCGCTGTCGCCCGTCGCGACAGCGGCGGCAAGCTGCCACCCCAAGACCTGCGGATGCAAATCCTTGGGCAGCGCCGCCCCCTTGCCCGCGGCCAGCAACAGCTTGCTCCACCCGAACACCGCCGCATGGTCGCCCCGGCCCTGATGGTAGGCGTGCACGCGACCGAGCGTGCCTCGCGCCAATTGCGGCTCCTTCTCCAACGCCGCCAAGACAATCCCGCCCGCCTCCTCGGACTTGTCCTGCGCCAGCAGCAGGTCAACCTTCTGCGAAAAGAAGGCCGGCCGATAATTCTTGTACTTCGCATTCGCGAGGCACTGCTCGATGAGCGCCACCGCCGCGTCCAACTCGCCGTTCGACTGCAGCTCGGCAATCGCTGCGAACTGGGCCTCCACCTCCTGCCGCAACTGCTCCGCCCTCGCCGCCTGTTTTTCGGCCTTGCTCTCCTTCGACCCACACCCGGTCACGCCCATCACGCACACTGCCAACACGCACACCATCCACACCTTCATAGAAACCTCGCTAGTGATTGAAAAAGGCAACCATTATACGAATCCGCCCCAGAAACGGCAACCGTTTTCCTCGGTGTTCATCGCCTTAAACGCCTTGACACCGGGAAACGGATGTGCCATAGTTGCCGCCCAATGAGGCGCATTACCATCCAGTACCGCGTGCCGTACGCGGACACGGACCAGATGCACGTGGTCTATTACGCGAACTACCTCGCCTACTTCGAGCGGGCGCGGAACGAGTTGCTGCGGCACAGCGGCACCTCCTACCGCGACCTGGAGACGATGGGTTATGCGCTGCCCGTCGCGGAAGCGCACGTGGACTACCATGCGCCCGCGACGTATGACGACCTGCTCGACATCTCGGCCTGGGTGGACGGTCTCAAAGGCGTCCGCCTCACCATCTGCTGCGAGGTCCACCGCAACGGCCTGCTCCTTGCCAAGGGACACACCATCCACGCGCTCGTTGACCTCAAAACCCTCCGCCCCGCACGGCCGACGCCCGAGCTGAAAGCTCTGTTCAGCGGATAGCCTTTGGGCGTGCGCTACTTCGTGTAGCCGCTGTTGAGGAGGGCTTTCCGCCCTTTCTTGCGCTGGTCGTTGATGACCGCGCGTTTCTTGAGGTCTTCCATACGCGAGGCATCATCGCTGTCCGCAATGAAATCCCAGAAGTCCTTGTTCATCGCGGGCGCGAAATCACGCACAATGGCTTTCACGACCTCGGCCTTTTTCGCCAGCACCGGATTGGCCTTCGCCAGCTCCGCAAACTTCTTGGGGTTCGCGGTCATCCAGGCGAAGGTCTCGGCACGGTCTTCCACCTCCTGCGTCATCGCGTAGTCGCTGACGAAATCCTTGCGGAACGTTTCAGGGGACGAGGGCTCCTCTTTTGTCTTTTTCTCCAGCCTCGGGGCGTTGCTGTAAGCGAACTGCTTGTCATTCAGCCGCGTCCACTTCTCGTTCGAGCGGAAGACGTTGTCGGCGATGTGGAACAGCTCGTGGTAGATGACGCTGCTCCCGAACGGCACATCAATGTAGATGGTCCCCGACGACACCGCCAACCCGCCCACGCGATTGCCGTTGCTCTTGAGATCCCGCGCCAGCACCACGGTATGCAGCCGGGTCTCGCGCAGGAAGCGGACAGGGAAGATGTCCATCGCGGCGAAAAACCTGGGCAGGTGCTCTTTCGCCTCTTCGGGCGAAAGCACCGTCCCGGTTACCCCGCTCCCGAGCGTGTAGCCGATGGTAAGCCCGCACTTCTTCGCGACGCGCAGGTACTCATCCTCGATCATCTCGGGCGTCGCCGTGCTGACATCAGCCTCCTCCATCATCTTCTGGATGGCCTTGGGCGATGGCTGCTGCGCGTGCGCCAGCGTCAGGCTGGCGCACGCCAGAAGCAAAAGAAGATGCCGCATGATGAGATCTCCGCCGCCTAGACCTTGAAATACGACTCCCACCCCTTGCGCGGCGGCTCGCCGATGGCGAGCATCTTGTCCGCCACGGCGTGGTTGGTGATGCGCCGCGTCTTCAGGTCGAACTCCAATTTGGCGTTGACCTGCGTGGCGATGACCCCCAGCGCCATGAACTGGCACAGCGGGCCGGAGACCGCGAAGTTGGAGCGGCACTCCTCCTGCCCCTTCACGCCCAGCAGGAAGTTCTTGTAGTGGTTCGACGGGCTCTTCGGCACCTGCGGCAGTTTCGCCTTCACCGCACCGGCGGTGGCGCCGATGGCCGACAGCGTCGAACCGTGCGACCCGCCCTTGAATACGAAGCCGTCGCCATAAATCTCCTTGCCCGGCGACAGGTCCTTGCCGAAGTCCGAACCGCCGCCCGAAACCGGCGCGTCGGTTTCGACCTTCGAGCCGTCGAAGCCCGCGGGCAGTTCAGGGAAGTTCTTCTGCCCCTCGTACCAATAGACATCACAGGCGGGCAGGCCCTCGCCGCGCGCCGGCACCTTGAAGAGCAGCGTGCACTGCATCGGGAACGTCATCGGGTTCCAGCCGGTCATCTTGACTGGCTCAACCGAGGTCGGCAGCCCCCAGTTGAGGAAGCGGTGCCCCGTGTCGAGGATATGCGCGCCCCAGTCGCCCAACGCGCCATTGCCGAACGCGTAGAAACAGCGCCAGTCGCCGTTGAGGTACTGCTCGGTCGGCTCACGGTCCGACACGTGCGCAAACCACGCGTCCCAGTCCACCGTGGTCTTCGCGGGCGCAGCGATGGCGGCCTTGATTTTGTCCACGTCCCCATTCCACTTGTGCCAGCGGCGACCGCCGTTCATGTGCGCCACGAACTTCGTGATGCCCTTCATCAGGCCCGCCTCGGCGTAGGTCTTGAACTGGAAGTAATTGCCCTCGGAGTGCCCCTGATTGCCCATCTGGGTCGCCACCTTGTACTTCTTCTCCGCCTCCATCAGCAAGTCAATCTGGTGGAACGAGTGGGCCAGCGGCTTCTCGACGTACACGCCCTTGCCGCGCCTCATCGCCTCCATCGCGACAACGAAGTGCGAGTGGTCGGGCGTGGCGACGAGCACCGCGTCAATCTGCTTGTCCATCTTGTCGAACATCTTGCGGAAGTCGGTGAATTGCGGCACGTCCGGGAACTTCTTAAGTGTGCCTTGCGTGCGCCCGCTGCCCATTTCCGTGTCGCACAGCGCGACGACGTTGCACAGGCCGGAGCCGACGAGCGAGTTGATGTCGCCTCCGCCTTGGTTGCCGATGCCGCAGCACGCGAGGTTGACCTTTTCATTCGGGGTCGCGCCACCCTGTGCCGAAGCCTGGATGAACGGGAATGCGGTCAGCGCCGAGGCCGCCGCAGAACGTGAGAGAAACGAACGCCTTGAAATGTGTGTCATCTGAATGCCTCCTTTGATAAACAACGAGACATTAAGATACCCTATTCCCCGCCGCTTGGCTATTTTTTTTCACGGGTCGGCGCATTTTCTTTTGTGGCTCCAAAAGCGGCCTCACGCACCCCACCGAGAAACACAGACATTCAACTGGACAATAAGCGACGGGATGGAATACACTTTCCCCTTTTCTTGCGAGGCTGATCAACAGGATTTTTGTTATGAGTAACCTATTCGGGACAGACGGCATACGGGGGCAGGCGAACCGCTACCCCGTCAACGCGGAGATTGCGCTGAGACTGGGCAAGGCGCTGGGCAAGCAGCTCCGCTCGCACGGCAACGACAGCGCGCGCGTGGTTATCGGCAAGGACACGCGGTTGTCGGGCTATATGCTGGAGTCGGCCATCACGAGCGGGCTTGTCTCCGCCGGGTGCGACACCTACCTCGTCGGGCCCGTCCCGACCCCGGCGGTGGCGCATCTGACGCGCTCGCTTGCCGCAGATGCGGGCATCATGCTCACCGCCTCACATAACCCATTCGACGACAACGGCATCAAAATCTTCTGCCCGCGCGGCTACAAGCTGGAGGACCCGGCCGAAGCCGACCTCACGCGCCTCATCCTCGAAACCGACTTGAGCACGGACGACATCCGCAGCGACCAGCTCGGCAAAGCCTACCGTCTCGATGACGCGCGCGGCCGCTACATCGAGTTCGCGAAAAGCACGATTGACAACATGAAGCTCAGCGGTTACAAGGTCGTGCTGGACTGCGCGAACGGCGCGGCCTACAACATGGCCCCGTGGATTTTCCGCGAGCTCGGCGCGTCGGTTACCAAGACGGGGATCACGCCCGACGGCCTGAACATCAATGCGGACTGCGGCGCCATGCACCCCGAGATTGTCGCCGACATGGTGAAGGCGACCGGCTCGGACATCGGTATCGCGCTCGACGGCGATGCCGACCGTGTGATTTTTGCGGACGCCAATGGCGCGATTGTGGACGGCGACCGCGTGTTGGCCGCAATGGCCATCGCATTCAAGACGCGCGGCATCTTGAAAAACGATACGCTGGTCGTAACCAGCATGAGCAACCTCGGCCTGCACGACGCGATGCGCGCGCATGGCATCCATGTTGAGGTTACGGACGTGGGCGACCGTCATGTGATTGACGCGATGCGGAGGCATGGCCACTGCCTCGGCGGCGAAAAATCCGGTCACCTGATTTTCCACGACTACGCCACCACGGGCGACGGCATCATCAGCGCGTTGCAGGTCTTGCGGATACTGAAAGAGGAGGACAAGACGCTGGCGGCGTTTGTGGACTGCATGACCGAGTACCCCCAGCAACTCGTCAGTATCAAGGTGAAAGAGAAACGCCCCATTGAGGAAGTCCCCGCCCTCGCCGCCGCCCTCCGCGCGTGCGAGGAAGAGTTGAAAGGCACCGGCCGCGTCATCGTCCGCTACTCGGGCACCGAGCCGAAAATCCGTATCCTCGTCGAGGCGCAGAAAGCCGCACACGTGGAGCAGTGGATCAACGCGCTGACCAACGCAGTAAAAGAAGGCCTCGGCACATGAACATCCTGCAACAGCTCCAAGCCAACGGCGTAACCGTCCTGCATCCCGAGTCCACCTATATCGCGGAGGATATCAACCCCGAGCGCATCGCCCCCGGCGTAACCCTCCACCCGGGCTGCCGCCTGAGCGGCAAAGACCTCTCCATCGGCCCCGGCTCGGTCATCGGCGAGGAAGCCCCCGCCACGCTCCGCAACTGCCAGCTTGGCGCGACCGTCCACCTCGCCGGGGGCTTCTTCGAGCGGGCGACATTCCTCGACGGCTTCAAGGCCGCCAGCGGCGCGCACGTCCGCCCCGGCTGCCTGTTCGAGGAGGGCTCCTCGCTCGCTCACAGCGTCGGCGTGAAACAAACCGTGTTCCTGCCGTGGGTTACGGCCGGCAGCCTCATCAACTTCTGCGACGCGCTCATGGCCGGCGGCACCAGCCGCAAAGACCATTCCGAAATCGGCTCTTCCTACATCCACTTCAACTTCACGCCCCAGCGCGACAAGGCCACGGCCTCGCTCATCGGCGACGTCCCCCGCGGCGTGCTGCTCAACAACCCCGCGATATTCCTCGGCGGACAAGGCGGCATCGTCGGTCCGTGCAAAATCGAATACGGCACCGTCATCCCCGCCGGGCAAATCTGGCGCGGCGACGTTACCGAACCTAAACGCCTCGTCGCCAAGGCAGGATTCAAGCGCAACGTTGACACCCCCTACGACACCCGCACCTACTCCAACATCCAACGCATCGCGCGGAACAACCTCACCTACATCGGCAACATCCTCGCGCTCGACGCCTGGTACCGTGTCATGCGCGCGCCGTTCATGTCCGCCGACCCGTTCCAACGCGCCTGCCACCACGGCGCACTCCAGCGCATCTCGGAAATCCTGAGCGAGCGCCTCTCACGCCTGAACGAATTTGCGCTCAATGCCGCGAACACACCCGACGACACCAGCCGCGCATTCGTCAAGCAGTGGACATCCGCCAAGGACGCACTCACACAGACAATCACCGACCGCGCCACCGCCATGATTCCTCGCGAAGTCAGCGCCATTGTCGAGCGACTGCCCAAGACCGACTACCTGCGCACCATCCAATCCCTCCCCGAAACCGACGCGTACATCCTCACCCTCTGGCTCAACCATCGCGTCCTTGAAGCCGGTTCCTGGGAGCACCGAGCACCTGCCCGGTGCCCTTGACGGCGTTACTCCAGGTTTTTGGGTTTGTCGTCGTCGGTGGGCTCGGTGATTTTCGTGAGGGTGAACGCGCGCCATTGCGCGACGGTGTCGAACGTGGCGAGCCCGAGCGGCGCGGTCTTGTCAATGTCGCTGCCCGCGCGCAGGGTGAATTGCTCGGGCTTCTCGTATTCGATGCGGGCATGGTAAAGCCTGTTGTCCTGGTCGTCCAGGAACACCTGCAAGACATTCGGCATCACGCGGACACGCAACGTGTACCAGCGGTTGCTCTCGAAGGGCACGTGGCGCGTCCACATATTTTCTGAGGCATCCATGTAGTTCACGGACGACACACCGCAAAGCCCCCCACCCCACCCGCCGATGATCACCGTGCAGAAATTCGTCTCGACGGGAATCGTCAGGGCGGCGAAGAAGTCCGACCCCTCCACACGCTTCGCCTCCAGCTTCAGCTCATACGACATCTTCGGGATCGGGTTGGTGTAGGCGATACCGCTCAACGGGGTTCCTTTCGCGCACAGGACCGAACCATCCTCCAACACACGGATTTCACCGCCCTTGTAGAGGTCCGCCACCTTCCAGCCCGACAAGTCTTTCCCGTTGAACAGGCTCAGCGGCTCTGCCGCCCTTGCGCCGCACACGCACAACACACCTGCCAAGACAGCCCATTTCGCATTCATCACTTCCCTCCCCTTTCACTCATCACGAATCCACACGTTTCCCTCATCCGCCGAACAGCCGCCCCCATGTCGGGCTGCTGAAACATAAAACTCCCGGCGACAAACCGATTGGCGCCATGCTGCGCACACGCCACCGCCGTCTCGGGATTGACACCGCCATCCACCATGATGTCGAGCGCCGGGTGCCCGCTCGCGGCTGCGGTCATGCGCAACGCCTGGATTTTCGGCAGCACCTCCGGCATGAAGGCCTGCCCGCCGTAGCCCGGGCTCACGGTCATGAACAGCACCTCGTCGCACAGCGGCAGGTACGGGTAAAGCGCATTCACCGGGGTTTCAGGACGCGAGACCAACCCCGGGCGCACACCGCGCTGGCGGATCGCCCGCAGCGTTTCCCAGACATCGCAATCCGCCTCGACATGAATCAGCAGGGCATCCGCGCCCGCATCGGCGAAGCGACCGATGTAGCGGTCCGGGCGCGTCATCATCAGGTGCACATCGCGGAACAGCGACGGGCATACGCGCCTGCACAGAGCCACCACATCCGGCCCGAAACTCAGGTTCGGCACGAAATGCGCATCCATGATGTCCAGATGCAACGCATCCGCCCCGGCATCCGCCACGCGCCGGATCTCATCAGCCAGCCGGCCGAAATCCGCCGCCAGCAAAGAGGGTAGGATTTGAACATTCATGGGTGCCAGTATCTCCCAATGCAGCCGGTCAGGCAACACGCGGTTAGTTGCCGCGCATATAGGCGCAGGTGAGGGTGAATGTGCCTTTCAGGACGCCGGGCCGGGTGGAGATGGTCTGGATGAACAGTTTGCGGATATCCAGCATGGCGTTCTCTTGCATATTGAGCTCGTAGAGGAACGCGACGAGGGAGTCGAGCGAGCCTTCCCACCCCCGGCAGTCAATCGGCAGCTCATAGACACCGCCAACCTCGACCTCCTTGCTGGGCTGGCACTGCGTGGTGGACAGCTTCTCTTGCGTCGTGATCTCGTCAATGACCCTCAGCCAGTAGGTGCGCTCGTCCTTGTCTTCAGGGAAGACAGGCATGAACTCACGCATCTCGTCGTACCGCTCGGCCCACTGGGTATGGGCGGCGATAAGCGCGCGCTCGTCGGTCAGCTTCTTCTCGGCAGCCTTGAGGCGGTTCTGCTCACGTTTCCAGGCCGGCATCTGCGTCTTGTAGCAGAACGCGGCGATGCCGTACAGGAGGACGACAAGCCCAATCAACAGCATGTTTTTCTCTTTGAATGAAATCGTGCTCATTTCTTTTGTTGGCCTCCGTAGAACTTGGCGTCAAGCTCGAATTTTTGTTTCCCGCGCGCGGTCGTAGAGGGCGCCTTGAACGGCACCTCCTCGAAAAGGGGGTCGGCTTTCAGCGCGTCAATGTACTCATAGACGAGCAGCGGGGAGTCGGCGTCGCCGCTGATCTTGACGCCCTCGTCTTTGTCGTAGGCGAAGCTGTACAGGGTGATGCCCTCCGGCAGGAGCTGGGTGGTGATGCGCAGCAGCTCGAGCGCGGAGTTGGTGCGGTTGAGGTAGGACTCGATGAGCTGGACGCGGGACTTGGTGTTGGAGACCTGCAGGAAGGCCCTCATGTGGGCGCCCGATTTCTCTTGCGTGCGCTTGGTCATCTGCGCATACACCGCCGGGACGCCAAAGAGCGTGCCCATGACGACCACCCAGCAGGCGATGGCGATGGCGACACCCGTGCGGATGCGCTTAGCGATGCGCGCCTCTTTCACCGCGTTGCGCCAGACAACAGGCGTGAGGTCCAGCGTTGAGCCCTCGTAGGTACGGATGGCCACACCGTCCGCGCCGCCGTCCGCATCCGGCGGCAGGTGGTGGTGGACGGGCGCGCCCAGAAGCTCGGTGATCCGCGCGGACACGTCAACGCCAGGCGTGTCGGCCGAGACGAGCAGCACCTCGGCGGGGGCGAGCGAGCCAGCCTCTAATTCGGCGCTCATGAACGAGAGCGTGATCTCGCGGATGAGGGTGTCGGTGTCGGGCATCACGCCAAGGCCGCGCATCAGCACGGGCACGCCGTGGTCAATCACGATGAGGTCCCAGCCGTCGTCCAAGTCCATCAGCAGGACACGCCGGCCGGGGCGCATCAAGTTCAGCGGCCCGCACAACGTGCGGAACCACCCGAGGCCCGCGATGTCCGTCCGCGCGATGTGCAGCTTCGCCAGCTGCAAGGCCGTGCTGATGTCCTCGAACACCACGGCGGGCATGGCCGCGCCCAGCACCCAGATCTCATTCTCGCCCTCGCTCAGCACCTCGTAGCTGACGCTCAGGTCCTCATCGTCGAACGGCGAGAGCTTGTCCATCTGCAAGGCGACCGCGCCGGCGAGGTCATCGCGCATCTCGCCGGGGAACTTCATCACCTGCACGAGGAGGCGCGAGAGCGGCAGGGCCAGCACGACCTGCCGCACGCCCATGGCGCCCTTCGCCTCGCGCATGGCCCGCGCGAGCGGCTTGTCCGCGTCAACGACCCTGCCTTCCGCAGCCGTGTCCGGGGCCTGCCCCTCGGAGGGCTCGGCCTCCGTTACCAGCGGCCACGCGCCGCCCGCGGTCTTCTGCCAGCCGTCGCGCCCGCGCGCGGCGTAGCGCACCCCGCGCAACTCGGTGCCTTCGACAACCCACGCTACTACTTCGCTCTGCTTCATAAAAAAACCAACTCGGCTACGGGTCCTCCCGCCACCTCAAATACCGAACCTTGTCTCCCTCAATCTCGACAATCGCCTGAATCGTGTGCGAAATGCCGGCGGCCTCCCCCCGGATGTTCACCCTGAACGTCGCGGAGTTCACCGTGATATACTGCTCCACACTCGTTGCAAGCCCCTGGATACGCGACATGAAATCGCCCACCGACTTGAACGAGTAATCCTCCTCCTGCCCACTGGCCATGGTGGCCGCCCGTGCCGCGGCGGTCGTCGAGCGCACACCGCTCAACACGCCGCTGCCGCCCTTGCCCTCGCGCTCCTCGATGATCGCCCCGGCGGCAATCTCGTCCATCCCCGGGATGGTCATCAAAACTTCCATGGGTGCTGCATTGACGTTAATCTTACCATCTCCGTAGGTGGTGAACAACTCCTTTATTCCACGAACCTCAATATGTCGTTCCTTCTTATCCTCGGGGTTCAGGACACCGCCGTCGAGGATCGCCGGGACGAATCCCTTCACAAGGCGCAACTCATCCACCGTGTCAATGGGGCCGTTGCGCGCGGTGTAGGGCAGGTCGAGGGACTTGTAGTGTTCGTCCTCCGCGCCGTAACGCCCCGTAACGATGCTGTCCGCGTCCGTCCAGTCGTTCCAGCAGTCAATGAGTTCCTCGAAGTATTCCGCCGGGATGCGCGACATCGTGAAAATCTGCTCCCACACCTGATCATACGGGATACCGCTCCGCGCCGAACTGCACAACTGGTTGATGTTCCACCGCGCCTGCTCGGGGATGATTTCGACGCGCACCATGCCGTCCTCGCCGATCGGCTCGTCAACGATGGTGGTCTGGCCGCGCTTGATGCGGAGCGCGGCGTCCTTCCAGCGGTCCTCATCATCCGTGGCGAAGCCCCCCCCGCTGACCGTCTGCTGCTTGAGCAGCAGCATCTCCGCGATGGCCACCCCCGACTGCGTGAGGTAGTTCACATGACGCCGCTGGCGCACATAGACGCTGATCTTCCCCTCCAGCATCGCATCCAGCGCGAACGACGCCACCAGCACACTCAACAGCAAAATCGTCCACAGCGCGGCGATGAGCGCCGAGCCGCCGTGCCGCGAATGAGGAATCGGGGAAGAGGAAGCCACGTTGCGCACGAGGAGGGGACACAGGAGACCTAAGGGACGAATGGGAGTTGTGAGACGAATGGGCGATGTGAGGCGAGAGGAAGTTGTGAGACGAAAAGGCAATGAACCGCATTCCCCTGCGTCCCATCCGTCTCCTGCGTCCCCTACGTCCCTTCCCACGCCACCAGGCACAAGAACAGAATCCGAACCCCTGCTTCCGATCCCTAATTCCTCATTCCTCGTTCCTAATTCATTCCTATTCATGTTATCTTGGGATACTCCCCCCACCGCCACGGCCTGCACCCCCGCCGCCACCAGCAGGACGGCCGCCGCCGCCACCCGTGCCACCGCCGCCGCCAGGACGACCACCTTGGCCACTACCGCCGCCAGGACGGCCACCTTGGCCACCCCCGCCGCCAGGGCGGCCACCTTGGCCACTACCACCCGGTCCCATACCGCCGCCACCGCCGGGTGGGCCTCCTCCGCCGCCGCCACCGGGGCCAACGCCGCCTCCGCCACCACCGGGGCCAACGCCGCCACCCCCTCCCGGAGGCCGAGTCCCGCCGCCGGGCCGGTTGCCCCCACCGCCGCCGGGCCGGTTACGGCCACCCTGCTGCTGCCCCTGCGTGCGAGGGTTGATGGACAGGTCGGACATCGGTATCTCAACCACGCGCTTGACCTCCAGCGGCTCGCCGTACTTCTCGACCGGCCTCATGTAGAGCGTAACCTCGACCGCCCTCGGGATACAGTTCGAGAACTTCCACTCGTCCTGCCAGTTCGGCTCGTCGTTCATCTTCGGCTGATCCTTGTCCAGCACACGGAAGTCCATCCCCATCACGCGCGGGGACAGGAGCAGCGGCTCGACATCTTGCTCGGGGTCGAAGTCGTCGAGGTGAAGGTCCACACGCCAGGCCTTCACGCTCAGGCCCGCACCCTCGTTGTTCCGCCCCTCGCCGTCCGAGACATACAACTGAACACGGTGGGGCGACTCCGCAAACCCGCACTCCTCGCCGACCAGCGCGCGCCCGATTTTGACCCAGCTCAGGGTATCCCGCGCGTCGGGGCCGTCGCCATCGTTATGGAACTGCAAACCGTAGGCATCCATCTGCCGGCCCGTGTCGGGGTAGTAGGCGGACTTCAAGCCCGACACGACCTGCTCAATCACATAATCCGCCTGCCCCAGCGCGTCCGTCTCCTCCATCCCTACCCGCCAGCTCCGCACGATCGTATGGGTGCAGAAAAACGACATCAACGTCATGATGGCCAAAATCATGATGGCGATGATAACTTCTACCAGCGTGAAACCGTTCTTTCTGACGTGTGTGTTCAAGCGTTCCTTTATCCTTAACTCATCAAGAAACGGACGACATAGCTGAATATTGCCGAGCGGGGTTTGTGTCCCTACAACAATGCAATCCTGTTAATCCTGTCAACAAAATAACCTCCTGTTAAACATCCTGATACGAAACGACAATTTTCACGGGGTAGTGGTCGGAGGGGAGGCGGAGGGGGCCGCCTTTCGGGAAATAGGTGTCCGTCAAAATCCCGTAACGCTCCACCTTGAAATCCTTGGACACAAAAATATGGTCAATGCGACTGTCCGAATTGTGCTGGACATCGAAGTTGTTGAACGTGCCGTTGTGCGCATAGCGGACGGCGCAAATATCGTAGGCATCGCGCAACAGGCCGGACTCGGCAATCAGCTTGTAACTCACGTTGCGCTGGTCCACGTTGAAGTCGCCCATGAGGATCGTCGGCTGGCCTTCGCACATCTCACGGACTTTGGCCAGCACCAACTTCGCGCTCTCCGCACGCGCGACCGTGCCGACGTGGTCCATGTGCAGGTTGAACGTCCAGAAGGCCTTGCCGGATTCCTTGTCCTTGAACTGCCCCCACGAGCAGATGCGGATGCACGCCGCATCCCAACCCTTGTTGGGCGTGTCGGTCTGTTCCGAGAGCCAGAAGTTACCCGACCTCAAAAGGTCAAAGCGGTCTTTCTTGTAGAAGACGGGCGAGTATTCGCCGCGCGTCTTGCCGTCGTCCCGGGCCACGCCCGTGTAGTGGTATTCCGGCAACGCGGCCAGCAAATCATTCAACTGGTTATGCACAACCTCCTGCCCGCCCCAGATGTCGAAATCGTGAAAGCGGATAAGATCCGCCACCACAGGGCAACGCACATCCCACCCGTTCCCGTTCTTGATGTCGCCCGTATTGTACAGGCGGATGTTGTACGTCGCGACCGTCATCTTCTGCGCGTGTGCAACGCAACAGGAAAATACGGCGAGCATGAACGTAAGTAAAAGTTTGGGAAGGCTGTAAGGGGTTAAGGGGTTAAGGCTGTGAGGGGTTAAGGCTGGAAGGCAGGAAGGGGCGTAGCCTGTAGGGGCAAGCCTTGCCCTTACACCATTCATAATCTTATAAATTCTCATCCACATAACCTGAACTCCTTAATACCTCACAGCCTTAACCCCTTAACCCCTTCTCCCTCACTGCTTCTTCCCCTTCCGCACATAGCGCACAAGCTCCTCGCGCTGGTTATCGGCCTTGCCCCATGACACAACGGTACGGACGACATACAGGCCGTCGTCAACCTCGTTCGTGCCCAAAACTTTCTCGTCAACCGTCCGTGAGAACTCGAATTTCTCGACAAGCATGGAGTCCGGAGAGACGGGCAAATCCTTCTCCACGTCGTCCGTCTCCTCAATCGGGTATTTCAACTCGCCGAGGCTGAACACATAGTGAGCTTGCTGGTACTGCTTCGACAGGATCAGCATCTTGGCGCAGTTGCTCACGCCTGTCATCAGCACCAGCAACCCTGTCGCGAGAATCATCGTTGCGATAAGGACCTCAATCAACGTGAATCCATCCTTGCGCTTCATCGCCTGTTCTCCTCGTGCTCCTCGACTTTCGCCGAACCGAGCATATCCACCGCGACGGTCAGCGAAAAGGCGTTGTCGCCCTCACCCTTGACTTGCACCCTGTAGGGGCGTACGGTGCCATTGCTCTTGTAGCGCACGCGCACGACACGCACGCTGTCTTCGTCGCCCTCCTCCTTGTCATCTACCGCGCTTGTGCTTGCCGATGGCGTGAGCAAATGCGAGTAGCGCCCTGCGTCGGCGGTGTCGGTGTAGCCGAGGAAGACGAACCGCACCTGCGCATAACTTTTGTCAACGTTCACGTCCGCCATCGTGTAGGCCCCGCTTCCGCCGCCCGACGTGTTGTCGTGCTCCGTCGCGAACTCCGCCAGCCGCGCCTCCTCCGCCGCCGTAACCGAATTGGTAACCGCGAACGATTTTGCGGAGACGATGCTCTCGCCGCGGCCTCCGTTGCCCTCCAGCGTAACGCTCAGTTTCCCGCTCCCGGAGAACGTCAGCTCCATCGCGTTCTGGTGCAAGATCGCCATCGTGCGGGCATAACGCGACATCTGCATCACGCCACGCGCGGCTGCACTCACACGAGACATATCTCCGCCTGTCGAAATCACAGGACGGACAATCGTTACCAACACCCCCAGGATGATGATGATGACGAGCATCTCAATCAGCGTGAATGCGCTTCTGTTCAACCTCGTTTTCACACGGCAGTCTTGTTCTCGGCACAATCAGGGCTGTAGGGGCGCACCTCTGTGTACACGCGGACGGGCACATCGGCCCGCCCCTACGCATCCTGCTAATTCGTCAGGTCGTCTTCTGTCCCGAAATTACCGTCAGGTCCGGCCGACGTGATGGTGAATTTCTGGCCTTGCTTGGAATAGGTGAACGGCGTGCCCCACGCATCAACCAATGCGCCTGGCTTGAGGATGCCGTCTTCGCCATCTTTACCGACGGTCAGCTCTTCCAGCGAGTCCGGCAGTTTCCCGCCATGCCCCATCGCGAAAATCTGGACACCCTGCTCGATGTCGCCGATCTTCGTGCGTGTTACCGTAATGTTCGTGGTCGCCAGATGCTTGAGCACGCTTCGTATGCCCACCGTTGCCAAGAGACCAATAATCACGACGACAACGAGCATTTCCACCAGCGTGAAACCTGCCCGGCGTTGACGATCTTGATTCTCTTTTTCTCCCTTACCCTTCATGTTTCCTCCTTTGCGTTAGCCCCGTAGCCTTGTCGCCTACTGATTCCCGATTGATGATGTAACTTGGAACACGGCCATCAGAATACTGATTGCCACAAACCCCACGATGCCGCCGACCACGACAATCAAAAGCGGTTCGAGCGCATTCGTGAACATCTTGATGTTGCGGTCCATCTCGCTCTCGTAACGCCGCCCGATATGCCCCAGCGACCCCGGCATATCCCCCGACTGCTCGCCGATGGCCAGCATATCCGTCATCATCTTCGGGAACACGTTGCTCCCCGCCAGCGGGCCTGAGATGCTCGTGCCGTCCGTTACGCGCTGGCGCGCGTTGCGGAGCGCACCCGCGATGACCGCATTGCCGCACGTCTCCTCCGCGATCCGCAACGCCTGCAGCACGTTCACGCCGTTGGCGAGCAGCGTCTTCATCGTGTAGGCCAGTGTCGCAAACGAGCCGCACGCGATAATCCCCTTGATGAGCGGCGTTTTCAGTTTCAGCCCGTCCCACCAGACGCGCCCCTGCGGGGTCTTGATATGGCGCGAAAGCAGGATGATGCCGCCGACAATCGCCAGCGCGAGGAACAGGCCGTATGTAATCATGAAATCGCTCGTGGCCATCAGGATACGCGTGGGCAGGGGAAGCGCACCGCCCATACTGTCGAAAATCGTCTTGAACTTCGGCAGCACGTAATTCGTGATGAAAACAACCGTCCCGAATCCGATGACCAGCACCACGATGGGATAGGTCATGGCGGATGAAATCTTGGCGCGCATACTGTCGTTGCGCTCGTAATGCTCCGTGAGGCGGCGCAACACGTCAATCATCGCGCCCGACGCCTCGCCCGCGCGAATCATGTTGCCGTACAGCGGCGGGAACGTCGTGGGGTGCGCGGTTACGGCATCCGACAACTGCTCACCGCGCACGATGCGGTCACGCAAATCGCCCGCGATGAAACCCTGCGGCGAGTCCGCCTCGCCCTGATTCGCCAAGCAGTTCAGCGCCGCGCCCAGCGTCATGCCGGCCTCCAGCAAATCGCTCAGCTCCGACGTGAAGAGCAACACCTCCTGCGATTTCATGCGCGGCGCTTGGTTGCCGATTTTCAGCTTCCAGAACGGCACGTCCTTCTTCACCGCCTTCTTCGTCGTCTCCGCCACGGAGATGGGACGGTAGCCCAGCCTCTCGACCGCGTGCATCGCGCCCCTGCGGTCGCCGGCCTCGACCGTACCCTCGAGCTTGCGCCCGTCCTTCGACATCGCCTTATAGAGGAATTGCGGCATGGCTTACTCCGTGTCCTCCGTCACGCGGAAGAGTTCCTCAACCGAGGTCATGCCCCGGAACACCTTGATCCAACCGTCCTCGCGCAACGTCTTCATCCCGCCCCGCAACGATGCCTCACGGATGGTCGCGGACGACTTGCGCCCGATGATGAGCGACTCAATCTCATCGTTCACCACCAGCAGCTCGAACAGGCCGCCGCGCCCCTTGTAACCCGTCTTCTTGCAATATTCGCACCCGTTCGCCTCCCACACGATGTTGGACGTGGGCGGCGTCGCCAGGTCGTACCACTTCATATCCAGCGGCATCTCACGCTTGCACTTCTGGCACAGGCGGCGCACCAAGCGCTGGGCCATCACGCCGACGACGGCGGAGGCCACGAGGAACGGCTCCGCACCCATGTCAATCAGACGCGCGAACGCGCCCGCCGCATCGTTCGTGTGAAGCGTGCTGAAAACCAAATGCCCCGTGAGCGACGCATTGATGGCGATTTCCGCAGTCTCGCCGTCGCGGATTTCACCGACCATGATGATGTCCGGGTCTTGGCGCAGGAACGAGCGGAGCGCGCGCGCGAACGTCAGCCCGATGTCCTGCCGCACCAGCACCTGATTGATGCCCGGCATCTCATACTCGATGGGGTCTTCCGCCGTCAGGATACGCACCTGCATCTTGTTGATCTCGTGCAGGAACGCGTAGAGCGACGTGGACTTGCCCGAACCCGTCGGCCCCGTTACGAGGAAGATGCCGTTCGGGCGGTTGATGAGCTTCACGACGTGCGCCTGGTCGCGGTCGTTGAACCCGAGGTCCTGCAGCTTCACGAAATTGCCCGCCTTCTGCAACAAGCGCAGCGAGATGGACTCGCCATACGCCGTCGGCATGGTCGAGACACGGATGTCAATGTCATCATTGTTCAGGCGCACCCCGATACGGCCGTCCATCGGCAGGCGCTTCTCCGCGATGTCGAGGTTCGCCATGACCTTGATACGCGAGATGATGGCCGCCTTCAGCTTATTCAGCTGCGGCGGCACATCCACCTTGTGCAGCATCCCGTCAATGCGGTAACGGATACGCAACTCATCCTCCATCGGCTCCACATGGATGTCCGTCGAGCCCTGCCGGTCCGCCTCCGCAATGATCTGGTTCACGAACTTCACGATAGACGCCTCCGCGCCCATCTCGTTCACATCAATCTTCGAGATCGCCGCGAGGTCCGCATCCACCTCATAACGGCCATCTTCGATCATCTTCTCGATGGCATCCGCACCCACGCCGTAATACTTGCGGATGGCCTTGTCAATCTCCTCGCGCGGGCTCAGCGCCACCCGCACCGGGCACCCCGCCGCCAAGCGCAAGCCATCCGTCATGCCGATGTTGAACGGGTCGCACGACGCCACGTTCAGCACCCCGCTCTCCACCGCCAGCGGCAAGACGTTATACTGATACACCGCCCGCGCCGGGAGGCGCATCAGCGCCTCATCCGTCGGCCGCGCATCCGCAAGGTCAATGTAGGGGAACCCCAGTATCTCGCCGATTTTCTGCAAGAACGCATCCTCGCGCACGATACCCAAGCGCACCACGACCCCCGTGATGCCCGTGCCATCCGAGCGGTCCGCCGCCAAAATCTGCCCGATCTGCACCTCACTGAACAACCCCGTGCGCTTCAACACCAGCGCCGCAAAAGCATCTGCTGAACCTGACATAAAATCCCTTTTAAGTGAATAGCCCCTATAATTTACACGATTTCACCCCTCATATCCACCCTAAATTAACGGACAACCCCCGGAAAAGTTGCCACGAAATTAGCGGCTCATGGTTCGTGGTGAGCCGGGGGCACTCGGATCTGAAAACGCAATGAGAAACAGCGGCCACGCGAGCCTCCCCCGCAATCACTTCAACAGTTGCAGGGTCTCGTGGATGTATTCGGCCTGGACGAAAGAGCCGAGGTTCATGTCGCGCTTGAAGTGGATGGTCCAGTCGTCGTTGCTGAACTTGTCGTTCTGCTGCGTCCGGCTGATGACCAGCCCGACGACGAGGGGGATGGAGGTGCCCGGCAGACGCATGGCGACGGGCCCCCCGCTGTCCCCGCCGAACGTGGGGGCCGTCATGAAGAGGGTCGGGTAGCGCGCGGCGGGGAAGAGCGGGTAGGCCGTAACGATCGCCTCGCGCAGGAGCGGGAACGCGGCGGGATTCGATTCCGTCTGGAACGGGAACCCGAAGTAGAACAGGCGGCAGCCGACGTTGAGGCCCGCGGCCCGAGCGTCCGCCTCGCGGGCGATGGCCGTGGTCGGGAGCGCGGAGAACTTCACGCCCGGCGGCAACGTGCACCTGATCATGGCGACATCCTGCGTCGGGTGCGCTGTCCAGAGCTCGTTCGTGCCGTTGCGGATCATGACCTTGTGGTCGGAGCGTTTCCAGCCGTCCTCACCCAGGACGCGGCAGACCAGCAGGATCGAATCCTCGGACGCCTTCTTGAACAGGTGCGCGGCCGTAACGAGAATGACATTCGTGGGCGTCGCGTGCTGCGCAGGGTCGCGCAACAGGAAGCCCGTCCCCGTAGAGGCTTTGTTATACGCCTTGAAGGTGGCGTGTATCAGGACCTCCTCCGGCGTCTCCGCAAAAGCGGAAAACACGCAGCATCCCGCGACAACAACACCGAGCCTCATCCATTGACCATTTTTCATTCCTCACCCCTCATTTCTCTGTCCTCTTTCCTAAAAAACGCGCTTCACCCGTTCGCTCCGCGTCAAGGCCACGGGCGTAATCATCAGGCGGTCCAGCGGCACGGCCGGCTCAATCGTGAGGATAAAGGCCTCGAAACGTTTCCAGTCCAGCGACCCGAGCGCCTGCCACTCGCCGATTGGGATGCCCGCCGCACGGTCGTAGGCCTTGTAGATGAGCTCGGAGCAGTAAATCGCGGAATCGTCGGGCGCGTAATGGATGTCGTACGGCTTCCCCCAGAACAACTTCAAGTGGTGGCGCAGCTGCTCCACGTCGAACGTGAGGCCGGGGGCGAGCCGATAGACCTCGAACCGGCCGTTGTTGCGGCCGCGCACGACCCAGTCCGCAATCGGCGTGTGGTGGACGTCCCCCAACGCCTCGTAAACCACCCACGCGCCGTCCTCCTGCATGATGACGCCGCAGTGCGACCACTCCGAGCCCGTCGCGCCCTCAATCGCATCCACCAGATCGCAACGCGGGAGCGACTGGAAGATGATGTCGCCCTCACGGTACGCCAGCCGCAGCACCCTCGCCTTGACCAGCGCGCGGTTGGTCAGCAGCGACGCCAGCACCACGCCCAGCATCGCAATGACAGCCCTCCGTATGACCTGATGACGTTTCACAATGAAACCACTATACACCCTCTCGGGAAACACCGTCAAGGGCGGAAACGCCATTGACGCCAAAACCGCAGGGGGCCACATTACCGGACAGCGCCTCTTCTTTATCCCTTGCGGTGCGCCGCGTTCTGCGGTAATATAAGTGCCGTTTAATTCCTGCTGTTCGGCAGGATGACATTGGATTTCCAGGGAGTGACGTATGACTCGACAAGCTGTTGTTGTGAGCGCCTGTGCCCTTGCACTCGCGTGCGGGTGCGGCTCGCGTTCCGGTGTGAGCGCGGCGAAGAAGGGCATGGAAGCATTTAAGGAGGGCCGCTACGAGAAGGCCATCGCGCAGTTCACTGCGGCGACGGAACGCATCACCCACTCGCCCGAGCTGTATTACCACCTCGGCCTCGCGCATGTGGAGCAAGGCAACATGAACTTGGCGCAGGACGCGTTTCAGGCGGCCCTCGAGCTGAAACCCGAGAAGGACGAGGCCAACATCCTGGGGGGCCTGGGCCTGGCGGCCTACCACAAGGGGGATTACACGAACGCGCTCGTTACGCTGACGCGGGCGCTGGCCGCCGCGCCAGACAACAACACCCGCGCGCGCGTCCTGACGATGATGGGCATGGTGGAAGCCAGCCGCCAGAACTACAGCCTTGCGCGGCTCAACTACCTGCGCGCGCGGAAGGCCGACCGCTCCTATGCGCCGGCGTATTACAATGTCGCGGTCCTCTATCAGGAACAGTTCAGCTTGCTGGAAGAAGCGCTCGACGAGTTCAAGCTCTTCCTCGGCGTAACCGACAAGAAGAACAAGAACCGCGAGAAGGCCGAGAACCACATCAAGCGCCTCAACATCATACTGGAACGCAGGAAGGCGGAGCGAGAGAGCATCCGCCGCCGCCCGGCACAGGCCGCCGGCTTCTTGCAGGAGGGCGTGAACGCCGCCGCCGCAAAGCAATACCCGAAAGCCGTCAAGGCCTACAAGGACGCGCTGACCGCCGACCCGTTCACCTTCAACGCGGCGCTGGGCCTTGGCACGGTCTATCGCCAGCAGGGATTGCGCGCCGAGGCGCTCGACGCATTCAAGAAAGCCAGCGACATCAAGCCCGAGCATCAGGACAGCTACCATCAGGCGGCGGACTTGGCGTTGCAACTGCGGCAACCCGCCGAGGCCGTGAAGCTGCTGAACAGGGCCATCGCGCGCAGCCCCTTCAACCCCGAGTCCGCAAGGCTCATGGCGCAGGCCGCTTACGCCGAGGTGCGCATCTCCGAGGCCCGCGCGTATGGCGAGTTCTACCTCTCGCTGGTCGCTGCGGACGACCCGAACCGCGCCGCGTTCGAGCGATGGGTCATGTCGCTGCCGAAGAACTAGCTCGACGGGCGGCACGATGCAGAACCTCCCGGACATCCCGAAAGGCATTGGCTGGATAGACGGCATCGTCCTGGCAGCCATCCTCTATCTGCTGGTGCGCGGGTTCATCCGCGGCGCGTCGGGCGAGTTGAGCAGGCTGATCGCCTCCTGCCTGATGGCGGCCGTCTTTATCTTCGGCTTCCCGCTGCTGCAGAACGCAATCAAAGCATCCGCATTCCTGTCCGACTACCCGCAAGCCGGCCGCCTCACCGCGTTCATCGTGATGGCCGTGGCGACCATCGCGCTGTGGCTGCTGTCGCGCAAACTGCTGGCGCACAGCATCAGCCTCGTCATCCCCAAGCCCTTCGACCATGTGCTGGGCGGCATCTTCGGCGGCATCAAGGCCGTGATCCTCGTCGCGCTCCTGTGCGCCTGGGGCTTTCTCAGCACAACCGAAAACGTCCAGCAACAAGCCGCCCGCCACTCCATCTTCATCGAGAACCTCAGCCCGCTCTTCTCCAAACTCCTGAAGCCCGACTAGCGCGCCCCAGCCCGGCCGAGCGAAGCCGAACATAAAAAAAAACGCGGCTTGCCATAGGCCCCATGGTTTTGATATTCTATCTTCCTTTAACCCAAATGAGCAGAGATGCGCGTATTATGACGATTGTTTTAGGATTGCCGAAGGGAAGCCTGCAAGAAGCGACTTTCAAGATGATGGAGAAAGCCGGGTTCAGCGTGCAGGCAGGGTCGCGCTCGTATGTGCCGCGCGTGGATGACCCCGAGTTACAGTGCCGCCTGATCCGCCCGCAGGAGATTTCGAGGTACGTGGAGCTGGGCCTGCTGGACGCGGGCATCACGGGGTTCGACTGGATTTACGAGAACAACTCGGACGTGCTCGAAATCGCGGAGATGTGCTACTCGAAGGCGACGTCGCGGCCGGTGCGCTGGGTGCTGGCGGTCCCGAACGACTCGCCCATCCAGAGCGTGAAGGACTTGCAGGGCAAGCGGATCGCGACCGAGGCCGTCGGCCTGACGCGCCGTTACCTCACGCAACACGGCATCGAGGCGGAGGTCGAGTTCTCGTGGGGCGCCACGGAGGTCAAGGCCCCGGAGCTGGTGGATGCGATTGTCGAGCTGACCGAGACAGGCTCATCGCTGCGGGCAAACAACCTGCGAATCGTCGAGACCATCCTGACCTCGACCACGCGCCTGATTGCGAACAAGAACGTGTGGGAAGTCCCCGAGAAGCGCGCGAAGATCGAGCAGGTCGCGATGCTCCTGCAAGGGGCGCTGGCGGCGGAGTCGCGCGTGTTGCTCAAGCTGAATGTCGCGGAGGCCAACCTGCCCCAGGTGCTGGGCATCCTGCCCGCCCTGCATTCGCCGACCGTGAACAAAATCAGCGCGGACGGCTGGTTCGCGGTCGAGACGGTCGTCGAGAGCAAGGTCGTGCGCGACATCGTGCCGCCGCTTCGCGAGGCCGGCGCGGAGGGCATCATCGAACTGCCGCTGAACAAGGTGATTTTCTGAACAGAATAAACAAGGAGACAAAAACGTGGGATCCATTAAGAAGAAACGTCGCGCGAAAATGTCGAAGCACAAGTACCGCAAACGTTTGAAGGCCAACCGCCACAAGAACAAGTAGCCTTACAAATAAGGAATCACATGGATAACCCAAGACGGACAGGTTTACTGGACCGATGGTTTGGCTGTGTGTGTGTGCTGTCTGTCGTCATCGCGACCGCCTGGCTCATCGGTTGCGTGTCCTGCCCGACCGGGCAAGGAGACCCGGCAGAGAAGGCCGCTCCCCCGCCGGGCGAGGAGGCGCGGCTGGCCGGGGCAGAGGCCCTCTGCCAGCAGGCCATTGACCTCGCGGGCGCACAGGACGTAGCCGACACCAACGCGCTCAACCAGGCGATTATCGAGTCCTTCCGCTGGGCCTGCCAGCTTGTCCCGGACAACACCAACATCCTCGACGTCGCGATGTTCCACCTCGTGGACCGCTCCCTGTTCAGCGAGGCCTACGACCTCGCGCAGGAATACCTTGCGCGGCACCCCGACAACCACGCACTGCGCTACGCGGCCGCGTGCTGTGCGGATGCAGACGGCAAGCCCGAGGTCGCGGCCCAGCAGTGCATACGCATCTACGCCGCCCAGCCGGACAATCGGATGCTCGTCGAGACGCTCGTCCGCCTCTACTTCTCATCCCGGCAGGACGCGCTGGCGTTCGACCTGATACGGGCGAACTTCGAGCGCTACCCCGACACATTGAGCAAGGCGCTACCCGTGAACTGGGCCATCTTCTTCGCCTCTCAGGAAAAGGATTTCGGGCGGGCCCTGCAGTGCGCCAACCTCGCGCTCGACCTTTGGACGCGCCCTGCCGAGCGTTCCCCCATCCTCACGCTCATTGGGGAGTGCCACATGGACCAAGGCAACATCGCCGATGCCGCCGACGCGTTCTGCGCCGCCCTCGGCGAGGACAGCGCGAACCTGATGGCCGTCCAGCGGCTCGGCGCGTTATGCATACAGCACCCGGAAATCACAAGCCGCGCGGAGGCGGCGTTCGACGGCTTCCCGCGCCCCGGCGTCGCCAAGCTGCTCCTGCAGGCCGCCATCCTGCAGGCCACCGATAAGCCCGCCGCCATTGAGCTGCTGCGCGAGGCGTACGGCCAAAGCATGATCGCAGGGTACTTCCCCTGCGAGAGCTTTTACCTGTGGCAGATGATGCTGCTCGACGCAGAGAAGCGCGAAGACGAGACCGTCCCCATCTTAACAGAAGCCCGGGCCGTCCACCCCGACTCCCCCCAAATCAAGAACGGCCTCGCCTACCTGTGGGCCGAGCGCAACGAAAACCTCAACGAGGCCAACCGCCTCATCAACGAGGCCCTCCTCGAAGAACCCAACAACCCTGCCTACCTCGACACCAAGGGCTGGATCCTGTTCAGGCTCGAACGCCCATTCGACGCGCTCCAATACCTGCTCAAAGCGGCCGAGCTCCAACCCGACGACCCCGTCATCCTCGACCACACGGGCGACGTGCTTTCTGTGCTCGGCTACAAGACCGAGGCCTCCGAGTTCTGGAGCAGAAGCCACCGCATCCTCCCCAACCCGCTCATCGAGAAAAAACTCGCGCAGTGAGGGAGCGGCACTAAAAAAATGCGTTTCTGCTTTATGCCCTGCCCTGTTCGTGCTATGCTATGTTTTTCTATGGAAGGTAAGCGATATGGCAACGAAGCATGACTGTGTGGTGATCTTGGATTTTGGCGCGATCAACGCCCAATTGGCGGCGAAGGCGGTCCGCGCGTTGAACATCTACTGCGAGGTACTGCCCTATACGGCGACGCAGGAACGCATCCGCGCGCTCAACCCCAAGGCGCTCATCTATCAGCGCGGCGCGGCCTGCGGCGAACGCACGTTGGGGCGCAGCGCCTTGCCCGAGGTCGCGAACCTACAATTGCCGACGCTCGACCTGCTGAACGCGCCCTGCGACGAGGCGACGCTCCAACCCTTCCTCGTGGGCGAATGCGGGCTCGCACAGGACTGGACGACCGAGCGTTTCATCGAGGAGTGCGTGGCCGACCTGCGGGCGCAAATCGGCGACAGGCAGGTGCTGCTCGCGATGTCGGGCGGCGTGGATTCCTCGGTCTGCGCCATGCTGCTCCACCGCGCGGTCGGCAGGCAACTCACCTGCGTGTTCGTGGACCACGGGTTCATGCGCAAGGGCGAGCCGCAGCAGATAACGGAGATTTTCCGCGACACGTTCGGCATCAACCTCATCGCCATTGACGCGGAGGAGCGTTTCCTCGCGCGGCTGAAAGGCATCACCGACCCCGAGCGCAAACGCAAGATCATCGGCGAGGAGTTCATCCGCGTGTTCGAGGAGGAGGCGCGCAAACTCGGCACCCTCGACTATTTCGTGCAAGGCACCATCTACCCCGACATCATCGAGAGCGGCTGGGACGGCGGCAAGCCCGTGAAGGCCCACCACAACGTCGGCGGGCTCCCCGAACGCATCGCGTTCAAGGGCATCGTCGAACCAGTGAAATACCTCTTCAAGGACGAGGTCCGCAAGGTCGGCCGCGCGCTGGGCATCCCAGAGGTCATCACCAACCGCCAGCCGTTCCCCGGCCCCGGCCTTGCCGTGCGGTGCCTCGGCGAGCTGACCAAGCCGAAGCTCGACATCCTGCGCGAGGCCGACGCCGTGTTCCGCCGCGCCATGGCCGACAGCGGATTCGACAACGGGGCGAACCAATTCTTCGCCGTCCTGACCAACGTGCAGACCGTCGGCGTAACCGACGACGCGCGGACCTACGGCTACGTGATTTGCCTCCGCGCGGTCCAGACCTCAGACTTCATGACGGCCAGACCCCTGCCGTTGCCCACGGACTTCCTCATCACGGTCGCCACGGAAATCGCCACGACCGTCGAGGGCTGCAACCGTGTGGCGTACGACATCACCAGCAAACCCCCGGCAACCATCGAGTGGGAGTGATGCCCGTTCGTCAGAGGTCGTGCCACGCCGGGTTGCGGCGCGGCGCGCGGAGATAGCGGAGGGGATGGCGGCGGACCGCGCACGAGCCTTGGGGCGCGTCAGAAAACGGGTTCTCGCGGTCAAACACTTCAGCGAAGGCCTCATCCGTTTTCGCGGGGTCCTCGCCGGCCTCAATGCGGGCCATAGCCTCCTTGACATTCTTATCGAAATGAAGGCCGCCGGCCGCCGCCATCTCGCGCATGACCTTCACGGCCTCGCGGGGGTCTGCGCCGTCATCGTCCAACGCCTCGATACGCTCGCCCATCCGCGCCATGACCTCCTCCATCCGCCGTGCGGCGGTGTCGTCAACCGCCTGCGGTGTGTTGCCGCAGACGATAGGCGCGAACGTTGATATCTCGCGGCTCAGCCGGGCGTTGCAGACAGGGCACAGCGGGCACGCTTGCGTATCCACGCGCATGGCGCGGAACGTGAATACCGTGTGGCAGGGTTCGCAGTAAAACTCGTAGAGCGGCATCTTGGCCTAATAAGCACGGCGAGGATGCCGCGCATTACGGTTCGGAAGGAAGCCCGGTCTCCGCTTCCTCCACGGCCTCGGGGACAGACTCCGTCTCTGGCTCAGGCTCGGCCGGCGCTTCCGCCTCAGCAGGCGGAGGGGCAACAGCCTCCTCGGGTTCAGCAGCCACAGGCGGCTCTGCTAACGCTTCTTCCGGCGGTGCGGCTTCTTCTGCCACGACCTCCTCCGTTACCACGGCCTCCTCTGTCTCGGCGGCAAGCGGCGCTTTCGCCGCAACCGGGCGAGGGCCGCCGTGGTATCCCTTCTCGCCTTGGACAAACCTGAACGCGGGGTATTCGCAGGGGATGCTCAGCACGTCGTTGTAATACTCGATGATGTGGCCTTTCTCGACCAGCCATGCGAGTTGGATCAGCACCTCTTTGCGTTTCGCCTCTTCCGTCCCGGCCAGCGTGGCGACCAGATCGGCCTTGGTGCATGCAGGGTTTGTCTGCACATAGGTCAGGATGTCCCTCAGGGTCTGCACGGCGTGCGCGGGGTCCAGCGCGGCCGGCGTTTTGAGCATGACGAAATCCTGCCCTCGCGCGTCGTTCACGCGGAAGAGGTAGAGCTTGCGGTGGCGGAACGCGCCGCGCAGCGCAAAGAAAATGGATGCGGGGAAGCGGCGCTCGCGGCTGAGCATATCGCGCAGCATCGCCGCAAGCGGGCGGCTGGATGTCTGCGCCGCGATGCCGGCCGTGCAGATGAGGTACTTGGCGCTGGTGAGCTGCCCGGGGACAACCTCGCGCATAAACACCAGCTCGGCCACTTCGCGCGTAACGGGCGGGGCCTTCGGCAACGGCTCCGCGGCTGGCACGTCGGCCGGCGCATCCTCGGCCGGGGGTTCCGTGGCGGCCGCTGCCACAGGCGGCGGCGCCTCCTCGACGACGACACCCTTGCGGCGATAGACTTTTTTCCGGGTGCACTGCTGGCGCCATTGCTCGACGACCTCCGCATCGCGGACCATCTCGATGCGCGAGCGGTAAGACTCCTCAGACATATTCGCATAGCGCGTCCGTAGCATCTCCTGCACCTTCGCCGTGAAGCTGTGGTGGTTCGGCGGCCCGAGCAGCTCGCCGCTCAACGTGCAGCGCGCCACACAGACGAACGCACCCGACGGCGGCTCGCAGTCAACCTCCTCAACGTCAAAGAAATCTTCGAGGTGGCGGTTCATGAGATGCGCGCGCACCTCCTCCTCGGTCAGCGCGGGGTAGCCGCAAATCTTGCATTGGAAGAGCGGGACGGACTGCCCCTTCAACGGCTCGATGCGGATGAGGCACGCGTTGGGGTTGTCGAGGAAAAGCCAGGCGATGTCGCGCAGCGGGTACGCGCGGTGGGACGTCTGGATACGGCGCATGACCGCGCCAAGGGCCTTCTGCTCCGGCAGGATGCGGACATCCAGCGGCAGCGCGGGCTGCTGCGGATACGGCTCACGGTCGCGCGGCCTGTAGCCGTCGTCGTTCGGGCGGCGGCGGTCGCGGTCATCGCGCGGCTGTTGCGGCGGGCGGGGCTGGCTGAAGTCAACGACGGCCGCACGCGACTCAGGGCGCGGCATCTCGTCGGGACGCGCGCCGCGGCGGTCGCCATCGCGGCGCGGCGGGCGGCGGTCAGCGGAACGCGGCGGCGAACGGTCATCGGCGTTCCGCCGCGGCCGGCGGTCGAACCCACCGCCCTTACCGCCCCGACCATGCCGAGGCGAGTCCTCCTCGCCGGAGCGGTCGAAACGATCGCCACCCTTCAAGTGCTGCACGTTGGCGTCGGGAGAAGTCCGCGCCCAGCTTGGGGCAAAATTTAAATCCAGGAAGAGGTCGTCTTTTTCATCCGCGCTCATGTTAAACCGTCCACACCCATTTGTTTTGTCATGACGTGATAGTAGCCTGTAAGTGCGCTTCGGGTCAATGATAAAGTGCCGGCGAACGCAAAATTCTTGTTCCCCCTGTTATCATCGTGTTCCTGCCTGATGGGTTTCTGCCTCCGATGCTGCGCGGGGCCTCCTGACCCCTGCTCACGGAACGGGCATCGTTACCAAGCCCGGCTTGCAACTGTTTTTTTTCCATCGTCATCCTGCTGGCAACCCATTGAGCATGACTCATTGTCGCAAGGTTTTTCGCATGAGGGGACTAATCGCGTAGATGACGGCGTTGCTGGCGTGGGTCATTTTCCCTCCTCCGCTTTCTTGCGCCTTTCCTCCTTGCGCTCCGCGCTCACACGGGGGATGTCCTTCTCGGGTATCGTGCGGATATTCCCGTTCTTCTGCGTTATCGTGATTGTCTTGTTTGCGTGAGTGACCACATCGTCAGGGTGAACCTCGCCAAGGCGATAGGTAGGCGAGGCAGAATCTGTTTTCACAAAGAGAAACTCGTTTGTGTCAATGCGGGCACGCCATACCCATGGTTCATTGCTGTTAACCCACTTGCCTTCTTTTACAGGGGTCCCTGATTTCGCATCAAAGGCAACCGCAACGGGAGGGCGGACCTCGACTGGAATCCATACGTCAGGCGACAGGTACAGTTCTGCCGCAAACGGTATCTGCCTGCGAGGATTGTGAAAATAAAAGTATGGCGCATCAATCTCCTTGCCCTCGAAAACGATTTCCTTTGACTCTCCTTTTCTCAGTGTGACGATACGCTCACTCTTCTCCACCATTGAGTCTGTTGTCCCTTTGACGGTTGAGCGCGAGAATCTCATTCCGTCCCCGCGTTCCATTTCGGCATAAGCCCGGGGAGCATCCTGCTCTGAGATATTGGGATGCCAATACAGTTGAAACAACGGGACAACGTCCTCTTCCAGCAGCTTGATGTCACGATCCCCCTTATTATTAATGACAACCTTACCAGAAAGCCACTCGCTTTGCAAACAGGGCATTTCAGTGTCAATATACATGATAACTTCCACGTTGCCCGCAGTTAGCGGCAGAATAGCATTGAACATCAATGCGCACATTATCCCTTTCTTCATTGTGTAACTCCTCTTCTGGTTTTAAGGTTAATGTGTGAAAGTTCCTAGTTTTTAGTTTCTGGTTGCCGATTTTTCCGTATCTCCTCTTTACGCTCCGCGCTCACACGGGGGATGTCCGCCTCGGGTATCGTGCGCACATTCCCGTCCTTTCGCGTTATCGTAATCGTCTTGTTTGCGTGAGTGACCACATCGTCGGGATGAAGGTCTGAAAGGCGGTGATAGTTTGATTTTTCCTTCACAAGTAAAACCTCGTTCGTACCTAT
>Ga0123353_10001040_pt1 | contig 34017 bp, 26 predicted proteins | sample TergutLab28metaG_3_FD_92763 | JGI IMG/M metagenome (GOLD analysis project Ga0123353, IMG submission 92763) | Labiotermes labralis P3 segment gut microbial communities from Petit-Saut dam, French Guiana - Lab288 P3 | ecosystem: Host-associated > Arthropoda: Insects > Digestive system > Gut ... | reverse complement strand
TTACAAGCAAAAGCAGGTCGTTATGGTGGTACGTATGCTCACAAGGATATTGCATTTGAGTTTGCCTTGTGGATAAGTCCCGAATTTAAAATATACATTGTCAGAGAATTTCAGCGTCTCAAGGAAGAAGAATATAAGGCTATTGGTTGGAGTGCGAAACGTGAATTGGCAAAAATTAACTATCATATTCATACCGATGCTATTAAGCATAACCTTATTCCTGCCGAACTTACACCGCAACAAACGTCTATAATATATGCCAGCGAAGCCGACGTACTAAACGTAGCGATGTTTGGCATAACAGCCAAAGAATGGCGCGAAGCCAATCCTGATAAGAAAGGCAATATTCGTGATTATGCCACAATAAATGAACTTATATGTCTTTCGAATATGGAAAATCTGAATGCCGTGTTTATCAACGAAGGACTTCAACAGCAGGAACGGCTTACAAAGTTAAATCAGATTGCCATTCAGCAAATGAAAATTTTGCAGGAGGTGGAAAGTAGAAAGTTGTTATATTAGCGGTCGCGAATTGACGACTATTTTGAAAAATCTTGAAAGTTGCGGCTTCATTAACTCATACAATTCACTACACAAAAAGAGGAAAACTTGATGACTTATTTTATTATATTTGACCATATCATATAATTTTCGTATCTTTGTGGTCAAATATAAATCTGATTTTATGGATACGAAAATTATAGGCAGGCAAAACGAAATAAAGAGATTAACTGAATTATATAAATCAAAAAATGCTGAATTTGTCGCTGTTTGTGGGAGACGGCGTGTTGGTAAAACATTTTTAGTCAAGAAATTATTTGAAGACAAGATTATTTTCGACTTGGCAGGATTAGCAAATGCAAAAACAGCCGAACAACTCGAAAATTTCAGTTTAACGCTAAACCGTTGCTTTGAACAATCGTTACCTATACCACCAAATTGGCTAACTGCATTTGAACAACTGATTTCACTTTTGAGCAAATCAAAAAAGAAACGCAAAGTAATTTTTATTGACGAAATTTCGTGGTTGGATACGGCTCGTTCAAACTTTTTGATGGCATTAGAGCATTTTTGGAACGGCTGGGCTTCCACTCGCGACGACATAATGCTGATAATTTGCGGTTCGGCGACTTCGTGGATTACAAACAAAATTATCAACAATCACGGCGGATTACACAACCGTTTGACGGCAAAATTTTTTTTACAACCGTTCAATTTGTGTGAAACAGAACTTTTTTTCAAATCAAAGAAAATTACGCTTGGCAGATACGAAATTGCTGAGTCATACATGATTTTTGGTGGAATACCCTATTATTTGAATATGTTTGAGCGTGGTGTAAGTTTATCTCAAAATGTTGATAATATTTGTTTTGTGCAAAATCCAAAGTTAGATAACGAATTTAAAAACCTTTATGCCTCATTGTTCAAAAATTCCGAAAAGTATATTGAAATTGTATCGGCATTGAACGCCAAAAATAAAGGATTGACAAGAAATGAAATTATTGCAATAACGAAAATTAGCGGTCGCGAATTGACGACTATTTTGAAAAATCTTGAAAGTTGCGGCTTCATTCGCTCATACAATTCACTATACAAAAAGAGGCGCGACAGACTTTTTCAATTACTCGATTCCTATTCCCTGTTCTACTTCAAATTTTTGAAAAACAGAACAGAAAACGACGAGCATTTTTGGACAAACACTATCAATATGCCACAACAAAACACTTGGGCAGGCTATGCCTTTGAAATTCTTTGTTTACAGCATATTAACGAAATCAAACACTCACTTGGAATTTTGGGCATTCAATCAAATGTTTATGCTTGGGCAAGCGAAAAAAACGATAATCACAATGGCTGTCAAATTGATTTGTTGATAGACCGCAAGGACGGAGTAATTGATATTTGCGAAATGAAATTTTATCGCACAAAATACATTCTTTCAAGTGATGACGCGGATATTCTATTGAATAAAATTGCAGTTTTTCAGCACGAAACAAAAGCAGAAAAAGCGATACATTTGGTTATAATTTCTACCCTCGGACTTGTACAAAACAAACATTCAGGTATAGTACAAAAAGAAGTAAAACTTGATGACTTATTTTATTATATTTGACCATAAGTATGAAAATACACATAGATATGGTCAATTATAGGCTAAGAGGTGGCGCGGAGGTCGCGTAGTTGTTTGGCTAGCTTGGAAGCGAAGACAAAGTCGTTCAGTTCGGGGCAGTCGGCGTGAATGACCTCCTCTTTGGTGCCTTCCCACGCCTTTTCTCCCTTATAGACAAAGATTAACTTATCGCCAATGGCCATCACTGAGTTCATATCGTGGGTGTTTACTATGGTGGTCATTTGGTACTCGCGGGTGATCTCGTATATGAGTTGGTCGATGATGATGGCGGTTTGCGGGTCTAAGCCCGAATTAGGCTCGTCGCAAAAGAGGTATTTGGGATTCAGGGCAATGGCACGGGCAATGCCCACCCGCTTTTGCATCCCTCCGCTCAATTCCGAAGGGTAGAGGTGCTGGACGTTGGGGAGGTTTACCCGTTGGAGGCAAAATGCTACCCGTGCCCTCTTCTGTTCTGAACTCCAATTTGTTAAGAAATCCATAGGGAAGCGCACATTCTCTTCTACAGTGGCAAAGTCAAAAAGCGCCGATCCCTGAAACAGAATCCCCATTTGTTGCCTTAAAGCACGCACCTCGTTGCTGTTTAATGAACTGTACGGAATCGAATCGTAGGTGATCTCCCCACTGTCTATATCGTGCAGTCCGATGATAGATTTCAGCAATACCGTTTTTCCGGATCCGCTGGCGCCAATAATCAAATTGGTCTTTCCGGCCTCAAAGAGGGTGGAGACATTTTTAATAACATGCTGACTTCCAAACGATTTCCATATATTTGTCAATGTAATCATCTGATTTAAAGCATTATGTTTGTTATCAAAAGATTCACAATCAGAATCAGAAAACTGCACACCACAATCGCCCTTGTGCTCGACCGGCCAACACCCAGAGAACCGTTGGTGGCATTATATCCGTAAAATGATGATACAGAAGTAATAATCACACTAAATACCGCCATTTTAACCATACTGTAAATAAAAAAGTAGGGTTGAAAAGCAAATTGAAGGCCATCCACATATTGTTCTATGGTGATCAATCCCGAAGAGATTACCATGAGCCATCCGCCAATCAGACCGCAGATAAAGCTAATGAGCATCATCAAGGGGTTAAAGAGGGTTGCAGCAGTTATTTTGGGGAGAATCAGGAATCCGGCAGAGTTGATGCCCATCATCTCCATGGCGTCAATCTGCTCGGTAATGCGCATACTGCCCAACTCCGAAGCGATATTTGACCCCACCGTTCCCGCCAAAATTAGGGCAATGAGCGTGGAGGAGAACTCTAATACCAAACTCTCCCGAACCATGTAGCCCACATACATTTTGGGGATAAAGGGATTTTCGAGGTTGGAGGCCGTTTGCACCACCAGAACAGCGCCTACCGCCACAGAGATAATCATAATCAGGGGGATAGTTTTGATACAGAGCTTTTCCAACTCAATAAAAAAGTAGCGCCAAAAGATGCTCCACTTTTCCGGCTTAACAAAGACGCGCTGCATGAGGAGGCTGTATGCGCCAATCAGTTTTATCCCGTTTTCGATATTCATGCCACAAAGGTAATACGATTGATAGATTTCACGCAATTGTTCACTATCTTTGCGCCTCATTTTTTTAAATTGAACCCGTTTTACCATCTTGGGCTTTGGCTTTATCGCCTGATTGCCCGCATTATATCTCCGTTCCACGAGAAAGCCGCCCTTTTTTCAAAAGGGCATAACGGCCTTATTCCCAAAATACAACAACAAATTACACACGCTTGTCCTATTGTTTGGTTTCATTGTGCTTCGTTAGGCGAATTTGAGCAGGGACGTCCCATTATTGAGGGGTACAGAAGGATGCAACCCCACCATAAAATTGTCGTTACGTTCTTTTCCCCGTCGGGGTATGAAGTGGTGAAGGGAAATCGTGTCGCAGATTGGGTCTTCTATCTTCCATTGGATACGCGCCGAAATGCCACTCGCTTTTTGGATGCGGTGCAGCCCGTCAAGGTAATTTTTGTCAAATATGAGTTTTGGTACAACTTTTTGCGGGCATTGAAGCGGCGAAATATTCCCACGTACGTTGTTTCGGCCACTTTCCACCCCGCCCAACCCTTTTTCAAGTGGTACGGGGCGATCTTCCGCCGGATGTTGCGTATGTTTACCCTTTTGTTTGTGCAGAACCAAGCCTCCGCTGCGCTGTTGGCGCAGATTGGCGTTACCAACGTGGTGGTGGCGGGAGATTCCCGCTTTGACCGCGTCCGGTGTCAGGCGCAGCGCCCGTGCACGCTGCCTATTGTGGAGGCGTTTTGCGGAGCGAATGATGCAACCCCCTCCAAAGAGGTGGTTTGCGTGGCAGGAAGTACATGGCCAACAGATGAGGCATTGCTTTTCCAAGCCCTCAAAGCATTGCAGGGCGACTCCCGCGAGTCATTGCAGTGCGTCTCCGGCGAATCATTGTCGAGCGATTCCTCCAAATCATTGCCGAGCGATTCCGGCGAATCATTGTCGAGCGATTCCTCCAAATCATTGCAGTGCGTCTCCGGCGAATCATTGTCGAGCGATTCCTCCAAATCATTGCCGAACGAATCCCCCAAAGCGAATGGGCGGTTCAAGCTCATCTTAGTCCCTCATGAAGTTGACTCGGCTCATATTGAATCTATTATGAAGCAATTTGCTCCGTTTTCTCCCGTGCGTTATTCTGAATTGAGTGAAGCCGTGAAGAGTTTGGACGGTGCCGAGAAGAGTTTGGACGGCGCGTTGAGGAGTTTGAATGACCCGGATAAAAGTTTAAATGATTCTCGCGTTTTGGTGATTGACACTATTGGATTGTTGTCTTCACTCTATCGTTTTGGCTCTTTCGCTTTCGTGGGCGGTGGATTTGAACATGGGATTCATAACACGCTAGAAGCGGCGGTATATGGGATTCCTGTAATTTTTGGCCCTAAATATGAGAAATTTAACGAGGCTGTTGACTTGATTCGCTTAGGCGGAGCGCACGCGATACATTCCCGTCAGGAGGTCGTTGCACAAATAGAGAGTTGGCTTTCTTCACCTGAAATGTGTGCAAAGGAGGGGCGTGTTTGTGCGGAGTATGTTGAGGGCCATATAGGGGCAACGGATATAGTGCTTCATGCCATTGTCTCGGGGGATACCGCCATTGTCTCTGGGAATATTGCCATTATTCAGGGAAATAATGCCATTGTCAGGAAGTAATGCCACATAAAACATTCGCCAAGTGCGCTTTAAACTTCGAGAAACGAGGTTGTCCGGGTGAAGTTGTCGGGCCTTCATCGGGCGCAACGAAGAGGATGGGGGCACCGGAGGCAACGGCGTGAAGACGGGAGGTGAGGGCGTAGGGTCCAAGGCTAAAGGCGATGATTCGGTTTGTAAAGCGAGGCACTCGATAGAGTGATAACAAGCGTTCTTCGTCCTCGGGGTGACGGCAGCAGGTGACAATTTTGACCAAATCGGCGCCTTTTAGGAGGGCATGGTCTGCAATGGCGCATAGTTGGGAGGTATCGGGCGTCGCATCAACATTGTGGTATGAGGCAATAATTTGGGTGGTGTTTGCGGGATTACAGATGGTGTTTGCGGGACTATGGGTGGTGCTTGCAGGATTACAGGTGGTGGTTGCGCGATTACAGGTGGTGCCTGTAGGAATTTGGGTGGCGGTTGCAGGTGTGGTTGCTCTTAAAGATTGTACGGCAGTGTAGAGCGGCTCGCTAAAGTTTTTGGGCGTATCGTGTTCAAGGTCGATGTATGCGGGCATGAAGGGGAGGAGGGCAAGAAAGAGGTCGAGCCGCGCCTCCTGTGAGGTTGCTCCGGTTCTGCAGGTCAATACGATTTTGGAGTTGTTATCGTGGAGAAGAGGTGCGAGCGCCTCCGTCACCTCCAAAGTGGTTGCGCCCTCCGGAAACATCAGGTCAATGCGTAACTCCACCAAATCGGCAGCGGCAGCATATTTTGGCCATTGGATGCGCCACTCCTCTCCCAAGCATACGCATAACGTCACAGGGGCTTTCTGCACGGTAAGCATCTGCACGCAGCCACAGTCATCTTTTTCCGGAGTTATACCGCACAAGTTTTTCCCAATCAATTTCTCCGTTATCATCGCAATAGGTGTTTGAAAATTCCTTGGTAAACTTATTAATCATTTTTGAATATGACTTTTGGAATTCGTCGTTCCGTTCTTTTGCTTTGTTTCCAAGAGGCTCAATAATGTCGATGTACAGATTTTCGTTTCCTGAAATAAATGCCCAAAATTCCTGTCCGCAATATTTGAAATAATCTCCTTTATATATATGGGCATCAACAATACCTCTGATAATTTGTTCGGAAGTCGTTGTATGTTTTGCTTTAAACAAATATGGATTTTTACGCTTTAGAACTTTGTCTAACTTCAGATTATCCAAACTTTTTATTCGTTTTTCGTGAAATGTGCCGATATTGGCTTCAACATACTGCGTAATGTCTTTTTTGTTCAGTGGTTTCATATTCTGCAATGGGTTCCATTAAGTAATAATCTATCTGTTCAAACTGCTGTTTGACTTCATTGTAATAATCGGGAACGATTTCTATTCCAATCGAATTTCTTTTCATTCGATTAGCAACCTCAATGGTTGTTCCCGAACCCATAAAAGGGTCTAATACTGTATCGTTTTCCTGTGTAAACAATTTGATAAACCATTCAGGTAATTCTCGAGGAAAAGCAGCACTGTGATTTTTATTGTTACATTCTGTGGCTAAATGAACTACATTCGTGGGGTAAACAGTCTCTTTTCCAAGCCAATTAGATACATTTTTCCCAAATCCGCTACCATTCTTTGCGTTATCCCGTATCTTGTCTGTTTCGCTCAGATTTCTCAATCTGTCTTTTGCCCAGTCGCCAATGGGTACTTTTACAGCGTCTTGATACATATTGAATTTTTTATCTTTATTGAATTGTAAAAGTCTTTCCCAAGCATCTCGGAAACGATTTGTCCATTTGCCGGGAAAACAATTTTTTTTATGCCAAATGAATTCCTCCGTCCAAAGCCAACCTTGCTTTTTCATTTCGAGAATGAGTTCCATAACGTATGTACTTCGCTCTCCTTCAACTACTTTTTCTTTAATGTTTAAAATAAATGTTCCTGTGGGTTTCAGCACACGCAAAAGTTCTTTTGAAGCTGGCAAAAACCATTCGACATATTCACTAACCCTTATACCGCCGTATGTTGATTGTCGTTGGTCGGCGTATGGGGGTGAAGTTACAATCAAGTCAACGAAATTGTCAGGAATTTTCTTTAGTTCTTTCCGACAGTCGCCTAAATATAAGTCTGTTTTCAATTCCATTTCTAACAAAATTCACCCTGCAAAATTACACTTTTTTCTAAATTTCTAATTTGCTAAACGCTTATTTTTCTACTTTATTGCCAATTGGAACTCACAACTTGCAACTATATAGAGACTTAATGAGTTCTTTGATAGGAATATCGTACTGACAGGGGAATCCCACCTCTTTGAGGAGGATAAACCGGATGGAGGCGTCGGTGCGTTTTTTGTCTAACAACATGACGTCACAAAGGGTTTCCAATGAACAGGGCAGGGTAGTGGGAAGGGAGAATTGGGCGTAGAGTCGTTTTAAGCGGGGTAACAGTGCTCTGCTTACATTTGTATAGTGTTCCGAAAGGGCTACTGCGTAAAGCATTCCCACCGCAACGGCCTCCCCGTGTGTATAGGCTTCGTGATTCGGAGCGTACATGGTTGCTGCGTTTGTATAGGCTTCGTGATTCGGGGTGCATAATGTTGCTGGGTGATGTTGCTGGACGGCTTCTATGGCGTGACCGATAGTGTGTCCGAAGTTTAAAATGTTGCGCAAGCCTTCCTCTCGCTTATCCCTCTCCACTACCTCGCATTTGAAACGGTGGGATGCAGAGAGAAGATGTGCTATGGGTTCAGGCTCCAGAGCCAAAAGAGATTGAACATGATTTTCAATGAATTCCAACAGCATTGGGGGGCCTGTCAGGGCGTGCTTAATCACTTCGCCCAAACCGCTGCGAATCTCTCTTTGGGGCAGCGTGTGCAACAGAGACTGATCGCACAGAATCATTTGCGGCTGGGTAATGCAGCCTGCCATGTTCTTTATCCCGTTTACATTTACCCCATTTTTTCCGCCAATCGAAGCGTCAGCCTGTGCCAGCAGGGTAGTGGGAACTAATACAAAAGGAACGCCGCGCATATAGATGGAGGCCACAAAGCCGGTGATGTCGCACACCACTCCTCCCCCAATCCCCACCAACCATGTTCCTCTATCCACCTCAAGGGTCATCAACTTCCCAACTATCTCTTGAACCGTCTCCAACCGCTTCCGCAGTTCAATCGCTTCCACCACAATTCCGGGAAAAGGAGGAAGCCGGTTGCCGTACAACTCATCCACCTTTCTGTCAACTAACAATACAGCGCGCTTCCCATACAGGTGCTCAGAAATTCTGTCGATAGAGCAAAATATCGGCCGCGTACAGCTTTTATCGGCGGAGCAAACTTCCTCCTTGCTTTCGGAGCGAACTTCTTCCCTGCTTTCGTAGCGAACACCCTCCCTGCAAACGGAGCAAACACCCTCCGTGCTTACGGAGCGAACACCCTCATCACTTACGGAGTGAACTACTTCATCGCGTATGTGGCAAACACCCTCCTTGCTTTCGTAGCGAATACCCTCCCTGCTTTCGTAGCGAACACCCTCATCACTTACGGAGTGAACTACTTCATCGCGTATGTGGCAAACACCCTCCTTGCTTTCGTAGCGAATACCCTCCTTGCTTTCGTAGCGAACTTCTTCCTTGCTTTCGTAGCGAACATCCTCCCCCATAATCCCCTGCTGACGCTCCACCGCCTCCTGATGAATCAATGCAAAGAGTTCCTCTAAAAAGAGCGATGAAACACCTGACATATCACCCTGTTGCCGAATACGTGCAATTAACTCTTCCCACCTCCTCGGTTGAAAAATGGTAATCCCTCCCTCCCGTTTAATCGAGCCAATTTCCGCTACAATACGCATCCGCTGTGCCAAAGCATCCACAATATGATCGTCATACAGGTCTATCTGCGCCCTAAGGTCCTCTAACTTATTCTTTAGCTTTTGATTTGGAGCATCCGGAGAACGCAGCACCAAATCGTTGACCAACCGTTCAAACTGCAAGGGCGTTAATTGCTGCTGCGCATCGCTAAGCGCCTCTTGCGGATGGGGATGCACTTCGATCATCAAACCGTCGAAACAGAGGTCCATTGCCTTTTGCGCCAAAGAGGGTACCCACCTGCTGTCGCCGGCAATGTGGCTTGGATCGCACAGGATAGGGATGTGCGGCATAGATCGTTTCACCTCAATCGGAACCATCCATATCGGTGCATTTCTATATCCTCCACACTTATAGACACTAAAACCGCGGTGCACCGCAATAGGATTTACAACGCCTGCCTTTTGAAAACGCTCCAGCGCCCCCATCCAGAGCGCAGGGTCGGGATTGACGGGATTTTTGACAAACACCTGAAGCTCCGTTCCGGCCACCGCCGAGGCAATTTCTTGCACAGCAAAGGGATTGACCGTAGTACGTGCACCCACCCATATTCCCTTTAAACCCGCTTTCAGCACCGCTTCAACATGGGCGGCCGACGCCACTTCGGTAGCCGTGGGCAATTGAAATTCGCTTTGAACTTGAGAAAGCCATCCCAAAGCTTCTGTTCCATATCCCTCAAAATCATCAGGATGTGTACGAGGTTTCCACGATCCGGCACGAAAAAAAGCAACTCCCAAGCGTGAAAGCGTCAGTGCCGTTTCGCGTAACTGCGCAAGGGACTCGGCGCTGCATGGGCCTGCTATAATAAATGGACGCTTCACGTTATGACTCCCGAATCAATGTACGAATCTCCTTTTTGCCCTCTTTCCAGCGGGGAATATCGACCTTGGGACCCACCACCTCTACCACTTTTGCAGCAAGAATGGAGCCGATATTGCCACACTTCTGTAACGGAAGCCCCAGCGAATGGCCATACAAGAAACCGGCGGCATAGAGGTCGCCCGCTCCCGTAGCGTCAATCACCTTTGCAGGCCACGCTGCTATCTTGTAGAAGCAATCCCCCTGTTTGACCATTGACCCCTCTTTGCCGATTTTCACTACGGCAATGCTGCAAACTTGAGCAATCATATCCAATGCCTTGCGTGGCTCTGCACCTGTAAAGGAGGTGGCTTCGTGTTCGTTGGCAAAGACAATATCCACATAGTTCTCTACAATGTCGTGTAGAAACGCTTCATTGGACTCCACCACGTTGTAACTGGCCAAATCAATCGAAATCACCATTCCTGCCGCCCGTGCCAGTTGCACCGCTTTTCGTACCAAGTCTTGATTTTGCACTAAATAGCCCTCCAAGTGAAAATAGTCATAACCCGAAAAGTAGAGCGGCTTGAGGTCGTCGGGGCACAACTCGAGCGCAGCGCCCAAATAGGTGGCAAAGGTGCGTTCCGCTTCGGGAGGGGTAATAAAGACCATTGCCCGTCCCGACGCTGCTTCTCCCTGAAAGAGCATGGAACTGATTCCGTTCCGCACCTGATCGGAGTGAAAGAGCGCCCCAATCTCATCATCCCCCACTTTCCCGATAAAGCCCGAAGGCATACCCATTACAGCCGTCCCCGTGATGGTGTTGGCACAGGAGCCACCCGCTACATATTGCACCCCCAACGGCTTGAGGGTGTGCCAGATTTTTTCACCCGTAGCGGCGTCCACATGCTGCATACTTCCTTTGCGCAGGTGAAAATAGTTGAGCAACGAATCGTCAGGCAATACTGCCAAAATATCGGTTAATGCATTCCCGATGCCAAGAATTGATTTCATTCGAGAGAGTTCCATATCAGTAAGGTCAGTCTTTTGGGGAGCAAAGGTACGCATGGAATCTTATTTTTTGTACTTTTGTTGCAAATTTAAGGAACGAAGTGTGTAGAATCAATTAGATGAATATAGTAACCTTTGATTTATGAAGAAAATCGCCTCCTATATCTTGTTTTTGGGCATTGCAGTTGTGCTGCTCTATTTTTCGTTTCGGGAGATCAAATGGAGCGACTTTTGGACAGACCTGAAAGTTGCAGATTATAAGTGGATATTGTTGTCAATGGGTTGCGGGGCGCTTGCTTTTTGGGTTCGCGGGATGAGGTGGAGGTTGCTGATTCGGGGCGCGGGGTATCGGGTGGGCAAATGGAACGCTTTTGATGCAGTGAACATAGCCTATATCACCAACTTTGCGCTTCCCCGTGCGGGGGAGGTGGCGCGTTGCGGCGTCCTGGCCAAAACGGCGGGCGTTCCCTTTGACGCGCTGTTGGGCACTGTGGTATTGGAGCGTACATTCGACACCCTCTGCCTGATGGTCATTACTGCTTTGGTGATCGCCCTGCAATGGGGTGTCTTTGGCGTCTTTATGGAACAACAACTCTGGAATCCGTTACTTCATACACTTAACGAAAAAACGGTTTTCCTTGTAGCGATTCTGTCGGCGTTGGTTCTCCTGTTTGTTCTGATACTTGTCTATCGGAAACGCTTGCAAAAGGTGGCTCTTTTCAAAAAGGTGTACGACTTGGCCGCCGGAGTGTTACGAGGCTTGAAGAGCGGGTTTAAGATGCGGCAAAAGACTCCGTTTATGGGATATACGTTAGCGCTATGGTTCCTGTACTGGGCTACGTGCTGGTGTACGATACGCGCTTTTCCCACAGCGGCAACGCTCAACCCTTTAGACGCCCTCTTCCTGATGGTGGTGGGAAGTTTAGGCTGGGTGGTACCTGTTCAGGGAGGAATCGGTGCGTATCATTTTATTGTCTCTTTGGCGCTTACATCTGTCTATGCCATCAGTCAGACACAAAGCATCGTCTTTGCCACCATCTCGCATGAGTCACAGGCAGTAACGATGATTCTCTTTGGAATCATCTCGTTGATTCGGTTTGGGTTGGAGAAACGCGCTGTTCCGGCAGCAACAGCGCCTCAACCACCCCCCTCTCACTGCGAATTGCCCGCCGCAAGCCCTATAAAATAGGTAAATATGGGAAAGAAGTCGTCCAAACCACGTGAAGTGGGGCCTTCAGGGTGGAACTGTACCGAAAAGACGCGGTTGTTTCCTTTCATCTCCATACTCTCCACCACACCGTCACTCGTGCGCCCCGTGACCACGAAGCCGGGAGCGACATCTTTTACAGATTGATGGTGAAAGGTGTTGGTCACGATGGTGGTGGTGCCAAGAATCTTTGCCAGAATGGAGTTTGACTCCAATTTTACCTGATGCGTTCCATACCATGATGGCGCTTGTTGCCTGTGTTTTATTATGTTGGAGGATTTCAACTGAGACGGTATATCTTGATAGAGCGTTCCGCCGCACGCCACGTTCATCAACTGATGGCCGCGACAAATGCCCAACAGGGGGATTCCCTGCTCTAAAGCCAATTTAATCAGTGCTATGTCAAAGGCGTCCCGTTCAGGATTGATTTCGCCGAGTGCAGGAATTGGCTCCTCTCCAAAGTATTTGAAGGGATCGATATCTTCTCCGCCCGTCATAATGAGCGCATCAATGGATGCAACCATCTTTTTAAGCACTTCGGGATGATCGTTTATGGGTAATACGATCGGAATGCCGCCGGCGCGAAGTACCGATTCAATGTAGGTAGAACTAACCTGAGTAGCGCCGTTGGAGGCGTGGGTACCCGATATGCCAATCAGGGGAAGTTTAGGGGATTGTGCCCAGAGGGCGCCTGTGATGCAGGTGAAGAGGGAAAAAAGAAGAAAGCGTTTCATAAAGTTTTGGGTTAAAAGATTTCGGGTTTAGGGGTAAAGATTTATGGTAAGAGATTTCGGATTTCAGGGGTAAGGATTTCGGGTTTCGGGGTAAGGATTTCGGGTTTAGGGGTAAAGATTTATGGTGTTGGGTGGGGGTGCAGATGTTGTCATTTTTTTGTTAGGTGGAGACGACAACTCGGTAGGAGTGCTCCGAAGAGCAGGGAACCATTCGGCCTATTTCAAAGAGAGGGACGCAGGATTGACTGGAGGCATCGCACGGCCGACGGGAGGTATCGTATGGCCGACTGGAGGTATCGTATGGCTGACGGGAGGCGTCGTATGGCTGACGGGAGGCGTTATGAAGCGCTTGCGCCACTTCGAGGAGTTGCGGTACGGCTTCCGGAAGTACGGCAATGAGTAGCCCTCCGTTGGTTTGCGGATCGCATAACAACGCCTTTTGCGCCTCAGTGATGGGGGAGACTTTACCTCCGTAGCTGTTGTAGTTGCGGTGGGTGCCTCCGGGAATGCACTGCTGCTCGATGAGTTTTTCTACGCCATCAATGCGCGGAACTTTTTCGTATTCAATCTCTGCACACAATCCGCTCCCCTCTGCCATCTCGATGCAGTGCCCCAACAATCCAAATCCGGTGACGTCGGTCATGGCGCACACCCCGGGAATTTGGGCAAAATGCTTTCCGGCGCTGTTGAGGCAGGTCATCAGTTGCAGTGCGGAGGCTTTTTGCATTTCGGTGGCACAGCCGAACTTTTCACCGGTGGTGACAAGACCGATACCTAAGGGCTTAGTGAGGAATAATATGGCCCCATTGAGGGCGCTGCTGTTCTTTTTTACACGTTCTGTGGAGACCAATCCGGTAACAGCCAAGCCAAAGATGGGATCGCTGATGTTGATGCTGTGTCCTCCGGCTAAGGGAATTCCCGCTTCGCTACACACCATTCGGGCGCCCGCCACCACTTTAGCCGCCTCCTCTTCCGACAGTTTTTCAAGCGGCCAGCCCAAAATGGCAATGGCCATCAGAGGTGTTCCGCCCATGGCATAAATGTCGCTGATGGCGTTGGCGGAGGCGATACGCCCAAAGTTAAAGGCATCATCCACAATGGGTGTAAAAAAATCGGTTGTGCTCACAACTGCCATTCCGTCTCCAAGGTCAAAAACCGCAGCGTCGTCGCTATGTTCATTCCCTACCAGCAGATTGGGAAAGAGTGGGAGTGGTTCGGCGGTGCGTAAAATTTGTTGCAACACGGCAGGCGCAATTTTACAGCCGCATCCGGCGCCCGGGCTGAATTGTGTGAGTTTCATATTGATGAAATGAGTGTTTCTATTTGGGCGGTATCGACCGGAAAGTGCGGGGTGAATTGGGGGAGTTGGCGCTCCCATTCGGGGCCAAAGCGCTCGTAGAGTTGGTTGGCGTATGCTTTGTCGTAGTAGTCTAAGCAGATCTCTAACGCCTTTTGGCGCTCTCCTTGTCGGCAGGCAAGGGATGCCTCGTTACAGCGGTCGAAACCGAGGCGTTTCTCGATCTTTTTAATGGCTTCACACAGGAGTTCGGTGTCAAAACCAGCATACTCCTGCATGAGGCGATGGGTTCGATGGGGACGAGGCGTTTGTATGCACATCAAGGGGGCGCTGCGCATCTGCTCCCAAAAGGGGAGCGGAATGGAGCATCGGCCTACATTCCGGCTCTCATCTTCAACATAGAGTGGTTGAAAGGGGTCTATTTGGGCGCATTGAGTTGCGATCAGGTTTTCGAACTGTTCGGTAGTGGGCTGTTGCGCCTGACCAATGCCGCCAAAGGCGGAGCCTTTATGGTTGGCCAAATGTTCCAGATCCAATACCTGTGCCCCGTATGTATGGAGGGCATTCAGAATCTCAGTCTTTCCTCCACCGGTAAATCCACCCAACAACACCATTTTCAACGGTTTTGAGAAAGAAGCGAGGATATGGGTCCGGTATGCCTTATAGCCGCGTTCCAAAAGGGTACAACGAATGTCGATTGCTTCAAAGAGCCACGCCATGGAGGCGCTCCGCATCCCTCCGCGCCAGCAATAGAGCAACAGTTCGGAACTTTTAAGCCGGAGGGCAAAGTTGGTAAAGAGACGCATCTTGGTTCCCGCAATTTCCAACCCCCTTTGTATGGCTTGAATACGCCCTTTCTGCTTATAAAGCGTCCCCACCTCTGCCCGCTCATCGTCATTGAAAAGAGGGAGGTTGTGTGCGCCCGGGATGTGCCCCTGCGCAAACTCAGTAGGCGAACGGACGTCAATAACGGGCGTCATTGCAGCCTGTTGTAAAAAACGGTCTATGGCGATAACGTGACTCATCCTGCAGTATTATCCTGCAAAGATAAACAAAACCGCACGCTTTGTTAGCCCGCTCTCTCCCCTTTTATAACTTTTTGTTCAATAAAGTACGAAATAATCAATCCAAGCCCTCCAAAGCAGGCGGGTGAGGCCAAAAAGATGAATTGAAACATTTGGCGAAATACGTAAGAAGAGGTAGATGAGATAAATGTCGGATAGAATGCCAATAAAAGCGCCCAGGCGACAATTAACCCCAAACCGATTCCTGCAAGTAGTAACCCGATTCGCAATCCCGAAAATCGTTTGTTTGGGAAAAGATTCCCGGAATTGGAACTAAAGGCTTCGCAAATTTGTAATGAATCAGGTTGCAACGTTTCGAGTTTTTCAACCAGCATCATTCGCTCCTTGCGGCGGATTAATACCTCAAGGAATTTATATACAAAGTACATAACGGTAGGGACAACAATAACAGCAGTAAGATCCATGTTTTTTTAATTTAAGGTGATTAACTTTGAAAAATGATTTGTTTCTTTGCCACTTTGACGCAGGAATCTCTTTTTGGTTACAAGGTGTAATTCAAGGTGTAATTCAAAGTGTAACCGAATCGGGCTTTGTGCGTCTCAACTATAATTGGATTTAACCACTACTTTGGACGACAACTATTACATAGAGCGGGTATTAAAAGGAGACCTTAACGCCTATACACCTTTGGTAGAGAAGTATAGGCAATATGTATTTGTGCTGGTGAAGCGAACTTGCCCCCATCCTGCGGAGGCCGAAGAGTTGGCTCAAGATGTCTTTGTAAAGGCGTATGAGCACCTGAGTTCTTACAAAGGTAAGGCGGCCTTTTCCACGTGGCTCTATCGGATTGCCTATAACACAGCGGTGAGCCATACACGCCGAAAGAGACGTTGGGGCGTATCTATCAACGAGATTGACTCCGAAACCTTTGCCGTCTCCGACTATGGTCAAGCAGGCGAAGAGAAGCAACAAGACAGAGAGGAGACTTACTTAGCCTTGGAACGCATCCTGACCGCCTTGCCGGCAGAGGAACAGATGTTGATCGCGCTCTTTTACAAAGAGGGATTAAAGATGGAGGAGGTTGCCTACATTTGCGGGTTGAGCCTCTCTAATGCAAAGGTGAAGATTCATAGAATCAGAAATAAAATCAAGGATTTAATGTTAGCATAGAGGTATGGAACGAGATTTTTTACACGAATACTTTTCACAAGAGTGGGGCAATGAGCGCCACGCTGCCCCTTCACAAGAGTGGGGAACTGAGCACCACGCTGCCCCTTCACAAGATTTGGGCAACGAGCGCCACGCTGCCCCTTCACAAGAGTTGGGCAATGAATACTGCACTGTCCATTCACAAGAGTGGGGCAATGAGCGTCATGCTGCCCCTCTTTTTTCTGCGGCAGTCATAGAAAAGATAAGGGAAAACAGACGCAAAGAGGTGCTGTTTAATGCTTTGTGCATTGCGATAGCAACTGTCTGCGTTGCAGCACTGCTGCTGTTGGTTTATCCGGGCTATGAGCAGATTTTTTCTATGGATTTTTCTGTGGATTTTTCTGCGGTGGTTGGAAGAGTATGGGAACAGACCCGTTTTCTGTTCGAGACGTTGCTTCCGGATTACTCCTTTATGCTGGGATTACCCACCTATCTTGTGTTGTTGACTGTTGCGTTGTTGGGTATTGACCGCTTCGTCAGAAATCATCTGCAAGCTGACTAAAGTGTCCCATATACGATGTTTCAATGATAAATTAGCATCCAAAATATTTCCAGGCAGGTACAATCTCTATGTTGTTGTCGTGTTGTTCCTGATTGTAGGTAATGATTCTCTTTTTGCTCGTGTTTAGTACTTTATCAACCGAATTGAACCCGCCAAATTCTCGCTTACTGTTTTCGGGGGTTAGTTCAAAACAAACCTGAATAGCCTCATAGTCAAATCCTTTCTTAATGACAAAATCGCACTCGCCTCGATTGTTTGCAAAAGTAATTTCATCGTAGTTTTGTTTTTGGATTTCGTTAAACACAAAATTCTCAAAAAGTTTTGCTTTGTTGTCCCAGAAACGATACGAAACGGCATTGATGATTCCATTGTCAGCGGCATATTGTTTATGGCTGTTGCGAACATTCTCCCTTAATGAAAAAGCAAAATTAGATATATCACAAAGTATAAAGCTATCATTCAAAATATTAAGGTATTTTTTGGCAGTATTTTCATTTGTTCCGACTGCGGACGCCAAGCTCTTATAAGAACAAACTGCACCAATATTCGAAATGGAGTAGAGCAACAGTTTTTTAAAAGTTGAGAAATCTGAGATTTGGTAGCGTGAAAAACAATCTTTCATGATGATTGAGTCAAAATAACTATTCAATAGATTGATTTTAATTTCATTATCTTTAATAGACACAATTTCGGGAAAACAGCCCCATTCCAAGCAATTGTCAAGTAGTTGGAGGGCTTTGGATTTTTTACTTATCAAGTCAAAATAGGAGTTGATGTGGTTGTGTCTCAAGATTTCACCAAACGAATATGGGAAAACAATATTGTCTAAATATCTTCCGGACAATAAAGTGGAGTATTTGTTTTCTAAAAAAGATGAGTTTGAGCCGGTAACAAATATCTTTTTGAAAGTCCCGACATCGTAAACGCTCTTTACAAATGTTTCCCAATTCTGTACCGCCTGTACTTCGTCTAAAAACAGATATTGAATTTTTTCGCCTGAAATTTTTTCGGCAGTTTCTATAAGATTGTAAAGTGAAGCAGGATTGTTCCAAATCTCAAAAAAGAATGGGTTATCCAAATTCAACTTCAAAATAGATTTTGGCATATTTTCTTTCATCAGTTCATTGATGAGCATGGCGAACAGGGTAGATTTTCCGCATCGCCTGATTCCTGTAAGAATCTGAATATGTTTTGTTTGTAAATTCGTTTTTAACTTTTCAAATACGATTCTTGGCTCCAGATTTGAATAGGTTTTTCCTGTCCAGTGGGGATTTTGATTGAGGATTGTCTGTTCCATATCGAATAATTTTTGCAAAGATATGCATTTTTCCGAAATCTAATTCGCCAAATGGGTATTTTTCTCGAAATCGTTTTCGTCAAATAGGTATTTATTCCGAAATCAAATTCGTCAAATGGATGTTTTTCCCGAAATCGTTTTCGGTAAACGTAGCGGAGGATCAAAAAAAATCTGCGGATAGCCAAAGTTATCCGCAGATTTTGTGCAATGAGGGGCGTTGAAGTAAGCGCGTTGAAGTAAGCGTGTTGAAATAAGCGCGGTAGTAAACACGGCAGTGAGCGTGTTAGTCAGCGCGGCAGTAAACACAGCAGTAAGCGTGTTCGTAAGCGCGGTAGAAATCGTTGTGGTAAGCGCGGCAGTTAGTTGTTGTTTAACTCTGCTATATCCACAAGGTTACGGTAGTCTCCGATTAGGTAGCGGCTAAAGTGGTCGGCCATTTTCCAGAAGAAGTATTCAGACATATCGCCAAAGCCGTGGCGCTGGCCGGGGAGGATGACCATATCGAAGCGTTTGTTGGCTTTGATTAAGGCATCGACTACACGCATGGTGTTGCCCGGGTGGACGTTGTTGTCGATATCGCCGTGAATAAGCAACAGTCTTCCTTTTAGGTTCTTGGCCAATTCGGAATTTTTCTTTATATTATAAACGAAGGTGGTGTCGCCCTTATCCGATACTTTCTCCTGCACGCCATGGTGCTTTTCGCTCCACCAGCGGTTGTAGATGTTATTCTCGTGGTTGCCGGCGCAGGAGACGGCTGCTGTGTAGAAGTCAGTGTAGGTGAGGATGGCGGCGGTGGACATAAATCCTCCTCCCGAGTGTCCGTGGATTCCCACGCGGGTAATATCCATAAAGGGGTGACGTCCGGCAAGGCGCTCAGCGGCCACCTTTTGGTCTTCCAAACCGTAGTCGCGAAGGTTGCCGTAGCCGTAGTTATGGTACCATTTGGAGCGGTTGGGGTGGCCGCCACGGTTACCTACCGTAATCACAATAAAGCCCAACTGGGCCAAACGGTCAACTCTGTCAAGCCCTCTACTCCAGGCATATACAGGGGCTTCGGTTTGGGGCCCCGGATAGACGTACTCAATCACAGGGTAGCGTTTGTTGGGGTCAAAGTCAAAGGGTTTGTACATCACGCCATAGAGGTCGGTGATGCCGTCTCCGGCCTTTACGGTAAAGGGTTCGGGGAATTTGTAGCCCGCTTCAAAGAGGAGGCTCAGGTCGGTTGTTTCCAACTCGACAATCTTTCTGCCGTTGGCGTCAAAAAGGGTGCTTTGAGGGGCGGTATCCACGCGGGAGTAGTTGGCAATAAAATATTTGTTATTATCGCTGGGGCTAATGGCAAAAGTGTAGTTTCCGGGGGTAACGAGGGTGATGCCCGATCCGTCTAACTTGGCTTTGTAGAGGTGCTGGTAGTAGGGATTCTCTCCCGGCTCCCGACCGCAGGCGGTGAAGAAGACGGTGCGGGTGGCCTCGTCGATGCCCATTACGTTCTCGACGTGGAAGGGACCTGAGGTGATGGCGTTTTTCAGATTTCCCTCTCCGTCATAGAGATAGAGGTGCGCCCAGCCGGTGCGTTCAGACCAATGAACAAACTCTTTTCCTTTGTTGATGAGTTGAATGGGGCGCGTCTCCACGTATGTGTTGAGGCGCTCTTCGACCAACGCTTTGGCGCTGTCGGCGACGGCTATATCCACGGCGCATATATCAATGCGTTTGAGGTCACGGCTCGTGCGGGTGACGTAGAAGCGATCAGGCGTCCCCAACCATTTGGAGGAGCGAATCTCTTCAAAACGCTCTTTCTCGGGAATGGGTTCGTAGGAGATATCCACCACCTGATCTTTGAATGCCGATACGTTTATGGCTGTAAATGCCGAATCTTTAAAGGAATAGACTAAAAGGTGATTTTGAGGTGCATCAGGCTCGCCGGGCATGTGGTATTTGTAGTTTTCGAGAACGGGGCGCGGATTTTTGAGCACGTCAAGTACCCAGAGGTCTTTCACTTTGCGGCTGTCATTACGGATCATGGCAAATTTGGTTCCGTCCGGTGACCAGGCAACGCGGGCAGAATAGCGTTTTTCAAAGTCCTCTTTTTCGGGATAGAGGGAGGTGGGGCCGCCGCCATAGCCAAAGTCCTTGATGCCGTCCTTAGTGATTCGATGCTCAACTATAGTGCTGTCTTTGTCGTTCTTACGTGCTTTATCAAAGTTTTCACGGTCCATGTAGTAGAGGTCAAAGTTGCGGGAGAAGAGAATCATTTGTCCGTCCGGAGAGAAGCTGGCCCACGTGGGAATCGGTTTGGGCTTTTCGTAACCTTCAATGGAGGTGAGTTTGTTGCCGCGGATGTCGTAACTAAAGCCAAAAATTTTCTTCTCTTTTTTGGTTTTTCCGTCGTCGCCTTTGGTCTCCACTTCAATCGTGCTTCTGATTTCAAAAGTGACGGTGTTGTCATCTTTGATCTTGAAGTTCTCAATGGGTAGGTGCTGTGCATCAAAGGGATCTTTCACAATTTCGGTGACTTGTGCGGCAATGGAGGCAGGGTCAAAGAGGAGCCTTTTGGAGCCGGAGGATGGATCGACTAAGAACCAGTTTTTTCCGTCCGGTGTTTCAAATGTGTAGATAAATTTGTCGGAGTTTTTGAACCACATTGGGGTTACCGATGTTGAGAAGACCATTTTACCCACTCTTTTGGAGGAAAAACGCGCCGCCAGTTCGTAGTTTGCGGTGGCCGGAGTCTCTGTGGACTGTGTTTGGGCAATGACCGGGCTGATGAGAAACAGGGCGCCGGTGAGGATCAGGATACTTTTTTTCATGTTAGATTTTTGAATTGATAATTTGTGAATGTGTATGTTTGTTGAAATGGTTATTTGCTGTTAGTTTCCGGCTACAGTTTGATGAAGATTTTCTTTCGGTAGAGGAAGACGGCTACGAGGGTGAAGAGGGTTATGTAGCAGAGGGAATAGACGAGCGAGCTATATTCGTTGTTGCCAAAAATGGGGATGCAAACGTGTCGGTAGAACCACGATAGAAAGGTGTATCGAACAGAAGTTCCGTCCGCTGCAACCACCGATGATTGCCATGCAAACATTCGGGCTACTTTAGCCAACACTCCTGCCGCCACAAAGATAAACAGGGGGTTCATTCCAAGTGCTTTAAACGGGTAAAGCACCTTTTCGAACTTTATTTTTCCAATACTGCCCACTATGTCAACGATATAGATAAAGAAAGCGAGAAACATGGTTGACCAGCCGGCTGTGTAGAGTACATAAGAGCCTGTCCATAAAGGTTTGTTTATGGGGAGCAGGATGCCCCAAACGATGCCCACTCCAATGGAGATTAACGAGAGGGTATATAGCAGACCCACCGTATCGATTTTCCGGTGGCTTCTCTGTATGATGCCTCCAACCAAATACCCGAGTAACAGCGTTCCGGCGCTTGAAATCACACCCAAAACGCCTTCAGGGTCGAATGGGAGTCCGTGCCCTTTATAGACGTGGCTCACGCCTACCAACCATATATCGATAGGGCCCGAAATATTTCCCTCTTTGGAATAGGGTTCATCTCCTCCAAAAAAGTAGAGAATAGCCCAGTGAATCAGCAATACAGCCACCACTCCATATACAATCTTTTTGGGTTTATGAAGCCACAGGGCCAACAATCCGCCAAACATATAGGCCATCCCAATCCGCTGCAATACCCCAAAAATGCGTAAATTCTGCACATAGTTCATGTAGTTGACGCCCCAACTCAGTTCCGGCTTTGGAGCGATGGGATAAAATGGGAAAGCGTTGAGTAAGAGTCCGGTGATAAAGATTAAGCAACCGCGGATGAGCAATTTTTGAACGGCCTCCTTATTTAGTCCCCCGGAGAATTTGGAAAAAGAGAAAGACATGGCGGCGCCCACAATAAAGAGAAAGAATGGAAAGACCAGATCGGTGGGGGTACAACCGTGCCACGGGGCATGACGCAGGAAAGTGAACGCCTTACCTCCGGGGTTGTTCACAATAATCATAACCGCTATGGTCACTCCACGCAGGATGTCTAATGCGGTATAGCGATTGGTCTCCATGTTCAAGGCTAAAGGGTGTTTATGGATTCTCTGAGTTAGCAGGTGGAGAATCTAACAGTCCGAACCTTTTGAACACGATGGATTTATCAGGTATATCCTTACACATGCTCAACAACTCGTCTTTGGGCATTTTCTTAATATCGAGCACAATATAACCGTCAAGGCAGTAGTTAAAATTGGGATCAACGTTAAAGCATACCACTTTTGTATTGATTTTCAGATATTTTTTTACCAGCGTGGGTAAACGGTATTGGTTATTGCTCAGGCGCAACATAAAGCGCTCGAACTGTTCGATGGTTCCAATATGGTTGGCTAAGAGGATTCCCGGATCCACGTGCAGGTGGTCGGGGGTAAAAGCGGTTCTGGGACGAATGGTTTCGTTGTACTCTCCTGCGGAGTGCTTGGCGTTTAAGTAATAGGCAATCAAACTTCTGTAAAATACAGGATACCATGAGCTGATACTTACCGGTCCCACTAAATAACGGGGGCCTTCGGTTTTAAGGACCACGTGCATCAATCCTTTGAGAAGAAGCATGAGTGCAAGGGGATCTCTTTGATACTCCACACACACAAAAGATCGGCCAAGCTCAATAGCCGCACTGAGGAAAGGGATTGCCTTTTCGTTAAAATCAAAAAGGGTGTAGGTATAAAAACCGGAAAGCCCGTCCCGCTGTAAGATTTCGTGTCCGATGCCCACCCGATAGGCGCCAACCAATCGTTTGTGCTGTTTGTCCCAAAGGAAGAGGTGTTTGTATGTTCTATCAAAGGTATCGATGTCGAGCGCAAGGCTGGTTCCCTCCCCAATACTCCGAAAGGCCTCTTCCCGTTTGCGGCCGATGTCAAGCATTAAGTAGGGAATTTGGGTGTAGTCGGCATAAAAAGCGGTGAAATTGCTCACCGTAAAGAGGGCATGATTGCTTTTGTTCAAACGTTCCACCTCTTTTACAATTCGTTTGCGATCGGGGGGAGGGGCAATGGATTCGGCTCTGATTCCAACGGCTTTGGCAGGTTTCTTGGGCGGAATGTTGGCTTTGAGGGCATACACGCGGGCACGCAGATAATCTCCCAACTCTATTGGAGAGGTAAAGAACGTCTGCTCTGTTGACGTAATGGGTCTTCCGATGCGCATGGTGATTGTTTTTCCCACCTTTTTAACCAATTCGGCCGGCAACCGAGCGGTACGAAACATGGGGTGAAGGGTACCCAATTCGTGAAAAAGGGTGGAATTGGTTCCGGCAAAATAGATGGGAACCACCGGAATTTTCCACTTATGAATCAATTTAATGATAACCGGATTCCACTCTTTATCTTCGATATGTCCCTTTTTGTTGTAGGTTGATACCTCTCCGGCAGGGAAAATACCTAACGGAGAGCCTTCCTGAATATGTTGCTGGGCATGACGAATACCCAAAAAGCTGTTCATCGCCTCTGCGCGGGTTTCAAACGGGTTTACGGCCAAGAAGAACTCCGATAGATTGGGGATGCGGGAGAGTAGAAAATTGGCCAATACTTTATAGTCGGGACGCACAGAAGCCACAGTATTGATGAGAATCAAGCCATCTAAACCCCCAAATGGATGGTTGGAGACGGTGACAAATGGCCCCTCTTTGGGAATGTGGTGCAACTCTTCGGCCAAAATGTCGCTGGTGACCTGCATCTCCTGAAGCAATGCCTCAATAAAAACGCGACCTCGATATTGGGAGGTGCGTTGGTAGAGGTAGTTTATTTTGTTGATTTTCAACAGACGCATCATAAGGGGAGCAATCAGGCTCCCGATTATTCCGGGGAGCTTGAGCGCATGTTTCAGGTCATTGGTTTTTACTATTTGCATATCTGTTATCGGTGACAAATATAGTAGTTTCTTTGATATTTTTTACATTTGTTCCAAATTTCCACCAAAAAAGTGATGATGTTGTCGTTAGCAGATATTATAAATGACTGATTTAAAAAATATTGTATCCGTTTTGCCCTCACAGTGCGGCGTCTATCGCTTCTTAGACAAAAGTGGAAAAGTGATCTATGTGGGGAAGGCAAAGAACCTGAAAAGACGGGTGGCGCAATATTTTCAATCGGAGAAGAAACAAAACGGCAAAACGGTGGTGATGGTGCGAAAGATTGCCTCCATTGAGCATACTGTGGTGAACTCAGAGGCGGATGCCTTTCTTTTGGAAAACAACTTGATTAAGGAGTTACAACCTCGCTACAACATTTTGCTGAAAGACGACAAGACCTACCCATGGATTTGCATCAAAAACGAACCGTTTCCACGTGTTTTTTCCACGCGGCAGCGCGTGAAGGATGGTTCCAAATACTTTGGCCCCTATACTTCGGGCACATTAGTACATACATTATTAGATTTGATAACACAACTTTTTTATTTAAGAGACTGCAAATTATCGCTCACTAACGAAACAATTACTTTATGCAGGTATAAAGTGTGCTTAAAGTATTACTTAAAGAGGTGTAAAGCGCCTTGCACCGGCGAACAAAGCGAAGAAGAGTACCTCGAACAGATTCAGGCGGTAGAGGCCATCCTGAGCGGGAAGAGCCGACAGGTGGGTGGTTGGATTGAAGAGAAGATGAAGAGGGCGGCTACGGAGTTGCGTTACGAAGAGGCCCAACTCTACAAAAAGCAGTTGACCCTTTTGGCGAACTATCAGTCGAAGTCGGTGATTGTGCACCCCTCAATCTCCAATGTGGATGTCTTCTCTATGGTTCAGGATGAAATGGAGAGTTATGTAAACTATATCCGGGTGGTGGAAGGCTCCGTAATACAGTCCTACAATATGGAACTCAAGTTGGGGATAGAGGAGTCAAAAGAGGACCAATTGTTCTACGCCATTCATCAGGTGCGGCAACTGATTGGCTCGCTTGCACCGGAGGTTTTGGTGCCCTTTGTACCGCGTAGAGATTTGCCAGGAAGTCGTTTCCACCTCCCCCAACGGGGAGACAAGTTGGGTCTTTTGGAGATGAGCCTCAAAAATGCCAAGGCGTTCCAAACGGAAAAGTTGAAACAGATTGAGTTTATTGACCCCGACCGCTCCCTCAATCGTTTGATGCAGGCGGCGCAACGCGACCTGAGGATGACCGCCTATCCCCTCTATATTGAGTGTTTCGACAACTCCAATATTCAGGGAACGCATCCTGTTGCCGCCTGCGTAGTCTTTAAAAAGGGTAAGCCGAGCAAGAGCGACTACCGCAAGTTTCACATCAAAACCGTTACCGGCCCCGACGACTACGCCTCTATGCAGGAGGTTTTGTTGCGCCGCTACAGCCGTCTTTTAAAAGAGAATGCATCGCTACCGCAACTGATTGTGGTGGATGGAGGGAAGGGACAATTGGGCGTGGCAGTGAAAGTGCTGGAAGAGTTGGGATTGACCCAGAAGATTTCCGTAGTAGCCTTAGCAGAACGCCTTGAAGAGCTCTACTTTCCGGGTGACCCCGACCCCCTCTTTTTAGACAAGAACGGCCCCACCCTCCGCCTGTTGATGCAGATGCGCGATGAAGCACACCGCTTTGGCATCACCTTTCACCGCGACCGGCGCAGCAAACACCTCACCGAATCAATCCTGCGCACCCTTCCGGGGATTGGCCCTGCACGAGAAGCCAAACTATTGAGGCGCTTCAAAACCATCAAAGGCATTATGGCCGCCTCGGAGGAGGAGTTGGCGAAAGAGGTGGGTACGGCTATGGCGAAAGTGTTGAAAGATAGGTTGGAACGGCAATAGCGAAAGTGTTGAAAGATAGGCTGGAACGTCAACGGCAAGAGTGTTGAAAGATAGGTGGGAACGGCAACGGCAAGAGTGTTGAAACGAAAAAAGAGGAAGATTTCAAAATCTTTATGGCGGAATTGTTTTTTTTGTATATTCGCGGCAAAATTAACCAAGATGTCGCCTAAAACCTTTGCCAATAGTTTCACATACTGCACGATGATGCTGCTATTTTGTGGCACGAAATTTGCGGGGGGGGGCGTAAACTTATTTACTATCAGCGCATTAGAGCGCTGTGCACCTTGTGTTATCCTGTTGAATTTTACCACCGTTCCGGAAAAACCGGTGCGGCTTTTTTCTGATATTTGAGTACCATGAAAAGAGCCGGTTACCTATTGATTCCTCTGTTGGTTTGTAGTTATATCGCGACTACAATGGGTATTGCATCACATACCTGTGATGCAGAGGGCACCATACAATTCCGGTTGCTAACCGGTGCATCACTCTGTCACCACAAAGATATGGGACATCGAGAAGAGGTAGATGACCATGAAGCCTGTGGATGCAACCGGCATGGCGATCATTGTTGCCATACTTCGGTTTATGTTTTAGACAATGCCCGGAAAATTGTGGAGGGCGTAAGGATAGACGCCCCGGAAGGATTGGATGTTGTAATCCTTTGGGCGCGATCCAATAATATTTTTGTTTTGTATGAGTTGACTTTGCGGGCTTTTCATGCGGCCACCATTGTGTTGGGCCCCGACGGGGGCTTTGCTTCGATTACTCCTTTGAGGGTGTAGCATCTTGCATACTACGCCCCTGAGTGCGCGGTCATATCGTGATCGTTCCTCATGCAAAACATATTACAATTATTAAATTATTAACCAAACTCAATTTATGAAAAAAACATGTAGAAATCATCCAAATTCTATCTTATTTGGGATTTGGACGCTGCTGGCGCTAATCCTTTTGCTTCCTCAAGGAGCTTATGCGCAGAGCGGCAGAGCTAATGCTACCATTAAAGGGGTGGTAGTAGAAAAAGAAAATCCAAATGTTCCGGTAGAGTTTGCCACCGTGCGACTTTTGCCGGCAGGATTGATTACCCTCACCGACTCCAAAGGAAACTTCACTTTTGAGCGGGTGGCGCCCGGGAGGGTGGAGTTAGCGGTGGAACTTGTAGGTATGGTCCGTGTGGACGCCACCTATACTTTGCAAGCGGGCGCAACTTTGGAGGTAAATTTAGAGATGGAGTGGGACACATTCCGTCTCAACGAGGTAATTGTTACTGCCACAGCCAATAAGGCAGGGCAATCAACCGCCTCCACTATTTCCCGTCAGGCGATGGACCACATGCAAACCTCTTCGATAAACGATGTTATGCAGCTAATACCCGGAGGCACCATACGAAACCCAAGTCTGTCAACCCCGGAACGTTTTACCATTAGGAATTCGGGATCTTTGGGTACCTCCATCATTGTGGATGGCGCACCTATGCCCACTAATGCAAACATGCAGGCGGTATCGCCCACTATTAACGCCAGGCCCGGCGATGCAATTCTTGGGGTTGATGCAAGGCTTGTTACTACCGACAGAGTAGAAGATATTACCGTTATTACCGGAATTCCTTCTGTCGAATTTGGAGACCTCAACTCCGGGGTGGTACTTATCCGCTCAAGAGCGGGTTATGAACCTCTAAACTTTAGAATTGTAGCCAATCCCCTTACCTATGAAGTAGCAGGGAGAAGAGGGGTTAACCTTAGCGAAAAGGCGGGAAGCCTCAATGTGGGCATCGATTATACCCATAATCGCAGCAGTCTTTCTACTGCGTTTAACTATTACCAACGAGCTACGGGGCAATTGCTGTATTCCAATTTCATAAACAAAAAGTGGCAAACCAACACCACTTTGAACATCGATTACGGAAAAGACACGCGGGACGTAAATCCGAACGATGGTCAGATGGTTGCCTCAAGCGAACGTACTCTTGGCATCAGGCTAAACACCAACGGTACCGTGAACATCCAAAAAGGGTGGTTAAGCACCATCTCCTATGTTCTATTCGGATCCTACCACGATGCATACACTTGGTACACCCGCACCGGAGGCAATGCAGGAGCGCCCCACTCCACCTCCATGGTGAATGCTACGGTGTCCAGCAAACCCGGTCAACGCGTTTATGATGTTGACGGAAAGGAAATTACCAACATCTCCCCGCTTGATCCGAACGCCTACTGTATGTTTTTGCCTTCTATAGTCGTAGGCGACTACGAGATTTTCGGAAAAGAAATAGGGGTATTTGCCAAAGTAAATGCCAATTTTTTTAAACGATTCAACAATGGGAGTAACAAGATTTTTGCAGGAGCCGATTTTAAAACGGATGGGAACGTAGGAGAGGGAAAAGTGTTTGACATTACCAGGCCGCCCTATCGCCAGGGCATGAGTACTACCCCGCGCCCCAGAGCATACAAAGATGTGCCTTTTATCAACCAGTTGGGCCTTTACCTCGAAAATTCCTTTACGTATGAGTTTGGCCGACACGAATTCCGCCTGTCGGCAGGCCTACGCTACGACAACATAAATGGCAAAGATGTTCTGTCGCCCCGCCTCAACGCATCTGTGGATATAATCCCCAATTTACTCGCCCTAAGGGGAGGATATGGAGTGGCGGCAAAAGCGCCCACCCTGTTGTTCCTCTATCCCGAAGACGCCTATTTTGTACGGACTAATTTTAACACCTTAGATGCAGCCAACGTCCCGGAATCGGAGCAATTAATGGTTGGCACTTCCTATGTGTTCAACACAGAAAATCCGAATCTTCAAATTGCGACCAACCAAAAACTTGAGGCGGGATTTGACCTGTCTCTTGGAAAGAGGGTGCGGGCTGCCGTTACGGTATATCATGAGACAATGCGCAACGGATACGATTTAGACTATGACCCGGAACTTTCTTTTCACCTGACTTCATACGCGCAATACCGTGAGGGCGTTCGGAACCTGGGCAATATCCCTACTTTAGAATTGTTGAGAAATCCGCAAAATGTTTGGCACTATTTTCCCTTACCTTTCAATTCCAGATGTTCGGATAACTCCGGTGTAGAGTTTTCCATTGATTTTGGCCGAATACAGTCGCTACGTACCCATTTTGCACTGGCAGGCGCTTTTACGAGGTCCTCGAGCTGGAGTAATATGCCTTCGTATAACTCCAATGCATATGCTGTAAACAGTCCGCTTACTTTTCCTCAACCGGCTTCCACCGTTCCCAATCCGCTCTCATACCATATTGGTATTTATGATGCAGTCACCTCAAAGACCCTAAATGAGCGTCTTGTTACCACTTTGCGTACTACCCACAACATCCCCCGCATTGGATTGGCAGCAAGCTTGGTTACACAGATAATGTGGATAGACAAAAGCGGGTCTGTGTACTATAACGACAGCACATTTACAAGATACCTCTCCTGGGAGGATGGTTTGGTACACAACTGGGAGACATGGATGGCCGAAGACCCTGAGTATAGATATATGCTTCAAGTTCCTGATGCAAGGCGTCACATTCGGGAAGTCCGCCCCCCCCTGCTTACATTCCAACTGCAAGTATCGAAGGAGATCGGAGATTTTCTCCGCGCCTCTTTCTTTGTAAACAATCTATTCGATCAAAGGCCGCGTTATGAGAGCAAACGCAATCCCGGTAATTTTTCCCAGAGGGGAGTAGCGGTCTTTTATGGCTTTGAGTTAAGGGTAACGTTAAAATAATAACGCTAAAACAAAATCAATATGAAACAGATTAATTTTAATATATTTATCGTATTAGGAATGATATTGTTCCTAAACGCATGCGACTCTTTTAGCAATGTTTCGGGCATTGAAAAAGTTCCGGAGCAGGGGTGGAATGTGCTGGTGAGGGGCACTATGAATAACCCGGACGGCGTCCCTGTACCGGATGTGCTCGCTGTGAAACTGACAAACTTTGAGGAAAACTATGAAGTTATCGGCACCCTGAATCTTGCGTCCGGAGAGACAGCGGTGAGTGGGATTATTCCCGGGGTATATGCTATTTCGATTTCGGGAGAATTGACCGCAGGGAGCGATGTCTTTCTCTTTTCGGGAAATGCACTCGGTGTTTCCATTAAAGAAAACAACCAACCCGTATCTATAGAGATTAGCATAGCCAAGTCCGGCGCTATCCTTATTAAGGAGATTTTCTATGCCGGATCAACCAATTTTGGAAGCCCTGCAAATACCACTTTTATCGATCAGTACTGGGAATTCTACAACAACAGCGGCGAAGTCCAATACTTGGACGGCCTTTGTTTTGCCGCTCTTCAACCCACAATTGCCAGCGCAACCGCTGTATATCCCACGTATGACCCGCCTTACGACAACTTTGATGAGTGGGTTTTTTCCGTGTTAATTTGGAAATTTCCAGGCGCCGGAACCAACTACCCCTTACAGCCCGGAGAATCAGCCATAATGGCTCAGTGGGCCTTAAACCATCAGGGACCGCCAACGTCGCTTCCGTACACACTAAACTTGATCTCTTGCGAGTTTGAAGGATACACCGACAGATCTTTGGCAGCCGGCCTTATAGATAATCCGGCGCACAATATGGAATATATTTTTGGTACTCCGGCGTCTCGATGGAATCCTACCGTGGTTGGGCCGGCGATTGCGCTCTTTAAAATCCCCGATGGTGTAACCATTGATCGTGATTTTAAAATCCAAAACAACAACCTACCTGCTGCAAGCAAAGTGGACGTTCATCCTATTCCCGTAAGTTGGATAATCGATGCTGTAGAAACGGTAGGTACCGCTCCCCTCTTGCAAAGAAAGAGGATACCGGCTGTATTGGACGCAGGAGGCGTTACGACAAATGGTTCATACAATTACATGAGTCTTAGTCGTAGGGTTAGAGAGACACTTCCCGATGGACGAATTCGATTGTGGGATACCAATAACAGTACACATGATTTTTATCCGGCCCACATGGCCATGATCCGGCGTCATAATCCGGGCATTCCTGCCTGGAATACATGGTACACCCTTGATCCGGAATACAATAAGTGGTTCCCCAAATGGGTTGAATGGGTTCCAGAATAAATTACTTAAAATCGATGAAAAATATGAAAAAGATAAAATTTACTTTATGTGGCGGTCTCACACTACTGTTTGCCCTTATGTGCATGGGCGAACTGAAAGCTCAGAATGGCAAATATCAAACGCTTACCCCAGCAGTCGTTGAATTGACAAAAAATAAGGCGCTTTGGTTTAACGCCCCCAACGCTGCTGGGCTTGCCTTGGATCAGATGCATGGTTACAACCGGTTTTCCTTAGGATATGACATCAATGACGGAGGTTTTAAATTTCAACAGGCAGGCGAGAAAGAACAAAACAGATACTTCAACACAGAGGGAGTGCTCGACTTGGGCGCTGCGGTGCTTTATGGAGATTTTGCATACGAAGACAAGGTGTTTGAAGGGACGAGGTTCAATACCTCGCTGTTGGATCCATTCAGAGGCATCCCTGCTTACTACGTTGCCGACCGTAACGTGAGCGACTGGTTGGTCAGAGCCAATTCGCTAAACTTTAAAGCAGCTTCTCCTTTCTTTGGAGACCGTTTTGCTATTGGCGTGTCGGGGAACTACAAGTCAATGAGCGGCGCCAAGCAAGCAGACCCTCGTGGTACGACCTACTATATACAGTACGCTGTTGCGCCGGGCGTAGCTATAAAATTGAATCAGAATAATTATATTGGCCTCCACATGATATACGCCGGTTTGAGCGAACGAATTTCTATCGGAAATAGTGATTCACAGACAAGTCAAGATGGCTATATTCTTGCGGGATTGGGTAATTTCTCTATTGGCTCTATAGGCTCTTTCGGTTCGATTAGCACGTATGCTAACACCTCCAACCTCTTGGGCGGCGGCTTGCAATATGGGTTTTATGGCAATGTACATTTTTTGATTAGCGGAGAATACAACTACAAGGTGGAAGATGTAATTATAACTCCGATCACCCCTAAATACCTGGGATCGACCCGTGATCAGCGTTATGTTGCCAAAGCGCAATTAGCCACTACAGGAGACAACCTGCATAGGGCAACCTTGGGATATGACTACGACTATTTAGACGGCATTCAATATGTACAGGAGCAGGATGAGGGTCAAGCATGGTACATCGCAACCGGAACCGTCCGGTTAAATAATAAACATACCCAAATCTATGTAAATTACGACTTCTTCAAGTGTGAAGGTATTTCGTACACTTGGAAAGCCGGCGCTTTTGTGCGCTATTCCGATATGAAACAGGTTTTTTATATTCCGCACTCCCACTTAAATGCAGAAAACCTCACTTTTGGCGCCGATTTTAAGTTTAATTTTCCCTCTAATGCTTGCGGTTGTTCTTGGCTATTAGTAGGGCTGAACGTCGGCTACAATGCCAACCTTAGCGGAGAATATGTTTACGGAGGCGTAGCGCCGGAATCTATTGTAGTGAACGAGTTTGTAAGGCCGGACTTTATGTTCATGACCAGCAATTTCTACTACGCAGGCGCAGAAGCAACCCTATCGCAATTTGTTGGCCAAAAGGGTAACTCCTGGTTCCTAAAAGCGTCAGCCCAATATTTTAAACCTTCCGAAGGCGATAACCACAGGTTATTCTCCGGATTTTCATTGGGACTAAATTTCTAACAATAACTTTATATTAAGTAAAATATTTATGAAAAAACATTTTTTAGTTATCTGTTTGTGCATAGTAGGTTTTGTTGCCATACCATCCTCTTGCCAACGGGAAGGAATGCCCATACCTATCGAGGAACATCAGGGCCAATTTTCTGAACAGGGGCCTATGACAAGGGGGGGAGAGTATTGTGAAGAGGATTGCGAATGTTCTCCGAAAAGATCTGAATGGTGCGAAGTGTGTTCCAATGATCCTTGCTCTTGCCCATGCAAAGATTGTCGCTTATGGCCTTGCATTTGCCCGGTAGGAGCGATCTGCCCTGATTGCTTCTTTATGGAATGGGAGTGCATTTGCGAACTGGGATACACTTTGTGCCCTAATTGTGTCAAGCATCCATGCGTTTGCCCAACGTGCCCTGATTGTGGAAAGAAGTTACAGTATTGTGTATGCCCAACGTGCCCTGATTGTGGTGTAAAGTTACAGTATTGTGCATGCCCTCCGTGCCCTGATTGTGGCATGAAGACTTGCAAATGTACGCTATGCCTTGATTGTGGCAAGAAGTTACAGTATTGTGTATGTCTGAAGTGCCCAACCTGTGGCAAGAAATTAAAGGATTGCAGTGGTGGGCACCAAGGTAGTAGTGGTCAGTGCGAAATTTGTGCCCTTGAACCTTGTATGTGCCCGCCGCAAAAGAAATAATCTCAAAGTAGCGTAAGACAACAATATCCACATCCTATTGAGGCCGTCTAAAAAGGAATTTTTAGACGGCCTCTTTTTTTGAGATTACTCGCCCGTTATGGCACAGGGTCATAACCGCTACCGCCCCATGGATGGCAACGTAGAATCCGGCGGATGGCAAGGTAAAGCCCTTTGATAGGCCCATGTTTTTGAAGCGCCTCAAAGGCATACACCGAACAACTTGGTTGGAACCGGCACGACTTGGGCAAAAAGGGGGAGAGGCAATATTGGTAAAACCTAATCAACCCCAGAAGCGGGAGGAGCGCCAGCTTGCGTAACCATAAGCGTAAGACGTGCCAAAAGCGATGCCATTTTGTGGGAAAGGATAGATGAGGCGGTGTGTTCATGGGGTAAATATAGGCAAAGAAGTTCGATTTGCAAGGATTGTGCAACTAATATTTGATGTAAATCGCTGTAATTTAACCGAAATGATTCACGAATCTGTCGCTTGACACGGTTGCGGTCAACCGCACGTTTCAGGTTTCTTTTGGGAATGGAGACCACAATTTTACACCCGGAACGCCCCTCTGTCGGGGTGGGGTGGATCAGGAAGAAGAGTTTGTAGGGATGGTGGAATATCACGTTCCCGTTTCG
>Ga0123353_10001039_pt1 | contig 34019 bp, 26 predicted proteins | sample TergutLab28metaG_3_FD_92763 | JGI IMG/M metagenome (GOLD analysis project Ga0123353, IMG submission 92763) | Labiotermes labralis P3 segment gut microbial communities from Petit-Saut dam, French Guiana - Lab288 P3 | ecosystem: Host-associated > Arthropoda: Insects > Digestive system > Gut ... | reverse complement strand
TTTTCCCGCCTGACTGCGTTAAAAATCCTTGAAATACCAGTGGTATTACTGCGGCTTTTTGCCTTGCCAGACGAAAAAATCCACCGCAATTATAGTAAACTTTTAGGTGTTACAAACCACTAGTGGTCATGAATCGTCCTTTCGGTTAGAAAATCGTGTATGCCAGATAGACCACGACGGTCATGGTCACCGCAGATAGAAGGGTCGAGACAGTGACCGCCTGCACGGCAAAGTCTGAATCGCCTTTACATTCCACGGATATCAGCGCTGTATTGACTGCTGTTGGCGCCGATACTGATATGAAGATAGCCTGCGCCATGACGCCTTCAAACCCAAACAGCCTGATGAGCAGATAGGCTACAGCCGGCCCGCCTACCAGCCTGCAAAATGCTGCCAGATATGGAGTCTTGAGTCTCAGGTTTATGCGCGATTTGGCAAGCTGGACGCCCAGCGATACGAGAGCTATGCTGACAAGGCCGTCCCGCAGGTGAGAGAGAGCGGGCCAGAACGGCGTCCCGGTAAAATCGAATGGCAGGAGCTTGAATAAAAATGCACAGATCGCAGCGTATATCATCGGCATTTGCAGCACCCGTGTAACGCCTTTTTTCAGTGTGAACCCCTCGCCGCCGCTGTTGATAAATCCGATCGTACTCATGGTCAGGTTCTGTACGAGAAACAGCATGATCTGGACAGAAAGCGCGGTCTGCAGATATGGGGCGCTGCCATCCACTACATACGGCGGTCGGGAAAACACGAGTATTATCAGCGATACGCCGATGTTGCCGGAGTTGAAGAACATCAGGGCGTTCTGAAAGGCTTTCGCGGTGTTCCACTTGAGGCGCAACAGGCGCGTTATCACCGCTCCGGCTGCGTAATTGACGACCAGCAGAGTCAATGCCAGCAGTATCACCCTTACCAGGTCGACAGTTACTTCGGTAGAGAATATATATACAAATGTGAACGCGGGCGAATACAGGTAAAAGTTCAGCTTTGTCAGGGTTTCCGTGTCCATACTGAACTTCTTGCTGAGTGCGAAGCCGAGGGTTATCAGGATGAATATCGGCAACACACTGTTTAGTAATATGCTCAGTAAGATATACAAAACCTGTCTCCATCCTGATTAGTATCGTTGTAGGTGCAGTATTCACTGCATTATACATTGATTTTTTTGCGAGTAAAAGAATTTTCTGTGAACTTTTCGAGCCCCGTGACCTGCAACCTAACGCCCTGCAATGGAAAAACCCCGGGGTCCTTATCCGTGCGTGCGCAAGCGAAGTAGTCCTAAACGAACTAATCTACCAATAAGCTAAACAGAACAAGACAAGGGTGCGGTAATACTCCGGCATCCTTGTCGTTTATAGTCGAAAGTCTATTATCGGGATATTACTTGATTTTACCGTTGAGTTGCTAAATGACTAAGCATAAACAAAGCCGTTGAGAGAAGTATCTTCACTAATGGCGCCCAGCTTAGATTATCCTCTACCGCTTAGTCCAGTTACGCGACCATCTTCCCCTTTTTATTTGCCTGTATGTCACATTAACATCGTCTACAAAGCTAATGGCTGCCGATGTATGCAAACTAAGCTGATATGTCTTTGGTAACGCCCTGGCGCGGCGAATTGCCTCTTCATCGGTTATTTCATCTCTTAAATACTCAGCAACAACATCGACGATTTTGTCATCCGCAATCGCCCCGGACACCCAATTATAGTCATGTCTTGGTTCCAATCGTGAAGATGCGAGAGGATTATTACGCCTGTTGCTGCAAATGAAGTCCAGCCACTCGAGATTTGGGTCGTCCGGAAATCTCTGCCCCTTCAACACGAACAAGTCGTTGTTTATCTCGTAACATAGAATAGTCGGTATGCCTTCACCTTCAAGCTCAACTTTACGTATAGCCCAACTCTGCCCTGTTCCGATTTTATCAGTTAAATAGAAACCCTTGCCAAAGTCGACCCTGTTCCTGCTTTTCGCAAGGTCGATCGTGTCAACTACCATATTTGTTCCGTGATACATTTTCATGCCGGGATATGCTCCTTTTTAAGCTTATCAGATAATACTTCAGCCATGTACTCATACCCTTGCGTGTGCCATACGTCGTAGCCCGATATAACACGATTTGCCAACCCGCTGCGTTCAAGAAGCTTTGCTGTTTCCCATATAGGCTTGTTTAACTCTTCAGAAGTATACTGTACAACATGAACATACCACATAGCTTTATCGACCGACGAGTGCGAACAACCTTCGCCAATAAAAATATCATCTATGCCGCATCCAAAATATGCCGCAAGCTTTCTTGCCAAAGACAGGTGTATGTCCTTATCTTCGACTTCGATAGAGTATATTGTACGTTTTGTTGAGCCAACAGCTTCGGCAAGAGCTGTTTGCGAAATACCATGTTTGTTGCGAAGCTCTCTTAGTCTGTTTTTCATAATAATACCTGCCTTGGAGAGTGTTAGGAGAAATCTACTACCTATAAGGTAGCACGTTTCCCCCTTTATGTCAAGGAGTTCCTGTAGCTGCAAGAAAAAGATTAAAATTGCATCAGAGGCAGAAAAAGTGCGTAGAACGCACAACGGTGCAGATTTCTCTGCACCGTTGCATGTACTTCCTTATTCCTTTAACCCATTCGGGATCCGGGGTCTTATTAATCCGGCGACTTTACGTTATGTCGCGGTGTGCGTTATGCCGCTGCTTCTTCAGATTCTTTGGCGCCGCCTGATATCCACTCGTCGAACGCCTTCATTATCGCCTCATATGTTTTCTTTGAGACGTCGGGAAGCTTGTCAAAACCACCGAACATCCTTGCGACTTCGTCAAAGCCCTTTTGCACAGCGCTGCGCATCATTTCGATCCGCTCTTCGCTTGCGTCCTCGCCAATCAGCGCTTTTGCAAAATCCATGATGCGTGCTGTCGTTTGCTTTACGCCAAAGAAGCCGTCTTCGCCTATCATTTCCTGCGCTTGCGCTCTGTCAGCTTCGCTTAGCTTGAAACCGCCTTTCCCTCTGACTGCCCAGAAGCCCTGACCTGACGCGTCTGCTTTGCCGAGCATGGACGCTACGAGTTTGCGTATCGCATCCGCAGCGTGGTTTGTCTCGCTCCATAATCTGTGGATCGCAGCCGGGTCCACTGTGCCTTCGACGATGGTAGGAGTATACTTGTCAACTGGGTTTGTAAAGAGATCGGTGGCTGTTTTTTCTTCTTCTTTTACGGGTTTTACCGGTTTTTGGTACTGGTTATAAAGATGCGAAATGTTGCCTATGCTCCCTGTTTTCATTGTTGGATCCCTCCATTTATTATTCAGCGCGTTGCTCCATGCTTTGCGCTCATAATTAATTATCGGGTTTTTTACTGAAAACTTTAGGAAAGCGCGTCAGTTGCGACGGTAAAAACCCAACAAAAAACAGGAAGGTTAAGGGGAAAAAGTGCATGTTTTGAACACAACAGAACCGTCCCCAATTATATTGTCAAGGTATGTTAAGAAAAAAGTTCTAAGACGTAAATAAATCCTACAAAAGTTTTATATGAAGCCCTCTGCGTGTCTATACAGCGTCTCCTTAACGGTCAAGTCCTTTGTTTTTTGAGCTGCCGGCTATCTCCCGATACTCGACAGCTCTTTTTGTTATGGTAAAAGCAGCTTAGTAAGACCGCAAACATCATCATGAGATTCAAGCGCTCCTATATAGTCCAGAATCTCGTCTTCCCGGCCCTTCAGCCACTGCTTGCCTGAAAACTCAACGCAATCATAAAATCGTTGGCGATGCTCATCGTCGGTCATAGGATATGCGGGCGTACCCGGTGGAATGTCTATTTGCCCGCGATACTCCCTGCCGTCTTTTACTCTAACTCGTATATCAGAGGAATAGTGGGTCTTCTCAACTGAAGGATCAAGCACAACCGTAATCTTATTCCTGATAAAGCATAAAACATCCGGATCCCTTATCTGCTCCGCATCAAACTGCGAAAGCGTAACAGGCGAACGCAGCAGCGCGTTTGCCACACAATAAGCCATATTAAACTGTGCGTCTACCCTTGGGTTATCACCGATCTTAAACGAATGACCAACCAGTTTGAACGCATAAGATGGTATTAGTACTTCAATGTACTCGACATCATCCGCTCTAAACCCGTGTGCCTCCATCATCTTAAGGATAAGATCCGTGCTGCCCTGTGTCATTCCACAGCTTGGGTACTTCTTAAAATTAAGGTTTCTTAAGTGCCATTCTTTTCCAAAGTCCTTTGTCACACTGGCAATATCGGTCTTACCCCTGCCGAAAAGATGGAAGTAGCCGTAAATCCCCTCAAGATAGTTAACAGGGCCTGTGATCCCATATTGACTTAGCCTCGCGCACTCAACACCGGCTTGCGCTGCCCAACCCTCAACCACCGGTACGGCAAGCACTCCGTCGATATTGTTCTGAAAGATGCCTCCGCACCTGTTTGTCACAAGCCCTAGCGTGTTCCATATCCGTGTTTCATCAAAGCCAAAAATCATTGATGCAGCAGTTGCTGTAGAGAAAACAGCACACACGCCCGTTGGGTCAAAGCCTGCATAATCATCCTCCCCAAGATTCAATCGCAATGAAACCTCTGTTCCGGTCGCTACAGCAGTTATGAAGTCCCTGCCAGAACATCCCCCAGCCAGTTCAGCAACGGCAAAAGCAGCGGGGATCACAGCCGCGCCTATATGTGCTCCTGGGGAAATATGATCCTCAATATCCAGCGCCCGCCCCATAGCTGAGTTGGCAAACGCAGCTTGATGAGCGGGCACTTTTCCGCCACGGATCAATACTGTAGCTTCAGGCTTGCCTCCCATATCACTCACAAAATCAGCGACAGATGCAACGCTTGTCCCGCTGCCCGCAATAAGCGCGCCGCAAAGCGCAGCCATTTGCCTTTTTACGGTATGTATTGTCACTTCATCCAAATCGGAATACTTCACGTTATTAATGAAAGACGCCAGCGACTTCTCTGATGACATAATTTCTTCTCCTTTAAGAATAGTACCATACCTCTCAAGTCGGGAAAAGGATCAGCGATATGAGTGCAGCAAATATGATCGACAATACCACACGTTCCAGCCAGATAATGACCAGATGGCCGAACTTGACCGGCAGGGACGTCGCCATTATACAAGGTACAAAACTGGCAAGAAAAACCACCGCTGTAACAGGAACCACAGCAAGCATATAGCGAGTACGCATGCTCCACTCGCCGGATGCAACAAGAAGCGATGGCATCATATTCTCAAGGAAGCCAAGGGCGGCGCCAGAGGACGCGGTGACCGCTTCGCTTGCCGGGATTGCTATCCGCACAAATGGCCAGAAAATGTATCCAATCCACGTGAATATAGGGGTGAATGAGTACAGCATAAGGCCGGCTGTGGCAAATATAGTCGGTCCAACCACACAGGCGCCGAGTATAACGGCGCTTTCCTTCATTATGTAAGCGGCGCGCTTTCTGTACTTATCCGCCGCAGTTGCAGTGTCAAGCGCTTCCTTAATGGCGTATCGTACTATGTGCTTGTTGTATTCCTTTTCAGGAACAGGCACGACGCCCTCATAGAAGGTGTCAGGCAGCTTGTTGAGCGGGTATATGCGAACGCCGACAAGCGTCACAACAATGACGATCAAAAACGTCGACCAGAGATAAGCATTCCATATATGCATAAGGTTCGTGTTATGTGCAAGCACAAGCATAAAACCCATCGAGACAGTCGATAAGCATGTTGCGATTATTATGCTTTCCCTCGCGCTCATGCGCCCTGACTTATACTGATCGTTGGCGGCTATGTGGCCGACTGAAAAGTTTGCAAGAAGCGCACTTACCGTTATGACGGCTGCGCGGCCCGGGAGCCTTAGTATAGGGCGCATGAATCTGCGTGAAACCACTCCTATGAAATCGACAAGCCCATAGTCCGCCAGTAGCGGCAAAAGCACGGCGGTTACCGGCAGGATTATACATATCGGAACGAGTATCCTGTCCAGAATGAAAAACGAGACGTTTGCCCCGCCTATCGATTCCATACCTGTGAAAAACCATGAAAACACTGCGGGGTAAACACCAAAGTAGTAACTCACCGCTGTTATTGTAAGAAGCACGAAGCCAAGTATTTTGAAGATGGAAAAGACAAAGGTAACAATTGAGGCACACCAGAAATTATCAAAGCGAATTAAAAACAAATCTATGAGGCAGTAGATTCCAAATAACCATATAATCGCCGGCATGGCTTTGAAGCTGCCATCCCAAAGCGCAGCCCTTATGAAGCTTGTAATATGAGTGACTAACATTGTTGAGTTACCGGAAACAGCGCCAAACTGCCAACCAAAAACAGAAACCTGATATCCTGGCAGCGGGAAACTGATAAAAAACGCTAAAATACCAAACGTTGAAAAAGTTATAAGCTTAAAATATGCCTTTATGGAATACCCTTTCAGGCTGGGCTTAGTGCTTGTGTCACACTTCATGGTTCCGTTTTACACCTCCGGCTTACAGTGTTATCTATTCTATATTATCCCAAGTGAGATTTGGCTGTTTCCTGCACACAAAAAGAACTTGCATATTGTGAAGGGTTGCACAATATGTATGGCATTTTCGTATACCTAAAACATAGAAATATAAATGGGGTTAGTGTAGAATATAATATCAACTTTTATTCTGAACTACTTTTGCGCAACCTGCCGGGAGGAGAGAGTTATGAGCATGCAAGTAATACGCGATGATGTGAGATTTGATGTGTACACAGAGAGATGCTGCGGGTGCAGACACTGTATCCGGACCTGTATGGAGGATGTTTGGCGCTGGGATGATGAGAAAAACTGTGCAATCCCGAAATATCCGGATGAATGCGTAAAGTGTTACCAGTGCGAAATGGTCTGCCTTGGTAACTGTTTTGAGATCGTGCCGATAACAGTTATGAACACCGATCCATTGAAGAACCAGAGATAGGAGAAAATCGAAATGGTAAATATAAATGATTTGGGAAAGGTTTACAATTCGGATCTTCTCGTTATAGGCGGAGGTATTGCCGGGCTGGTAACAGCTATAAAAGCAAAAGAGTGCAACGAGGATCTGGATGTATTGGTAGTGGACAAAGGAACAGTCGGGTGGTCCGGTCAGGGGTCAAAAGCTGGGAATGGCATTGTTGCATCCGCGAAGGATCAGCCGATCGAAAAGTTTGCGGAGTTTATTATTGAAGACAACGGCGATTATCTAAACGACCAGGAGTTCCTGCTCGACTACTATTCAACTAACCTAAGCGCTGTGGAGCAACTTGCCGGTTGGGGTGTAAGGGTTTCCAAGAATCCGGACGGGTCAATCAAAATATTCCGGCAGCCAAACAACCTGTGGGGCACCGTCGGAATCGAGTTGTTCAACTGCCAGTCACTCAGAAAACATGCACTTAAAATCGGCGTCCGTTTACTCAGCCGTGTGCAGGTGTTCGAGCTTCTAACAAAAGACGGTCGCGTTGTCGGAGGCATAGGCTTTGACCTTGACCATATGAAATGCCAAATATTCCACGCAAAAGCTGTCGCAGTCGCGACACACGGCGCCCACTTCAAGAAAATGGGCGGATTCTTTATGGCTTATGGCAACGGGCTCGGCGCGGCGTATCGGGCAGGCGCGCAAATGCGAAACGCGGAGTTCGCCACAGAAGCGGACGTTGTCTACAGCGCTACCTATAATCCGGTATATCGGGGACATATGATCGTGCATAACAAGGATGGCGTTAACATCTCCAACATATACTCGCCAAATGCGGCGGAAGTCAGATTTGAGTTGTTTCTGGGCATGCTCAAGGAAGTCCGGGAAGGCAGAGGGCCGTTATATGTTGACTTAAGAAATCCCGATCCGCTCAGAAGCCTTGACGAGCCATCAGCCCACGTGAACAATCAGCGTTTCTACCCCGACAAACTTGACTGGACGGACTATGTAAAGGCAAAATCAAAAAAATTCGGTAGGCCGGTCACAGATACGCCTGAAGTCACCGCAAAGTTTATGCTCCATGCGGAGTGCCTCAAGGTAGACAGGGAATGGCGGACTAGTGTTGAAGGTCTTTGGGCGCCCGGAAAAATCAGCGCTATGGGATCAGCCTACTTTGGCTTTGTCCGTGGAGACGGACTTGGCTTTGCGTTACAGTCTGGTTTGCGCGCAGCCGTTAGCATGGCAAAATACACAGCCGCAACGGAGCTTGCGGACCTGGATGTTGAGCAGATCAAGACACTCAAGGATAAGATATATGCCCCGCTGAACAGAAAGACGACCCGCAAGCCATCAGAGATATTTGCGATCATCGAAGACATGGCTTATCACGTAGACAAGATGTTGGCCAGATCTGAAAAGTCAATGCTCGGTGTGCTGGACGAGGTTGAGGAAATGCATAAGATCGTTCCGGAGTTGACTGCGGACGACGCGCACACTCTGGCAAAATGCCATGAGGCGGCGGATTGTGCCCTCGCTCTTGAAATGATCTATCGCGCCGGCTTGATGCGCACGGAATCCCGGGGAGGAAGATACCGGCATTACCGTTTGGATTACCCTGAACGCGATGATAAGAACTGGATGAAATGGATAAATATTAAGCAGGGCAAGAACGGCGAGATGGAACTGTTCACAGAAGATATCCCTATGGAGCGGTATCCTTATAAGCCCAAAGGCTGGGTCAGCAGTAACTAGCACTATGATGTATGGAGGAACTATTGTGGATACTGTCAACATTAAAGTAAACGGCATTGAAATATCTGCGACTAAAGGAAGCACGATCCTGCAGGCGGTACAGCAGGCTAACATCAATTACGCTGTCATTGATATACCGACACTTTTTTACCTAAAGGACGTTAGCGAGACGGATGATAGTGGAGTCTGTGTCGTAGAAGTAGCCGGAGAAAATGGGTTGATCCCGGCTTGGTCTACTCAGATCAGCGAAGGTATGGAGATTCTTACAGAATCTGAGAATGTCATTGCAGCAAGAAAAGAAGCTTTGAGGAAAATCTATACCACCCATGACTATGATTGCGTTAGTTGCACCAGAACCGCTAACTGCGAGCTTCAAACTCTTTTGCATATGTATCATGTCAATGATGAAAAAGCTAATGACAATAAAAGAGATAAGTTCGACGAAAGCTCGATAGTTGTCAGGGACAGCAATAAATGCATCCGTTGCAAAAGGTGCGTGGAAGCGTGCGGCAAAATACAGGGTATCGGCGCGATAGAAGCAACCGGGGCTGGATCCGATATAACGATCTCCCCTGTATCCAAAGCAGGGCTGGTCGATACAGGCTGCGTAAACTGCGGTCAGTGTATCGCTGTCTGCCCGGTAGGTGCGCTTTATGAAAAAGATAACACTGCGGAAGTGTTCGCGGCTATCGCTGACCCCAAGAAGCTCGTAATTGTCCAGGCAGCGCCAGCTGTAAGGGCAACTCTTGGCGAGTCATTTAAGTTCCCGCTTGGCGTGGACGTCGAAGGCAGGCTGGCAGCTGCATTACGCGAGCTTGGTTTCGATAAGGTTTTTGATACAAAGTTCGGCGCCGACCTCACAATAATGGAGGAAGCGAATGAGTTTCTAAGCAGGATACATAACAATGGCGTGCTACCGCTGGTGACGTCCTGCTGCCCCGGCTGGATCAAGTATTGTGAGCATAACCATCCGGACATGCTTGGGAACCTGTCGTCATGCAAATCGCCGCAGCAAATGTTTGGCGCGATCTCGAAATCTTATTACGCAGAAAAAATGGGCATTGACAAAAACAATATCGTGGTTGTCAGCGTTATGCCGTGTACCGCCAAGAAGTTTGAAATGAGCAGAGATAATCAAAACGGCGCTGATGTGTCGGATGTGGATGTATCGATCACCACTCGCGAGCTTGCAAGGATGTTGAAGGTAAAAGAGATCCAGTTTGAGGCGATGCCTGCCGGGAGGTTCGATGAGCCATTAGGCATTGGTACAGGCGCAGGCGTCATTTTCGGGGCGACAGGCGGCGTCATGGAAGCGGCGCTTCGTACGGCAATTGAAAAAATGACCGGAGAAACATGCGAAAGCTTTGATTTCGTTGAAGTGCGCGGCGTCAATGGGATCAAGGAAGCCACTTACGATATAAATGGGCAGATAATCAGAATTGCAGTAGTATCAGGTCTAAGCAACGTAAAAGACCTTTTGGACAAAGTAAAAAGCGGTGAAGCTGATTACCACTTTATCGAGGTAATGGCATGTCCCGGAGGATGCGTAAACGGCGGTGGTCAGCCACATCAACCGGCTGATGTCCGGGCGAAAGTTGATATCCGCACAGTCCGGGCAGAAGCGTTATATGCCAACGATGAAAAGAGCAAGATACATAAATCGCATGAAAACCCGGCAATCATCGAGCTTTACAACTCTTATTTGGGCAATCCAGGCAGTGAAAAGGCGCACAAGCTGCTGCATACCTCCTACGTCAAGCGTTGATTTGATAGCTGTTATATGAAAAGTAAGCAAGCTTAAGGAGGAGCAACATAAATGAATAATCATGAAAATGGCACAGTCGTCAAAGAAGAACACGCCTCGCTTCAGCCTGCTTCTGGTATGGACGATTTCCAGCGCCCCATAGCGGGCTTGGATGATAAAGGAAAGAACATCATACAGCCTGTCGTCACTTTTACTGTTAAGACTACACTGGACGATGTACGAATCATTCTCGGAGATTATGCCTTTGCCGATACTGTGGTCGTCTTCATGAATGGCGTCGGCTTGGCTGCTCTTGGTGATACAAATCGTGATCTCTTCGGGAAAATAACCTATGAGCCAAAGGATAAATATGACGATCTTGCTAACAAAACCATGGACGGCCTATTAATTGAGGTTTTCGCCACAGGAAAAGAAATCGACGTTGTCTCTCTAATCGCCTACTCTCTCGGCATTGTTACTATCGTGGACGAGAAAAATGGAACCGTTAAAATTGAAAGTGTCGGCTTTCCTCTTATGGATGCTTACCCATATGAAGCCACAGGTTTTAAAGTGAACGATATAGTCGTTTTCACTGACTCTTTTGATGTATCTGCAATGAGGGCAACTATTCAGTCCGCAACACTCGCACCCAGAGTAACCGCTGTGCTAACCTCATACTCCGGCAGCACCTCTACTGGGGGTAGCTTTGTTGCCGACGGCAATACCTACAAATACTCAGCAGTCAATACCATGGAGCAAATACCTGTTGGCCATTTGACCGACGCGCCTAATTACATTGCCGGTGGTGGAGCGATTGGTGATGAGGTCACTATTTTCCTAGACTCCTTTGGCTACGCCATTCATATCGTGAACGCACTTTCTCCTGTGGATTCCATAAGAGCGGATATCCCTGATATGGAGGATTCGGCAGAGGTTTCCCAGCGTGAATCACAGCAGGATTCCGAAATGGGTACCACTACGGTTGGAACAGATGCCATAGCAGGAAACTGGAGCATAGTTGTACAAGTTCCTGGTGGTGAGCAAAAAGGGGTATTTGATTTTCGTGTTGACGGCAACTCTCTTGAAGGCAGTATGACAAACGATGACGGAGTGACCAATATAACAGACGGAAGAATCAAGGGCAATGAGTTCTACTTCAAAATCAAGTTAAAAACACCAGTTGGCCAAATCAAGTTTACCGTTACAGGTACAGTGGCTGGTGACAAGATTTCCGGAAAATGGAAGATGGTTGTAGGCGCGCTGGAGTTCAGCGGCGTTCGAGTTTAAGAGTAAACTGAATTTTTCTACTTCTATTTTTTCATTCTAAAGGTTGTGCGGCTGCTGGAAAAAATGTGTACAGCAGCCACACAGCCTTTAATTGCTTACTAGTGCCCTGTAAAGCCTAAAAGTTCACTTTCCTTACGCTGCCGCATTGAAGCCTGCCTGCGTTGAAAAACCTTGAAATACCAGTGGTATTCCCTATGTCAGTAAAGTGATAAACATGAGCTGTGTTTTAGTGTCTGTTAGCACAGTATAGTCTGTTCTTTCATACATCGATAACGTAGGAAAACAATAAGATCCGATGTAGAATATACAGTAGTACTAAACTGAAGCGAGGAACTATATCATGAGTAATCAACCGCAAACCCTGAACTACGCACCCTTTGAACCTATTCCCAAGTTCGCGCCTCTTTACACAAACTCTTACCTTGCGGGGGGCTTGCTTGCTTATGAGTTTTCCGGCTGGCGCGATGAAACGATTTCCTGGAAGAAGACTGCATACCTCCACGCCGGACTTAACGCTGCTCATACTCTAAGGATAAAAGGCCAGGATACATTCAACTACCTCTCAAGAGTCTGTGTTAACAGTTTTGAGAAGTTCCCTATCGGGTCTATGAAACAAGGTGTCATGTGCAATGAAGACGGATTGGTAATCGCTGCTGGCGTCATTCTCCGCACAGGAGAGTATGAAGCCATCTCGTATTGGATGCTTGACCAGCTTACACTGTATAACACCGGCGCATTCTGTAATCTCGATCTTGAGATAGAAAACCTGACAGGCAAGGTTTTCCTGTATCAGGTCGCGGGACCTGTTTCAATCGACATATTGGAAGCTGCCTGTAGCCAGAGCCTAAGAGACTTGAAGTTCCTCCGTATCATGGACGCCACCATCGCAGGTAAACCTGTACGTATTTACCGTGTCGGAATGGCCGGGACTCTCGCTTATGAGGTGCATGGCGTCATTGAGGATGCGCATGACGTCTACAATGCAGTCTACGAAACCGGGCAGCCGTACGAACTTCGTCGTTTAGGCCATCGCTCGTATCCTATGAACCATGCGGAAAACGGGTTTCCCCAATATGGACTCCACTTTCTTACACCCCCGGTTCCCGGAGCACATGTGGGTCTACAACTGCCGCTTTATGGAAGCCTCTCCGACAATATTGAGAACTACTATCGCAATCCTTATGAACTTGGTTGGGGAAAATTAGTAAAGTTCGACCACTGTTTCACAGGCAGAGTTGCCCTTGAAAAAATCTCAGTAAGAAATAAACGCAAACTGGTTACACTTGAATGGAATCTCGAAGACATCCTCGACGTATTTGCATCTCAGTTCCGTGATGAAGAGCCATATAAGTACATTGAAAGCCCAAGGGATCCGGACGCTTGGTTTGGCGGCATTTCACTAGACAAGGTCATCAATGATAATGGTGAAATGATAGGTGTGAGTGCCGGTCGCCAGAACTCGGCATACTTTAGGCGCATGATATCGATTTGCTCTCTTGATACTGAGTATTCAGAGCTTGGAACTGAGGTACTGGTTGTCTGGGGAGAACCTGGATCGCGGCAGAAAAGCATCCGCGCAACGGTCGTGCGCTATCCATACAACAACGTACTGCGCAATGAAACCACCGATGTTACGCAGTTGCCAAGGGCACATCCGCAGGCATTGGACTATGCTTGAAATACAGGGAATTTGGAAGCACTGGTTTGATCAATACGCCTTTCAAGCGATGAATAGCAATAACGTAACTGAAAACATAGCGGAGGTAATCAATAATGGAAAAAAATAACACGACGACCCCGGAGAAATTACTTTACAGTCAAAGGTCTCAGCGTATAGCAGACGCAATCGCGCTGAAGGAGCCGGACAAGATACCCCTTGCGCCATTCTTTAGCTGTGTGATACAAAACCTATATGGGTCAAACTATCGCAATATTTACTATGACCATGAAAAAGCCATTGATGCGGTTTTGAGTTTTTACACCGAATATCCGCAATGCGATGCCGGATATGCTCCGCTATTCGCGAGCGGAAAGGCACTGGAGCTATCCGGATTCAATTTTATTGACTGGCCTGGGCGCCCTGGGACCAAGGTGTCTGATTACAGTTCGCAGCAGGTTCTTGAGCGGGAAGTAATGATGCAAGACGAGTATCCGGAGCTCCTGGGCGATTTTACTGGTTTTCTTATCAGGAAGTACATTCCTCGTATGTTTGATAATATCAAAGGGTTTGAAAAGCTCGACTTTAAACCGTTTGCGGTACTCAATACATCATTGTTAACGCCTTTCTGGAACCCGGAAATCGAGGAAACATACAAGCTCTTGATTGAGATCGGTAAACATAGCGATGAAGCTACCGCAAGCATGATTAGAGCCAACCAAAAACTGGCTGCTATCGGAATGCCCTCTATGTTTGTCGGAGCGACACATGCGCCTTACGACATTCTTGGCGACTATTTCCGCGGCACTATAGGCATAATGGAAGACCTTATCGACCATGAGGATGAGATACTCGAAGCCTGCGAGATGTTCGCCGATCAGCAGATTCAGGCGCTCCGGTACGTAAAAGACTTCCCCATTCCCGATAAGAGGGTGTTCTTCCCGCTCCATAAGGGCATGGATGGGTTCATGAGCCCCAGGCAGTATGAGAAGCTTTATTGGAATCCCCTGAAAAGGGTCATGATGTCGCTCATTGACGTTGGTGTTACTCCATACATCTACACCGAGGGCAAGTATAACTCGCGCATGGAGACGCTCACAGATGTGCCTAAGGGCAAAGTCCTCTATCACTTTGAAGACGTTGACATGAAAGAGGCGAAGAAGCTGTTTACCGGCGTGGCATGTATAATGGGCAACCTGCCCATAGCCATGGTTGAGTTTAGTAAAAAAGAGAAAATCATCGATTACTGTAAATACCTGGTAGACACATGCGCACCCGGTGGCGGTTACATCTTCGACTTCAACGGCAGCCTTGAAAACGCCCCTCGCGAGAACATTGACGCGATTTTTGAGACTTTTGAGACATATAAGTGACCGGGATTTACGTAGAGCCTGCGTTATAGCAGATATGATTCAGGGGCTAGTGCATTTCTATTTGCACTAGCCCCAAACAGCAACTTATTCCTTAACATGTGTAATGTTCTTTAAGATTATTGTCATGACTTCATACCTGATTGAATAGAACACTTTACAGACTCATCGATCAAAGGCATCAACGCGTCTACCCATTCCTTGATGTTGAGCGTGTTCCTTATTATGACCCCCCAAAAAACATAGCCTTTATACTTCCCGTACTCTTCAAAGCATCGACGAACCTCAGTCCTGACCTCTTCCTCTGAAGCATCAGCCGCTCCCGGACGCCCGTTAGTGTCATATCCGCCGATTATCGCAAGTCTGTCGCCATATTTTTCAAGAATTGTGGATATGTCATTCGACGCCTGCACGGACGTCCATGCTTCATATCCGCAGTCGATCATATCCTCAACTATATCTTCCGCCCTGCCGCAACAGTGATAAATAGGCTTCATTCCCAGATTGATGACAGCCTGACACAATCGTTTATGATGTGGCTTGATCAATTCCCTGTATGTAGCCGGTGACATAAACAGACCACGTTCCGTAGCTATATCATCGTAGTATGTGAAACAGTCCGGATTATAGTACTTTACCACTTTCTCAGCAACCTTGGTTTTAAAATCCGTCAACGCTGTAAAAAAGTCATTGCATGCCTCCGGCTCTTCAAACAATGCTATCAGAGCTTCTTCAAACCCCATCAGGGATGCCAAGCGCTCAAAAGGCCCGTTTCCGCTTCCGAAATCAATCACCTTTTCATCCCTGTTGACGTCGTTCATATCCGTGGCTGCGCTGGACTCCCAGTCAAACACATCCAGATCCGGAAAGTTGATCTCCTTCCATTTCGTCACGTCCTTCAGAATAAACTCACCCGGCGCCGGTATTTGAGCGCCCGCACCGGAGGATGGCGAGACCCAGCGTACTCCGAATCCGTCATACCCTCCGCCCAGCGGGCCCCTGTCAAAGGTCGGTCCCGGCAGCCTGCCAAAGCCGGCAAGATGAGCCGACGCGAAAAAACCTGGCACTCTATCGGGCGTCTCATGGTTTAGCACTTTCCAATAATCTTCTTTGAAGTTCATTGATTTAACTCCTCCCTGTAGTGTGGTGACTTTATTAGTACTCCGGGGTATACACCTGATATGGTATCAACAGAAATGAATCGTGCTTTCCGCCTGTGTGGATTACATGGTTTCCTTTATTATTCGTGTGGAAGTTGAAGGGTTCAAACCAGTCAAAACGTTCATATCTGCCCATTACCTCAAGCCTGATCTGTTCACCTGTGTGCCAGATGCGGCTTGTAGCCCATATCTCGATTTCGACAGGCACGATTTCTCCGGCTTTAAGCTTTTGCGGATTGTTGTAAGTCGGATAGGGCTGATATTCTGTACTCCGCTCCGGATCGAGTTCCCTGAGCGAAACTCGCAGCCTTCCCGGTGAGCCGGGGTGCGGCTTGCCTAAAATATATGTCGGTATCCATCTTCCATCGGCGTCCATTTTTTTTACTGCTATAAACAAGTCCATGTCGTCGTTGCCGTCGGCCTCGACCCATAGATGCAGCTTCATATGCCCGATTATCTCGGTTTCACGGTCAACAGTTATATCAAACACTGCCCTGCCGGTATTCCCGTCATAAGATGTTTTAGCTTCGGCAGTTGGAAGCTCTGCTTTAAGCAAGTTGTCTGAGGCATCAAGCCACAGCTTTTTATACTCTGTTCCGGGCAGAGGAAAATCCGCCGCCGGGCGCTTAACGGCGTGATCGCGGTCATAAGCGTCCATAACATCAATACGTACTCTTGGGGTAGATTCCCAACCATTTCGTATCCCCTTAAGGTAGCGGTCAAAAAACTTTGTAAGGTCCTCAAGTGAATCGCGGTCATAGAGATCCGGCCATTCAAAATCCCTGTGTATCCTCAACCACTTTTCTTTTGCGCTTATCCGCGCAAATGCATCGAGGGCGCCGTGAAGGTGAAAATGGTTCCACCCTCCTGTTATATAAGCGGGCACATCGATTTTAGTGAGGTCTGATACCTTGTCTTTCCAATAATTATTGTATAGTGGATGCTCCAGCGACATGAGGTAATAATCCTCCATGTAACCTTCACCGAATATCATCGAGGTAAGCAGCGGATTAAAGCCGCACTCTGTGATACCACCCATGTTTATCAGGTGGCGATAGGTATCCGTCAGCCCTTCCCAGGGCGCAATACAGGCAAGATGCGGCGGGTTTTCAGAGGCTGCTTTCCATTGGCAAACTGCGAGCCCCGAATTACCAGACATACCGACTTTACCGTTACACCATGTAAGCTCTGCTAGGAACTCGATGAGGTCGTACGCGTCCCTGCCTTCCTGTGAGGTACACATATATATATCACCTTCGGAGTTACACACGCCGCGCGGATCATAGTTCGCTATCGCATAGCCTTTATGGCACCAGTATTCCGGATCAGGCCCCTCAAATTTTGCGTGCTGCGAATGCGACCCCTGCGGTACGCCGATTGTTCCGTACTCAAAGGAGGGATTATCACAGCATGGGCGCTTACCATAGAAGCTGAATGAAATGATCACAGGTACATTGTCCATACCAGCCGGCCTGTATATGTCACAATATGTCTTACATCCGTCACGCATAGGTATCATAACATCCTGATCACATATTATACCAGGACATACTTCATATGTCCTTGGGTTGAGTTCCGGGCAATCGCCGAATCCGTCACGCATGAATATCGGCTGCCGCCCCTCCGCGAGCGCTGCCGCTACGAGCTCGCCGGGAGCGGGGCGAGGTCTGAGTTTGCGGTAGATTACCTCAAACTCCTCGCCGTTACAGTCAATTTTCTTTCGAATCGTTTTCTTATCATCGGTCATATTACAACTCTCCTTTTCCTTCAGTTACTGTATATCTGTATGCTAGTTAGTTGGCACTCTCCTTATTTCGTGTATAACCATATACTACATACTACTTCTTCAGCTTCGGGTCGAGAGCGTCTCTCAAACCGTCGCCAAGCAGGTTGAACGCCAGTACTACTAACATAATAAACAAGCCGGGGAACAGCATAAGATGCGGCGCTATCCTGGCGAACTCCTTCGCATCGGAAATCAGCGCGCCCCATTCAGGATGCGGGACTGGTACGCCAAATCCAAGGAATGACAGTGACGATGCAACGATGATCGCCAATCCGAGGCTTGCTGTTATCGTGACTATGATCGGGGACAACCCGTTAGGTAAAACCTGTGAAAAAACGATTCGGAAGTTAGATAATCCAATCGCTTTTGCCGCCTCTACAAACTCATTGTTCCTGACTGTTAGTATCGACGCCCTTGTTATACGAACGTATATCGGTATTGCTTGTACCCCGACCGCAATAATCAGATTGCGCAGGCTGGGTCCAAGCATAGTCATGATGACCATGCCTAAAAGCATTCCGGGTATTGACGCCAAAACATCGGAGCATCGCATGATGACATCGTCCACTTTCCCGCCGTAGTAACCTGCGAAACAACCTGCAGAAACTCCAAAAATGGCAGCGAGTGCCACCGATCCGAGTCCGATAGCCATAGTGTACCTCGTCCCGTATATAACGCGCAGGAACAAGTCACGGCCAAACGCGTCTGCGCCGAACCAGAACTGAGAACCCGGTGTCGAAAACCTTGCTCTGGCATTCATTGCGGTGATCGACTCCCAACTAATGACCATCGAAGCAAAAAAAGCGACAACCAGCATGGCGAAGATTAACAGCCCTGCCATTGCGCCCTTGTTCTTTCTGATTCTATAGAAGATATCGCCGATTTGACTTCGCTTTCTGTATTTCTTTACGACTAGCCCGACATTTGCGTCGTCATAGCCCGTTGCGAGACCTTTTTGTATTTCGTCAAAACCAACTCTTGTTACGAAGCTCTTCCACATCTCGTCTGAAAGCTCTTTCTCAGGGAGATCATTGCCGGGAAGCTGAGCGATCGGTGCTACATGAGTTGTTGGGATCCTATAGCCTGCGGACTGCGGCTGTTTGCTGTCGCCGTGACCGACGTCCTCAACAGCCAACACTGCTACAGGTTGATTATCGGTCTGTCTGTTTATATCAGCGCTTATGGGAACACGTTTCTTTTTCTTTCCGACAGATATATACTGCGCTTTTATCCTCGGGTCAATAAATGCATATAGCAGATCGACAAGAAGCTGCACCAGGACATATAGGATGGATGTCAAAATCACAACGCCGGTAGTTGTTGTTACATCCCTAGCGAACACGGCTTCGGCAGCCATGCGCCCGATACCGGGCCACGCAAACACCTGCTCGATCACGACAGCACCGGCGAGCTGGATGCACAGGGAAGAGCCAATCGTCGTGACTATCGGTATCCACGCGTTTCCGAGTGCGTGTCTTCTTATTACGCTCTCTTCCGGCACACCTTTTGCCCTCGCGGTACGCAGATAGTCTGCTTTTAAAACTTCAAGCATGCTGGACCTGGTCTGTCTTGTAGCCGTTGCCATAAGAATAAGGCCGCTGCAGACCGCCGGCAGGATAAGGCTGCGTATACCTTCCCTGTTGCCGGACGCAGGCAGCCATCCCAGCGTGTAGGAAAACAGAAGCATTAAAAGAAGGCCCAGCCAAAAACTCGGCATCGACATGCCAATAAGAGAGAAGGTCGTTGTCACGTTGTCAGCAACACGTCCCGCGCGCCTGGCTGCAAAAATGCCCAGAGGGATAGCAGTCAAAGAACCTATGATAAGGGCTGAAAATGACAGAAGCAGCGTATTCGGCAGCCTCGAAATATATGTGTTCCAGACACTTATTTGCGTAAAATCAGAAACGCCCAAATCCCCCCGAACCAGGTTTAGCATATATAGTCCGTACCTGTATATCATAGGTCTATGGAGGTTGAATTGTATCCGGAGAGCTTCGATATCCGCTTCGGTCATGGCTTCAGATATCATGTTGTCAATGATTGTTCCGGGGGTCAGGTCCATAAGTGCGAATACGATGAACGATACAGCTAAAATAACCGGAATCAGCCACAAGATTCGTTTTATTATGTAGCGAATCAAAGCTTTATCCCTCCTTAAACAAACGGGCGGGAGCGTAGAATTGCTCCCGCCCTCTGGTATCTGGAACGCAAAGCCCGGGAAACGGTTTTAGCGGTCCCCTAATCGTCTATTACTTTAAACATGTACCTCATGTCGATCATTACAGTGTCAGAGTTCACAGACACCCCTCCAACTCCATTAGCGGCAACGATTGGTAGAATGCGCCAGAACGCGTTAACATACGGCGGGTCTTCAGCTATGATTCTCTGTATGTCCATGTAGAGCGCCCTTCTGGCATTTGCATCGGTCATGGTAGACGCCCTGTCAAACATCTCGGTGACTGTGGGGTTATTATACATACCCCTGTTGTTGACTCCGCCGGGAATATAGTTGTCTCTGGCGGAAATCGCGCTTAGTGTAAAGCCGGGGGAGAAGAATATCATCTGGGCACTGTTGTTCCCCCATGCCGTAGACGCAAACAGGCTGGGCGGATCCATCTGGTTTATCTCGATGTTGATGCCGATTGCAGCGAGCTGTGTCTGCAGCGCCTGCGACGCCCTGATGAAGGTGAGTATTGCTGTGGATATCACTACTGTTTCGCCGTTATAGATCGAGGCGTCGAGATACGCTTTTGCCTTGGCAAGATCATGTTCGAGCATAGGAATATCATTGTTTCGGAACTCTGTAGCATATCCCCAGACTGTTCCTGTCGTATCGGGCTTGGACCAATCACCCGCAGCGAAGATCGCAAGCTCCTCACCATTCATAGCATGAGCTACCGCCATTCTGAAGTTGCGGTCAGCCATGAGCGGATCTTCCATATTGAACATGACTGTGTGCGGGGCATTTAGTACAACCGAGACGATGTTGAAGCGGTCCGGGTCATTTTGGAAAAATATCACATCCTCAGCGTTGATTGCGTGGCAGATGTCACTTTCGCCGTTTTGCATCATTATTGTACGCGCGCCCATCTCCGGGATAAACCGCCACGACTGACTTCTTGTCAGTGGAGCGTCGCCCCAGTAATTATCGTTGCGTTCAAATGTCACAGAGTCGTTGGTTACAAACCCTGTGACAGTATAAGCGCCTGTTCCGACCCATGGGCCGGTTTCAGGGTTTGCTTCGATAGCCCTTCGGTTGACAATGCTACCGGGCGGGGTTGATATCAGGAACGGGAAGTCAACATTGACGGCATTGAGCACAAGCTGGATTTGGTAGTCATTTACCACGTTGATCGTCTCAACCGGCCTCCATGCATCATGCGAGCGTGTGCCGGGCGCTTCGCGTGACAGGAGAATGGTGTTCTCAACATCCCTCGCCGTAAACTTGTCGCCATTGTGGAAATAAACGTCTTCGCGCAGCCAGAATGTATATGTCCAGGCATCGGTTGTTTCCCAACGCGTCGCGAGTTCAGGTAATATCTCTCCGGTTTCATTATCCCTCACGATCAGCCTGTCATAAATCATTCGGAAAGCCCATTGCGTGGGGGTGCTGGCGGACGCGGGACTGAACGGGTTGATGACCGCAATGTTGTTGTTATCAAGAATGACTTCCATATGGTCGGCAAAGCTGACAATTTCATCCGGAGGAGGCGGAGCCGTCAATCCGCCGCCAGGCGGGGGCGAGGTCAAGTCCCCGCCGGGTGTGGATACCTGACCGGGATCGCTGGAATCTGAGCCGGTACCATCGTTGCCGCAGGCTGCCAACAATGACAAACACATGATCAGGCCAACTAACAGCGCTATTATTCTTCTATTCTTTTTCATTTTGTCATCTCCTTATTAATATGTAGCTGTTTTTTGCGTTTGAACACCTGTTGTTATCTATTGCCTTCCCCATCACCCCTTCAAAATAAAGTCAGTAGTGTTTTTTGCTACCAATAAGACGTCATTTATCCACCCTGGGGAATGACCGGGAGCAACAAGTGTGAAGGGTGTGCCCCATCCCTATAAATTTTATGGCACACTGTGGCGTTGCGGCAGATGTGGTATGGGATATATTCCGTATCCACGGCACAACAGGCACCGTCGGGCATATCCAAGCAGGATATCTCCACACATATACGGTGACCGGCTTTAAACATATGGCAAACCGACATTATCTCAATCCTGTACTCGTTGACCTCACCCGGAACTACAAGCTTTTCGCTTTCCTTCGTTAGCTTATAAAACGGTTTCCATGGCTTGGAGCGCTCTTCATCCAGCTCCCGTAACGATGCCCTGAGAAATCCCTTTGTCAAGTATTTCTCATGAAGATCCGGGATTTCCCTTTCGCCTTGCCGACCGGTGCGATCAGAGTAGTCAGGTCCCAGATCCTTCAGTGTCACTATCCAGTTGGTGTCTTCACTGTCGAGAGACGCGAAGAAGCTCATGGAGATTGGCCCTGCAATAAGCGTATCGTCCGCAAGTGGATCTGTCATATACCGCAACTTTGCAACGGTGTTCGTTATCGTAGGCGGCGACTGTACAAACGCGTCGGGCTCGGCTGTGCCCTCCCAGGAATAGAAATCGACCGGGGTTTCGCGCAAACGCTCCCACGAGTCAAGATAGTATGGCTTCCAAACTGTTTCGGGAATCGGCCAGTTGTCGGCATATCGCCATTTGTTTTCACCGGTAACGTAATATCTGACTGTCGGCTCATCCATGATCCCCGTATCGATTCCCTTAAGCCAGTAGTCATACCACTTCAGGACTTCCTTATGTGCGTCACCGGCGTGGTATGGACGCGGTTGATGCGCCGGACCGGTCAGCATAAGCTTTTTTGGCATACCTTTTAGTTCACTAAAGTAGTTTTGCGAACCAGTCCAATGGATATGGTAATCGATGCCATACTGACCGGCGCCTGTATAAACCGGGATTTTGATTTTCCCTATCTTTTCCAGTGCCCTTTTCATGTCCTCTTCCGTGTCATACGGATGGAGCAGGAACGACCAGAGCAGCCCGAGAGTTGGGTTCGTGCCTTTTTGTGTAAGGAAATTATATATATTCCTGTACATCCTATAGTCAGGGTTTTCCATCGCTTTCCGCCATAGCGTTTCCTCATCATCCGTCAGTTCCGGCGGCTTGGCGCGGTTCATATGGGCAATGCTTGACGCGGCAATATGCATGAACACTGTGTTTATCAGTCCGCCCGGATTGATTTCCCGGAACGGACTGTAACACCATGCCGGATCCAGCGGAAAAATCGCTTTAAGGTGCGGAGGCTGTGTTGATGCAGCCAACAACTGAAACTCGCTGAAGTTCGACAAGCCTATCATTCCGATATTCCCATCACACCAAATCTGCTCAGCCATCCATTCGATCAAGTCATACATATCGAACAAGTTCGCATATGCGCTGCCCGAGTCGGATTTCCCTCCTCCACGTGCCTGAGCGACAACATGAACATATCCACGAGAGGTCAGGTATTTGCTGTCTCCTGCCTCGGACGGTCCAAACCAGAAGCGCGACCATGAGGGAGCCGGCGGCAGCGATGCGCTATACTCCGCCTCTTGTAAATCCTTGTTATGATTTGCGATAGCCAATAGCGCCGGAAATCTTCCGTCAGCGTCAGGAAGATTGATGTTGATACTAAGACACTTCCCGTCGCGCATCGGAACATCGATATCGTTGATTATTTTCATTCCATTGTAAAGAACCGGGGGGTTATACTCTTGAAACTCTTTTCTACTCATAACACGCTGCACCTTCAGTTCATATTTAGCAGGATTATCTGATATCGTTTTGATTAATTATATCAAGTTGCATATAAGAACTTCTTGTATGCAACCGGTTAAATATAGAGCGTTATTTGTACCTCAAGTCACAATCAATTCAACACGAGGAAGTGCTATCATAGAAAGGATGGAAATGGTCGAAATCCAGTGCTTGAACGCGAGAGGAAAACCATTATGAGTAACCATGAGTTATCCATGAATATGCTGACCGATGACGAGTTCTTTACTATCCGGAACAATGAGGTCCTGAGCCAGTGGGAAACCGGGAAGAAGCTGCAGAATCTGGACGAATGCATCTGCGCTGCCGGAGAGGTGTCGGTTGGTAACAGTTATGCCGGGCAACTGCTTCGCGCTAAACGTGAGGGCGTCCATCTGTTGCAGCCTAATTTCGGTCGCGGGCTGACTGAGTATATGATTGAAGGTATGACCTTTGTTGAAGCCGAATCACCCCTGTACCCAAACGGCTTGTGGAACATTTTTTCCGACTCTTATACTCGCAAAAATAACTATAAAATGGCGCAGGTCGGTCTTGATCGCACCCGCAAGGAGGGTACGACCATGCTAAATGGCTGGCCAATCGTCAACTATGGCGTTGAAGAAGCCAGACTTATTAGGAAAGCGATTCGATCGCCTATGTCCTTAAACTCAACCGACGCCGACGGACGCCTTTCCTCCGAGATCGCCCTGGCAGCCGGATGGAACGCCTGCAACAGCCGCTATTTTCAGGAACTGCTTGCTCACTGCAAACACGAGACTTTGGCTGAAATGATAAAGTTTAATCAGTACGAATCCCGCCTCGCCGCAAAATATACTGAAGGCGGCGTTCTTCAGGCGCCTCATGTGCCATGTAATCTGACAGGATATGATAGCTGCGGCTTTAAAGCTTTTATTGTGGTCAGCAGCACCATACTCGCCGCGGCCCAGGGAATCAGGCTGCACTATCTGGAGTTTGGTCTAAATATGAATCTCATTCAGGACTGCGCGATGATCAACGTAACCAAAAAGCTCTGCAAGGAGTATTGTGAAAGGTTCGGATACTATGATACCGAGTATGTCAGTGGAACATTTCAGTTCCTCGGCGCATGGCCGCCACGCGTTGAGGAAGCCGATGCAATGATCGCATGGAACATCTCGAATGCCTTTCTTGCTGGTTGTGAGACTTCCATCCTGAAATGCCAGGACGAGGCTTTCGCAACACCAACAAAAGAAGGTATGCGTAACGCTGTCCGTTTAGCGCGTCAGATGGACACTCTCATTGGTTGGCAAACACTGCCGACAGATAGTCAAGAGTTCAGGGATGAAGCGCATATACTGGAACTTGAAGCCCGTACCTTGCTGGATAAGTGCATAGAAGCCGGGGATGGCGATCTCGCCGTCGGTATGTGCAAAGCCGCCTCATACGGGTGGATCGGCACGATGATAACTCCCTGGGCATGGAATAAAACGGAATGCCAACTGGTACGCGACGCAAAAAAAGCAGTCCGTTATCTTGACGTGGGCAACTACCCGTTCCCGGATGAGGTCATTGAATACCACAAGGAAAAGCTGCAATCCCGCGCCGAAGCCGAGGGGCGACCCGTTGATTTTTCAATGGTGGTCAGCGATCTCCAATTCGCGTCAAAGCTGAACCCCGGTACTTCTCCGAATGATGTTGCTGCCGTTTACCTGTCTGGCAGGACTGGCAAGTAGTTGCTTTATGATTGATTAATGCGAAAAGAAGCGGAGCTGTCCGCTTCTTTTCGCAATTTAGGAGAGGCTGATGATACCGCCATGTGATTGACTATCCTAACAGTCTGATCATGTCGCTGATATCATTTTGTGAGTCAAGGTTCAGCGCCGTGTCAACAATGTCTTTTAGAATATCCAAGTCAAAGGGCGCCCTTGAGCTGGCGGCATTGTCGAAGAACTTCGTTTTCAGCGTCTCAAGCGAGAGCCTGTACCCCCTGTCACCGGGAGCAACAGGCTTTGTCTTGGTCGTAAAATCGCCTCGTTTCGTCCGTACTACAACAGGCATGATAGCTGCATGGTCCGATGGCTCGGCTGACATATCAACATCCATATAAACTTTCTGAGCAAGGTCATGTATTTGTTTGTTATTCAGAGCCGCCTGCGACAACTGTGATACCCCAACCTTGCCATATAGCAGCATACATGCCGCCACCCACGGCAAACTGAATACAGCGGCGTTCCGTGTACCCGGCGATTTTGTTCTCTCCGGTGGCAGGTAGATCTGCTCTACGACCCTTTCACTGCCCCTGATGCGGACTTCAAGCACCTCTGTGGCGTTGATTTTGTGTTGCATAATCAGCCGCTCCAGCGCATCCAGGGTTCTGTGCCCAAGACGGCAGCTCGCATACGGTTTGAAGCCCATATCCAATAGTTCATATTTCTCTCCAAGCCCTGCCACTATTCCCACTGTATCACATCCGGAGTGATACATGGTACCAAACCCGTATGTTCCGCTCAAAACCGAGTGAGGCCCGGTAATGCCTTTTTGCGCTAGAAAAACGGACGCCAACCCGTCGCATGTCCCAAAGCCGCAACCAAGCGTCTTGGCGTCCGAAGGCTCCAACGCTGATAAGCCCACGCCTCCGGCTTGATGATAGGCAAGCCCGATCGCATTGAGCAGTTGCTTCTCGCTGAGACCCAAAAGAATCCCCGCGACAGCCGCGGATGAGAATCCGGCGTGCAGTGAATGGTACTCCCACCCGCCGAATATATGCCGGTCTACACGCCGTTTGTTGTAAACCCCCAAACGGACGAAGAACTCCATTGCGGCGGCAACAGCTGATATAAACTCCTTACCGCTGACGCCGCCCCTGATTTCTGCCGCTGCCAGCGCTGCCGGGAAAACCGCTACCCCTACGTGACCTCCCTGCATATGTGTATCATCATAGTCCATAGCAAACGCCATGATACTGTTGAGTAAAGCCGCATGAACTGCAGGTATTTTCTTGTCATATGTAAACACTGAACACTCAGGTTTTCCTCCCCAGCCTAAGTACAAATCGCAGACCTCACGAATGGCTGGGTCGCTGCCGCCCGCAAGCAGATTCCCGCAAAAGTCCAGAAAGTCATACTTAATAAGATCGATGACCTCTTTTGGTAAACCCTCATACTTGGCAGTTTGTAAGTATGAGATAATCTGTTTTATCGGATCCATTGCCTATCCCCTCGTCACTGAATCATTTATAAGGCAATTATATCAGTTGAGGCTATCGTATTCTTTAGGCGTATACGGATAAATCAGCGCTAAAATTTGTACAGAGCTCTACAAACAATTATTTGTGTGCAAATGTTAAAATGGATATGGTACCCAGCTATTACAGGAGGATCCGTATCTGTTATGCATTCTGCCCTACTAATAGATTTTGGCAGTACCTATACAAAGGTCACAGCCGTGGATTTGGACAACGAGTCGATTCTTGGACGTGCTCAGTCACCCACTACAATAGAAACAGATATTATGATCGGCCTGGGCAAAGCGCTGGATGATCTGGAGAAGCGGTCAGGCATATCCCCGTACAGCTTTACCGAGCGTTACGCATCGTCAAGTGCTGCGGGCGGTCTTAAAATGGCGGCAATCGGCCTTGTCCCCTCACTTACACTGGAAGCCGCTCACTGCGCCTGCCTGGGCGCAGGTGCAAAGGTTGTTTGTTCCTACGGGTATGAGATCGACGGTGAAATAATCAGCGAAATCGAAAACTACAGGTGCGACATCGTTATGCTTGCAGGCGGAACCGATGGCGGAAACAAAAACGTTATCATACATAACGCTCATGAACTGGCGTCTTCCGCAATCGACTGCCCTATCCTGGTATGCGGGAACCGGAACGCCCAAAGCACGGTCAGGCAAATACTCGAAGACACCGGAAAGCGTGTCTACAAGGCAGGCAATGTGCTTCCTTCGCTCGAAATCGTCGATGTAGAGCCGGCTCAACAGATAATCCGTGATATCTTCATCGAACATATCATAAAAGCCAAAGGATTATCGGAGGCTCAGGACTACATAGGAAGGAATATCATCCCGACCCCCATGGCTTCGCTTCTTGCGGCTTCGTTGCTTGCTAACGGAACAGAAACTGAATCCGGTATCGGCTCAGTTCTTGTCATAGAGGTCGGCGGCGCGACGACCAACATCCATTCGGTATGCGATAATGAGCCGGTGACACAGCAGACTATTATGCGTGGACTGCCCGAACCGCAGGTGAAGCGCACCGTAGAAGGGGATTTGGGTATCCGCTGGAACTCCAACACCCTCTTTGAGATGGTCGGCCAGCAGCAACTGATGTCAAATTTGCGCGAAATCACTGATCCTTGTCCGGATAACGTGGATTTTGAGAAATACACAGAGTTTCTCTACGCCAACGTTGGCCACACCCCAAAGAATGATCTTGAGTATGATCTCGATGTCACACTGGCGAGGACATCGGCCGGAATTGCCGTGGAGCGCCACGCGGGACGAACTAAAACCGAGCCGACAGTTATGGGCGATGTATTGGTACAGTATGGTAAGAATCTTCTGAAGGTGAGCAATATCATCGGCACGGGCGGTATATTTAAGTATGGCAAAAACCCGCAGCGCATATTGAAAGCCGCGCTGTTCAACCCGGACTCCCCTGAAAGCCTTAGACCGACTGCCCCCAGAGGGTGGATCGACAGCGATTATGTCCTCTATGGCATTGGTCTTTTAAGCGGCGACTACCCTGACAAGGCTCTGCGGATCGCTAAGAAGCACCTGACGTCTGTCGAGCTTTAAGGAAAACACGCGGGTTTGAAAGGAATGATCATCTATATGAGAAAAAGAGAAGTAAACAAGAGCGTTGTAATAGGAACTATAGGCCAGGATGCCCATATAGTCGGCGCCTGGGTGCTGGCACAAACGTATAAAGCCGCAGGCTTCGAGGTAGCTTTTCTTGGTGCTGTCGTACCACAGGAGGACTTTGTAAAAGCAGCGATTGAAACAGATGCCGACGCGATCCTCGTTTCTTCCTTGTATGGCATGGGACTCATAGACTGCGATGGTCTGCGCGAAAAGTGCATTGAAGCCGGACTCGATGACATAATACTATATGCGGGCGGACAGGTTGCAGCACCGACAGAAATGATAAGCAACTGGCCGGGTATAGTAAAGCGTTTCTCGGATATGGGTTTTAACAGAGTTTTTCCAAACACGTGCACTGCCGACGAGTCTGTCGTTATCTTAAAAAAGGACTTAGGGATCAAGGATTGAGGATAAGACACATCAGAAGCACTTACTAGAACATCACCATTCACCAAACGTGTATTTGAATCAGCAAGATACCGTAATCAACAGAAAGCTGCGGTATCTTGTTGTTTTGTTAAAAACGAACAATTTTCTGGCTATTTTTGTGCATCTGGGTATAATTAAATCGACTGAAATAAATGGTATGCTGTAGGCATGAGTTAACAAAAAAAGCGATGGATTTGTGCAACACGGTACACATTTTTCAACAGCAAGAATTGGGGGGCTAACACATGAGTTTTAGTACAAAAGACATCGCAAAGTGCTTGGAAGGCTACAATCCAACTTCATTCGAGTATGGCATGGGCGGCTGCGTTTTGTCCGTCGCACTGCTCTCATCCTCCCCGGCTCCGCTATGTAGGGAAACTATATATATCATAGCCTCACCTGCCGACCTTACCAGGCTATCGCAGGGTGAACGCGGATTACGTACAGTCGCATGCTTTTCATCAGAAGCGGCAGCATTTGATCTGGATGATTTCTGCCGGGAGAACGAGCTTGATGCACTCTTCCTTGCCTTATCTCCGTCAACTGAAACGGTTTATTCCCTTATATATTCGGCTCTCAGGGATAACTTACTGCTTGCCCAGTTCTCCAGGGACCTCCTGGATATGCTTTTCCACGATGGTTCAGTTCAGAAGATGGTCGACCTGGCTTATGGATATCTGGAAAACCCTATAGTTGTGTTCGACGCGGGTCTACATCTTATAGCGGTAAGGTGGGATAGTCCAAATATGGATGAGCATACAGAAAGGCTTATCAGGACAGGCCACCTCGAGAAGGAAGACATCAAAATGATGAATTATAACAACATACATGAAAGGGTAAAAAAGAGTTCTGTCCCTGTCCTTGTTCAAAACAAAAAGTATAAAGGCGACCGGATCATTGCAATGTTGAACAATAAGAAGGATCTTGGACAAGTCTCGGTTGTCGAGGTCGAACGACCGTTCAAGGATATCGACTATAAGTTGATGGATATCCTCCGGAACAGTATCGCCCAACAGGTAAGGAAGGATGAGTTTATCCGGCATACCAAAGGTTTTAACTATGAGTATTTTCTCAAGGACCTTCTTGATGGTAAGTTCACCATGAGCACCGATATCAGCAAACGCGTCGCCTCTCTTGATAAGGAGTTCTCCGATCCTATCTACTGTCTTGTTTTTGAGATTGACCGCACCCCGGGGGCAGTTGCTGTCCCGCACATCCGAAGCAGCTTTGAGGCGTTACTTCCCGGTATAAGCACTATCGTCTATAACGGGCAGATCGTGGCAGTTGTTTCCGGCAGAAGCAAATCGGCCCTCAAAGATGATGAAATTTCTGTCATTGAAAGGTTCTGCACAGACAATGAGCTTTTCTGTGGAATGAGCAACGCATTCAAAAGTATTACGAATCTGCTTGATTATTACAGTCAGGCTATGAGAGCCATTCAGTTTGGCGCGGGAGACAGCACAATACCTGGCCTGTTTGCTTATAGCAAGCACTTTATAAGGCATGTCGCCAGTGTTTTCCTGCAAAAGGAGAACGCAGTCACATTTTGCTGCCCCCAGATAAAGCAGCTTGTCGAGCACGACAAAACCAAGGGCAAGGATCTAGCAAAAACGCTGTATATGTACCTGTTGCACGGTAACGCAAATGTTGCGGCCTCCGCCATGTTTATCCACCGGAATACAATGCTGTACAGGATGAGACTTATAAATGAACTGGTATCTGTAGATTACGAAGATCCTATGCTTAGGCAATACATCATTTTATCGTATGAGATGATGTCGAACTAGTTAATACGCCGAAAAACAGACAGGAGTGCGGCAATTCTGCTTCCTGTCTGTTTTTATACTTCGAGCCTTTATTAGTCACTGCAATTCAAATTTCCCCCGATATTTGTATACCTTGTCACAACCAAATCACTACACCTTAATGATAATATAGACAGGGGTGAATAGATTATGACAAGTAAGCCACAGATAAAAAATAAACGCCTGACAGACGATGAGTTCTTTAAAATAAGAAATGAAGAGGTGCTGCCTCAATGGGAAACCGGGAAGCAGATTGAAAACCTTGCAGAGTGCATTGCCGCTGCAAAGGAGCTGACTGAAAAGGTCAACTACGCGAATCTTTTACGCGATGCGAAAGAAAAAGGCAGACATGTTATGGGACCTCATTTTGGGCGTGCGCTTACGGAATACATGCTCGACGGCTTAAGCTTCATCGAAGCCGAGGCGCCGATGCTTCCTTATGGTCAGTTCACGATTTTTTCCGACTCTTATACTCGCAAAAACAGGTACGATCTTGCCGCTGTCGGCATCGAGCGGAGCATTATGGAAGGCACCACTATGCTCAACGGTTGGCCAATCGTGAACTTTGGCGTTGAGGACGCCCGAAAAATCAGGAGGCACATAGGAAGCGCCCTAACATTAAATTCGACCGATGAAGATGGGAGACTTGCCTCGGAAATTGCGCTTGCAGCCGGATGGAACGCCTGTAATTGCCGCTCTGTACAGGAGGTCATGTCCCATTGTAAGCATATAACACTGGAAGAGGAAATCCGCGTCAATCAATATGAAACGCGACTGGCAGCTATTTATCATGAACGCGGCGTACCTCAGGCGCCCCACATCGCATGCAATCTGACGGGTTACGATAGCAGCGGATTTAAGTCTTTTGTAATGGTTGCTCAATCCTTGCTCGGAGGAGAACAGGGTTTGAAACAGATTTGCTTGGAGTTCGGGCTTAATATGAACCTTGTTCAGGACACTGCCATGATCCGTGTAACTGAGAAGCTTTGCAAAGAGTATTGTGGACGCTATGGCTACAATGATATTTACTTTACTTCCGCAGGTATGCCTTTCCTCGGCGCCTGGCCTCCCCGCCTTGAGGAAGCGGACGCCATGATAGCATGGAACGCTGCAATATCCCTTATGTCCGGTTGCACTTCTGTTTATCTGAAGTGTCAGGATGAAGCCTTTGCCACGCCGACAAAGGAGGGGATGGCTGCTTCTGTGAGAATCGGAAAGCATATGGAAAACCTGATAGGCAGCCAGAGGACACAGGATAGCGCGGAGTTGCAGCTTGAGATGGATATGCTAGAGCTGGAGGTTTGTACAATGATGGAGAGATGTCTTGAGCTTGGCAATGGTGACATTGCGGTCGGTCTTTGCAGGGGTGTGGACGCCGGATGGGTCACAACTATGATCTCACCATGGAAGTATAACAAAGGGAACATCCGCCTTATGCGCGACGCTGATAATGCGATGCGATATTTTGATACCGGGGATATGCCGCTGCCGCAGGAGGTAAAGAACTATCACATGGAGAAGTTGCAAACAAGGGCAAAGAAGGAAGGGCGGCCACTCTCATTTGATATGGTCGTTTCCGATTTGCAGTATGCGTCGAGATTACCAATGATTGAGAAGCCGTAAGTTCAGCAAACGAGGAGGAAAAGCATGAGTAAGCATCCAACTTCCCAAAGGGAAAACGCGTTACGGGTACTGACATTGAGCGGAGAACCGGATTGGGTCCCTGTTAGTGCTGACTGCTTTATGTTCCTGGTACCAAGCGTTGTTCGCGAACGCCCTTTGAGGGGCGCAAACGGAGCAGACTGGTTTGGCTGCAACTGGATATGGGATCCGGACAGCCTCGGTTTCGCTCCTGATATTCTTAACCCGCCGTTTCTGGAAGATATCACAGAATGGCGGGACGTGGTGAAATTTCCCGATTTGGATACCATAGACTGGGAAGCCGCCGCAGCGGTAGACCTTGCTGACCATGACAGAAACGAGAAACTGATAAGGCTGATTCTTGAAAGCGGCCCTTTCGAACGTACGCACCACTTTCTTGGGTTTGAAAACGCCTTTCTTGCAATGAGCGAGGAACCGGAAGAGTACAAAGCGCTGATAGACGCAATTGCGGAATATAAAGTCAAGCTTATATACAAGATATGCGAGTTTTATAAGCCTGATGAAATAATGGCGCAGGACGACCTTGGCAATGCTAGAGGTCCTATGATGTCTTTAGAGATGTATCGTGATTTACTGAAACCGGCTCACAAGAGGATTAGTGATGCTATACGCTCTAACGGCGTTATATATACGCATCACAGTTGCGGAAAAATGGATGCTTTCATTGACGATCTGATCGAAGTTGGTGTAAATGCCATAAATCCTTTTCAACCGAGCAATGACCTGGAAGCGATTGCAGATAAATACGGAAGGGTCATATGCTGTGATGTTGGCGCTGAAACCCTAGCAAATTATCCAAACTCAAGCGAGGCTGAGATAAGGGCGGAAGTCAGAAGAGTAATTGATATCTTTGCACCGCATAAGACCTTGATGATAGAGTGCTTTCCGTCCAATGTCAAGTGTATGCAGAATATAGAAATCGCCTTGGACGAAGCAAGGCGATACGGTTCTGCGTTTTACTCAAGTCTAATATAAAAGGACTTGACTAAACCTTGACTAACCCCATCTCTCCAATCACATAAGTAAGGGGCGATTCATAGTGCGACAGCCCCATAGTATAATGCCGATGTGTTCCCCTGTGTTCAAATGTGCGTTTCGACGGCTCTTCTATTTTTTATGCATTGCGGCGTAGTAGTTCATAAGACAGCCTTCCGCGAGTATCGTACGTTCGTCTTCACTCAAGCCCCTGCACTCGAGCGTGATATCGTATACGGAGTCCCCGGTTATAACCCTGGCTGCAAAGGCTTCGGCTCCTGAGAGTATAGCCCGGCGGATACCGGGTATGTAGATCCAGTCGCCGGCGGAGTAGTCAAAAGGTTCCTCCTCACTTATAGTAAAAGGCACGATGCCCCAGTTTATACAGTTGGAACGATAGCGCTTCGTAGCATACTCATAACAAATGTTTGCCATGCCGCCGAGAACTCTCTGACATGACGCCGCCTGTTCTCTGGCGCTGCCGTCGCCCGGTTTTTTCGCGAACACACATGAGCCGATCGACGTCCTTGTAATATCCCCGCCGACTTTTGCGAGCGCTTCGGCTGCTTGCGCGGGAGCTTCGCCGCTGTTTCTTAAGTCCTCAAGTTTTCGTACCGCTTTGCTCGCCTCAACATATCCGGGTACGCGGCGGGACAGCGTAAACTCCGACAGCGCAATCGGGTTTGAGCGGTAGGACGAGGTTTCTCCCGAAGGTATGAGTTCATCGGTCGTCGTCACTTCGTCGCGTATGACAGCGCACAGTCTTATCAGCATATCTTCTTCGGGCTTTCTAAACTCAGGCCAGTCTG
>Ga0123353_10001038_pt1 | contig 34037 bp, 21 predicted proteins | sample TergutLab28metaG_3_FD_92763 | JGI IMG/M metagenome (GOLD analysis project Ga0123353, IMG submission 92763) | Labiotermes labralis P3 segment gut microbial communities from Petit-Saut dam, French Guiana - Lab288 P3 | ecosystem: Host-associated > Arthropoda: Insects > Digestive system > Gut ... | reverse complement strand
GCTCTGGAAAAAGTTGGGAGAACTCTGCGATCGGTTTCCGCCGAAGGAGTGCCAAAATTATTTCAGACACGCAGGATACAAAATAAACAACGTCCAGATCAATTCCTGATACGCTCTAAATCATAAGCATCTTTCGATTGACCCGCCCGGCTTTTCACATAACGTTCAAGGAACTCACACAGCGTCGGCACTTTTTCGTCTGGTGTTCCATCTATCAAGTTTTTGTCAATCAGTTTTTTTCGATAGCCCCACTTCCGCCATGTTCCTGAATGGTCGAAAATTTAGGCGAGTCCCCAGTATTTTCTCAAAAGCCATTCTGTCGCCAGTATCGACACAAACGCCAAGAGTAAAATCCAAGTGTCGAAAAGCGTCCGCTTGGTTTCCCGCTTCTCGACCAGTTCGTTCGACTGCTTAATGAGACCCTCTATGAGTTTTCCCAACTGTTCCGGCGGCACACTTTCTCCACCAGTGATCGTCGAAATGTCCGACAGCAACTTCGGATAAGGCACCGGATTATCCAACTCCAAGTTCCGATCCTGCACCAAAAAGCGGGCAGTTGCCTGCTTGGTTTCCCCCTTGTACTCTGTCTCGGCTTGAATCTGGTAGTCTCCTGAAAAGTCGGTCGAGCGGAACGAACCCGTCGGGATTCCGTCTTCCGATACTAACGCAACCGTTTCCGTTGTGTTGTCCGATTTCATGACCGTTGCCTTTGCAGGAAAATCCCGAAGATATTCCCCGTCCTCCGACCGCAGAAAAATCTGAAACTTTGCCGTATCGCCGGGAAGCAGACGGGTGTTTTCCAGGGTGATCCAACAAGAACCGCTGCCGCCCCCTTCCATTTTGGCAAGCCATAAGACCACCTGCCGCCAAAAAGTTTTATGCTCTTCCTCGAATCCTGCCAGAGACCAGCGGTACGTCGAATCACCGGCAAAAGCCAAGACCCGACCACGACCTGCCATCTGCCATGCAAGCAAGACCTGCCTGTTGGGTCCCACTGCCAATGGGATGGCTCCCGGTTTCAATCGGTCAAAGCGATTGGCTCCGAGCAATGGCGGCAGCGTTGCCCAACGCTGGGCATTCACTCTGGGGTCTGCATCGAATTGCATCACGTAATGCCGTGCCCCTTGTTCGGTCAGTCGGATGGGAATAGGAGGTTCGGAGGGCAAGTGCAGGTCTGTCCGAATCGGTGCGCCGGGTATTTGCCGATCTGCCCGGCGAAGTTCGATGGGGGAAACATTGGCGAGGGGCGTGTCAGCATAACCACCGGCAGCGAATGTCTGAAGTCCACCCAGCATGATCAAACCGGCACCACCTCTTCTAACCTGATCGACCAACGCTTGCAGTTCTTCCTTCCTGAACATCGTTGAGTCAATATCGCTGAGAATAAAAACCGTGTAGGGGTTAGGCACTTGCAGGGCGGAGGTAAGTTTGCCCGGCTTGTCCACCCGAAGGTAATGAACATTGATGTCCGGCGAAGCATTGAGCGACTGCCGAAGCGGTCCCTGTTCAAAGTTGCGCCGCCCCTGAATGAACAACACCCGAAGTCCCCCTTCAAGAACCTGAACGAAACTGCTTTGTTCGTTGTTGCGATCCAAAATCTCCTTTTCCTGCGGCGGCACCCGGACAGTATATTTGAACAAGCCGACCGTCTGCGGCGCATAGGAAAGGCGGAAGGGAACAGACTGTCCGTCTTCCTGCGCCATGACAGTCGTATTAGCAACAATTTCCTGCTTGCCATTTGCCGTTTCAAAAAGGAGTTGCACCGGAATTGCCTGATCGACAAAACCGGAGATGCGTAGTGTACCGGTTACGAGCAAATTGTTTTTGACGAAAACCCGATCATTGGCTTGAATGGATTCAACGGCAATATCCCTGATGTTGCTATCGAGACCGGCTTGACCGAGCGGTACGGTATAAAGAGGGATTCCCGAATCACGCAGCCGGGTAGCCGCATCTTGCGGCAAAATGTCGCGGCTTGGTCGGGTGCGTTGTGCGCCGTCGGTCAGCATCACCGTTGCCAGCACTCGTTTTCCGGCGGAGCGTTCACGGATTGTATCGAGGACGAAACCGATAGCGGTTTCAGACCCTTTCGGGTGCTCCGGCAGATCGATAAACGTTCCATTTTGCAGGTCGAGCGGTGTCAGAGCGGCGTCAAAGGCAAAGGCTCGCACATCGGCTTGCCCCTGTAATTGCCGAAGTTGCGGCGATGCTTGTTGAAGGGAATCCTTGGCAGCAGTGAATCGGGACTTTCCGCCAATTTCATCGTTTCGAGTCATACTTTGCGTTTGATCGAGCAAAATGTTGACGATAGCGGCAAGACGTTGGGAGACCGTATGAACGAGCGTCGGGCGGAGCATGCCGAAGAGAAGGAGCAACAGAGCGAGAAGCCGCAACAGGAAAAGAACACGTTGTCCGTAGGGGGGAAGTTGTTCGCAGGTGGGTCGACTCATCCAAAGAATGGCAAAGAGTATCACCGCACAAAGCAGGACGAAGAGATAACTGCCGAAAATGGGATAAAAGACGATCCGCAACATGCTCTCTATTGTTACAGATAAATCCGCTCATGACAAGGTTGCCACAGTGGAACTGCCCCTGCTTGAATTCTATTGCCGACAATGTTACGATTACGGGGGAATCGATTCCGAATAAAACTAGAAACGAACATGAAAAAAACCATCCTTTGGACGTTGACCGCCATGCTTTTTTGTCTTCAGGGAGTTGCAGCCGATGCCTATAAAGGACCGAATGATCTCTGTGCAACCCGAGATGGAAAAACGATTTACGTCGTCAACACGGATTCTCACGAGATTGCCGTTTTGAACACTGCCGATCACAAAATTGTCAAGACCATTTCTCTTGGCGACATTGCCCCTCGTGCGGCGGCTCTGAGTGCAGATGAAAAGACGTTGTACGTTAGCGGAGGCGGTGCTAAAGGACGAATTTTGGCAGTGGACCCGATTGCAGGCAAAATCACAAAGACTGCGACTGCGGGTCATACACCGCAGGGCGTTGTACTTTCACCAGACGGCACAAAACTCTTTGTTTGCAATCAATTCACCAATGATGTGGGGGAGTATCGTTTGCCCAATCTGCAACTCACCCGCACTATCAAAGTTGTTCGGGAACCCCATGCAGCCGTTGTTACCAAAGACGGCAAATACGTTCTCGTGGCAAATTCGCTTCCGTTTGCTCCCACGAATTATCCAGACAATCCCGAAACGACCATTTACGTTGCAGCCGAAGTAACAATCATCAATGTTTCCAGCGGCGAAACCAAGCCGATCCGCCTGCCAAACGGCAGTGGTAGTCTCTTGGGAATGTGCCTTTCACCGGACGGACGGTATGTTTACGTGACGAACATCATTGCCCGCTTTCCACTGCCCACCACGCAGGTGGATCGTGGTTGGATGAATACCGCCGGCGTAGCGGTCATTGATACCACGCAACTGGACGGCAAAAAAAACGGTTTTGTCAATTCCGTTTTGCTGGATGATGTTGATAAAGGTGCCGCCAATCCGTGGGGAGTAACCACGTCCGCTGACGGTGCAAAAATCTATGTGGTCATTGCCGGCACCAGCGAATTGATTGTTCTTGATGCAGTCGAGTTGCATAAGAAACTGGATGCTCGCATCGAAGCAGAAAAACGAGCGGCGGAGTCGAATTCGACTGCCACTGCGCTGACAACCGAAGTGTCGGATGACTTCGCTTTTCTCGTCGGCTTGAAAAAACGGATTAAATTTGCCGGGAAAGGGGCACGTGCCGTTACCGTTGCCGGAAACAGTGTTTATGTTGGAATGTATTTCAGCGATACGCTCCAAAAAATTGACGAAGCAAGCCTGCAACCAACCGAAATCGCACTGGGACCTACGCCGGTCTGGACGCCGGAACGTCGCGGTGAAATCGGGTGGAACGATGCCACGCTCTGTTTTCAGCATTGGCAGAGTTGTGCCAGTTGCCATCCCGATGCACGAATGGATGGTTACAATTGGGACTTGCTCAATGACGGGATGGGCAATCCCAAAAACACCAAGAGTTTGCTCCTTTCCCACAAAACGCCGCCAACCATGGCGAGGGGAATACGGGACAATATCGAGACCGGCTGGGATACCGAGACGATGGGACTCCAATGTATTCGCACCGGATTCCAGTTCATCCATTTTACGATGCCGGACGAAGAAAAATGCAGGGATATTGATGCCTACCTTCGAGCAGAGAAGCCGGTGCCAAGTCCCTATTTGGTGGACGGTAAATTGAGTGCGAAGGCAGAGCGAGGGAAAAAGATTTTTGAGGACCCGAAGGTCGGGTGTGCCAAGTGTCATCCGGCTCCGCTGTTCACCGACAAGAAAATGCACGATGTCAATACGAAATACTTTTACAACGATACGAGCGAATTTGACACACCGACATTGATCGAGATATGGCGGACTGCCCCGTATTTGCACGACGGACGGTATTTGAACTTGCGGGATGTGTTCGTACTCGGCACACATGGGGATGTCGGTGGGGATGTCGGCAGTTTGACCGAGGCGCAGATTGACGATCTTGTCGAATATCTCTTGTCGCTGTGAGCCAAGCCCGCAAGAGCGGCTGGCATAAAACTGTGCGGACCCTATCGGTGTGCCGATTGTGCCGATTGTGCCGGTTATTTTACCGCCGTTCACGCTTTTCTTTCAAATTCGTGAGAAAAATACCTAAAATTATTGCACGGATACGTATTGTCCTGTATGATGTTCGCTGGTCTATATCTTTCCGGGTATATGTCAAATAGTGTTTGTATTGAAGTCGAGGAGTTGGTGCGGAACGCCGAGTTGCGAACGGAACTCGAGCCTTTTGCCGATGAAGCCGTCAGTCGTGTTCGCTTGATCCATCGGACTCTTCGTCACGAAAACGAGTTCCTTGCCGGGATGCTCGACTGGGAGGTTTCTCCCGTCGAACCGATTGCCCGATGGTTCGTGCCGGAATTGTCTATTCCTGCTCCCGGACGATTGGACGACGATCAACTTGTGCAGACGCTCGAAACGGTGATTGCGAAGTTGTTTGAGAAAAAATTGATCCTTGATTTTACGGATCATCTTTCGGACAGGGAACTTTACACGTTGATTTATAGGGACATTTTACCTTCGCGGGAAAAGAATCTTCGGCATCGGAACGGATTTGTTCATTGGGATTGTTCTTGTGGTGACGATGAGATTTGGCTTCGTTTTTATGCTTCCGATGATGAGCGGGAGCAGTATCAGGAGTGTACTGGCGAATTTCTTCCGCCGAAAGAGGTTCCGCCGCACTACCGGGACCTGCCGCAGTGTGCGTTTTGATGTTGTAATGATTCAGCCGTTGCTCCAATGGGCAGCGGATTCGTTGCATGAGAAATCTCGCACTCTTATGCTTGTGGATCAGAAAGCGTCCGAGTGAAAATGCATCCGGCATGTTGAAGAACAACACAGTCGTCGGCGGTGCAATATCCACCTGCGACGCATAGTAAATCTTGACTTTTCCACGAGATGTTCTACAATTTGAGGTGTTGTTGGTTCTTGAAAGAGGAAAATGCCAAAGTGAGTCCAACGGTAAAGCGATACCTGCGATTTCGGTTTTTCTTCTTTTCGCGGGAAGAGGAGCGAAAACATGTTCACGTTGAATCGCCGGAAGGCGAAGCCAAGTTTTGGCTCGAACCGACTATTGAACTTGCAATGAATCAGGGAATTTATTACCGAACATTACGATGAGTTTATCGACGCTTGGACAAAACATTTCGGAAGTTGATATCTCGCTTGTAACGGCAAAGGGATTTTGGATTTTCGTTCAACCAAAAGAGTATTTTCTTTCGTTTGACGATTATCCATGCTTCCGCAACGCACGGATAGGGGAAATTATGAATGTTGAATTGAAAAATCAGCATCACTTACGATGGGAAGATTTAGATGTTGACATTGAATTGGCTTCTCTGGAATATCCCGAACGTTATCCCTTGTGCTTTGTGCCGTGAAAGCGTTCGGCAGACAACGGAACGACGAATCGAGGGAGCAGGTTTACCTGTATCCGTTGGGACGACGGCAGCGACGTGCTTCTTGACCGAAACATCGTGCGGGGTTCTTTCGATATTGCTGATGATCTGTTTTACATCTTGACGGAGTTCGGCGAAGTTGTCGTTGCCAAGCCAGCGGAAACGAGTTTTGACGTGCTTGCACGATTACAACTGCCTGATGCCGAGGGAGGGCAAGCCTACGCTCATCCGGTTGTTCACGGCGACCGAATATACGTCCGTATTGGTCCAGTGCTGTATTGCATTCAAAGCGTTGGCGAGTAGTCCGAGTTGCAATCGTGAGTTCATGCCTACGACTTCCTTCCCGCATCAATCTCATCTTTTGTATCGCTTGATTCCCGCTTGCGGAACAGCAACCGAATCGGCACTTCCGCAAAGGGCAAGCCGTCCCGAAGGTAATTGACCAAATACCGCTGATACGGCGCAGAAAACGCATCCGGCATGTTGCAAAACAATACAATCGTCGGCGGAGAAACGTCCACCTGCGACGCATAGTAAATCTTGACCTTGCGAAAATGAAAAAGCGGAGGGGGATTGTTCTCCAATGCCTCCGATACCAGTTTATTCAACTGTGCCGTCGAAATCCGTTGCCGGGATTGATTGAATAACATCTGCGCATGATTTAGCATCGTCTTCATGTTTTTGCCCGTCTTGCCTGTGATGAAGGCTATCGGAGCGTAACTCAAATCGGGATACGATTCCCGAATATACTCCCCCCAACGCTCCGTCGGCATTTGACCGACCAACGTATCCCACTTGTTCACCACAAAGATACAGGGCTTCATCGCTTTGCGAATGAAACCTATCAACTGGTTTTCCACGGCTTGAATCTGCGAATTCGCTTCAAAGAAAAGCAGGACGACATCGGCACGAAAAATACTCTTTTCCGCTCGGTTCGTGCTGTAAAATTGCAAATCGGTTTTTACACCCTTGCGTCGTAAAAAGCCGGGAGTGTCAATCGCCAGAAAACTTTTGCCGTCCAGTTCAAAATGAATGTCGATGGCATCCCGAGTAGTGCCGGGAACATCGCTGGCAATCACCCGCTCTTCTTGCGTGAGCGTGTTGATGAACGTACTCTTTCCCGCATTGCGACGACCGACGATTGCTAATTTCATCACAGGTTCGTCTGCCGCCATTACTGGGGGGCTTATACCCCCCGCTCTTTCCAGCGTTTCTCGAATAGTTTCTGCCAAACGCACTCGTCCCCGTTTCTGTGTTGCGCTCACCGCTAAAACGTCCCAGCCGAAGCGTTGAAACTCTTGGGCATTGCGTTCTTCCTTGTCATTGTCCGACTTGTTGGCAACAAGAATAATCGGAGTATCAAGTCTGCGTAATTTGTTCGCAACGTGTTCATCAAGTGGAACGATGCCATCTTGTGCGGAAACAACAAAGAGGATGAGGTCGGCGGTACGCAGGGCAATTTGGATTTGCTCTTCGATGTGTTCGGAAAGATTGTCTTCGTCAACGATACCGATTCCGCCGGTGTCGATCAGTTCGATGAGTTGCGGCGTTTCGCCTTCGTCGTTAAGGTCGAGCAGAAAGGAGACACGGTCTCGTGTAACGCCGGCGGTCGGATCGACGATGGAGACTCGCTGTCCGATGAGCCAGTTAAAAATGCTGGACTTTCCGACATTCGGACGACCAACGATGGCAACTTTGGGGATGGGCATAGTTCCGTCATTCTAGGGCAAAAAGCGGAAATTGAAAGCCGGGAGCGCAACGGAGTGGAGCGACCAGATTTGATCGCCCTTACACGTACTGGCATGATGTAACAGGACATTCGCCTACGCTTCGTGCTCCATCGGCTTTATCATTTTCCATGGATCAAGCACTTCGTCAAGTTGTTCCACTGGCAAAACGTTCCATTCGAGACAGACTTCTCGCACCGTTTTGCCCGTCTTGAAGGCTTCCTTTGCCACTTCCGCCGCTTTTTCGTAACCGATGTGAGGATTGAGTGCGGTTGCCAGTGATAAACTTTTTTCGACACCTTCGCGGCACTTTTCTTCGTTTGCCTCCAAACCTTTGAGACACTTTTCGGTAAAGACTTCGAGAGCACCGGACAAAATCTTGACGCTTTCGATTGCCGTGTCCGCCATCACTGGCATCATGATATTGAGTTGAAATTGTCCCCCTGCCGCTCCGCAAAACGTCATCGTTTGGTCGTTGCCGATCACCTTCGCACAGGCTTGCATCAAGGCTTCGCAGAGCACCGGATTCACCTTGCCCGGCATGATCGAACTCCCCGGCTGCAAGTCGGGAATTTTTATTTCATAAAATCCCGCCCGCGGTCCACTGCCGAGCCAACGGATGTTGTTGGCGATGTTGAAAAGCGTTACGGCGGCGGACTTGATGAGCGAATGGGCGGTTACAATATCGTTACGTTGAGCATTCATGTTAAAATGATTGCTCGTTCTCAGAGGCGGCTCGTTAAAAGGAGGCTCGCCATCGTGCCCCGTCCATTCCTCAAGAGCAAATTTTTCGTTCAAAACGGCAATAACTTTTTTTGCAAAATCAGTATGTGTGTTGATGCCTGTTCCGATAGCAGTGCCGCCAACCGGCAAATTGTTCAAATAGGGAAACGCATTATTAACCATAGTGTAAGCATCGACCATCTGGTCATAAAGTCCAAGAAACTCTTGTCCAAGAGTCATTGGTGTTGCATCAGCAAGGTGCGTTCTGCCAATTTTCAAAACATGTTCCCATTTTTCAGATTGCTCATACAATACTTCGCGAGCATCCCACATAACATCAAGTAATTGACTGATCATTTGGGCTAAAGCCGCGTTAATCGCCGTTGGGAAAATATCGTTTGTGCTTTGCCCCATGTTGACGTGGTCGTTGGGATGGATAGACGACGACGCATTGCGCATGAGCGGGGGGCATAAGCCCCCCGGTTGCCCAATGGAGGACGACTCTCCCGCAACCGAACCGGCGGGCTTATGCCCGCCGCTCTTGCGCTCGACGATCTCGTTCGCCCGCCTCGCAATCACCTCATTGGCATTCATATTCGTCGAAGTCCCGCTGCCCGATTGGTACACGTCCACCGGAAACTGATCATCAAACGTGCCTTCGGCGACTTCGAGACATGCCGTGAGAAGAGCGTCGATTTGTCCATCGGTCAGCGGAGAACGTCCTGATTGTAAGAGACCGAGTTCGGCATTCGCCTTGGCACATGCCCATTTGACGAGACCGAGGGCGTGAATCAACTCTGGGGGCATTGTCTTTCCCGAAATGGGAAAGTTTTCGACCGCTCGCTGCGTTTGGGCACCGTAGTAAACATTGTCGGGAACCTCTACGGCTCCCATCGTGTCGTGTTCTGTTCGCATGGGGGATATTATACCTGACACGTCTGTTCTGTGTGATTCGGCTTGACCGGATCGGAAACGTTCGGTAAATTTAGGATTGTTTGCCATTTGCCTTTTATCGTACTTCCGCCATGTTCCGTTGCTGTGGTGTTGCCGTCCTGTGTGCTGTTCTGCTCATCCAAACCGGTTCCGTTGCCTTGGGGCAACTGTTTCGCCAAGAAGCCCCATCAAGAGAATACCTCAATTGGACGCTCGTCTCGTTTTACAATGGCGATTTCAATAATACGCTGAACCGACTCGACCGCGATTTGCGCGGTGCCGTCAAAATCAGACAAGCCAATCATAACACCTTTCTTTGGCTCGATTCTCTCTGTTATTGGACGTTACAAGGGGAATGTCATTTTCAAATGGCACGATATGACGATGCCCTTCGGGCGTTTAACTCGGCTCTGCAAATTTATTTTGAGCAAGCCGACTGGCTCCGATCCATTTCGGTTTCCGTGCGACCCGGTATGGTTCCGCGTCAACCGCTTCCGTGGGGGGCTTCTGTTCGACCCGGAAGTGTCGGCGACTTTAACCCGTGCCGGTTTCAAATGACCCATGAACACCTGCGTATCGTCCCGGCAGGCGGTCAAACCGGCTTAATGGCTCAACAAGAAAGATCGTCCATCCATGCCGATCATATTATCCAGTGTCTTGCGTTGACCATTCGGCGACGGGCAGAAATTTTAGGCAGTCTTTCCAAGTATGATCCTGAAACGAAAATGCTGGCAGAGATTCTCGCGACCCGTCCCCATTTGCAGAACGACTTCACCAGCAGTTGGGTCGATGTTCTCTACGGTCTAACGCTTTCCGCAATGGGAGACGACGGCGGTGCCGCAACGCAACTCACCCGCGGTCTTTTGATGTATGGAATCCACGATCACCAATTAACCGCCGTTGCCCTCAACGAATTGGGCAACATTGCGCTCCGCACCGGAAAAGCCGACGAAGCCCAAACGCATTATTTGGAAGCATCCTTCTCCGCCTATCAGATGGGAGACCCGGTACTGCTCGGCGAAACATTCCGAAACATGGCAAATGCTCATCGGTTGATTCAAAAAACTCGACCCTTTCCGCCGATCATTGCTGCCTCCAATTTTTTCCGTGCTCAACAAGATACCAGCCCGATGACCCTGTTGCCGATCCTGCACGAAGAGGCGGAAGGCAACATTGTCCTCCGGCGTTATCCCGATGCTGCAACGATCAATGGATTTTCTGCCAACGTGATGAAAGGAACCGCTCTGTTCGACACGGTTCACGGAGCACGATACTATTATCTCGCCGCAATGATTGATTACGGCATGATTTGCACCAATCTCATTGCGGACCGAAAATCGCCGCCTCAACTTCTCGATTCGGGAAACAGGCACTTGGATGCGGCTCTCACATTTTTGGGGCGAGGTTCGCTCCGATTATATCAACTTAATAAACTGGAAGAATTTTTTCAGCGGGGAATGATTACTCCAAGAGGACCGATTACCGAGCGGGTTGCCGATGAATTATACGATGAATTTCTTCGGGAATCGACCGAAACCGATTGGCTTTTGCAACCGATGGACAGTTTTGCCGCCTTGGTTGCCACGCCGCTTCATGCGTATGAAAATTGGTTTGCCGTTGCGTTTCAGCGAGGCAACCGTGAAAAGGCGTTTGACATTTCGGAGCGAGCAAAACAAGCCCGTTTCTTTGCCGCCTTGCCGCTCGGAGAATCCCGATTGATGGCATTCCGCCTCTTGTTTGAAGAGGATGAAGGAACAATGTCACCGGAAGTCTTGCTCCAACGTCAAACGTTGGCATTGGATTTTCGGGAGTTTAGCAAATTATCGGACAATGCCCGGGACATCAAAAAGCAACTCATCGGTATTCCGGTTGTGCCGCAGAATTCCGATCAGGCATCGAGGCAAAAAGCGTTGCTCGCCGACCTCGAACAACAAAGTGCCGTACAGGAATCGGTCCTTCGTGTGATGGCGTTGTCCCGAACGAAAGCCCCGCAGATTTTTCCGCCTCTCCTGTCGCTGGAACAGATTCGCAACGCACTGCCGGAAAAGACGGCAATGCTGGTCTTTACCGAATCCCGCGATACGGTTTATGGTTTTTTGATCGATCAACGTACCTTGGCACATTGGAGAGTTCAGCCGGAGAATATCAAAGATAAACCGCTTCAGGGATTGATCGCCGATTTCCTTCAAGACCTCGGCAACAAAGGGGGCAGTCAAGCAGTGGGAACCAAAGAGTTAACAAACGCTCATGGCAAATGGAGAGAATCGGGAGCAAAACTGCTTAAACGTTTGCTCGGCAATGAACAGCGTCCGGTGAATTTCTCTGAACTCGTGATTGTCCCGTCGGGAATGCTTTGGTATGTTCCCTTTGAAGCGATGTCGGTTTCACCGGGGGATCAATTACGTCCACTCCTGACGGCGGGGCAGTCGCCGTTGGTGATTCGGTATGCTCCGATGGCTTCGCTGGGTGTGCCGAACAAGCAATCGGGACGGAGTATGAGTGCCGAAACACTGGTATTGTGTGGAAAGTTGATGTCGAAAGATTCCCTCGACGTTTCATTAGAGGCGGTCAATCGTTTTACACAATCGGGAGTTCGAAATCTTGTCGTGATGAAAGCCGACGAAAAAATTTCGCCGCTTCCTAGTTCGGCATCGGCATTTGCATCGCAGATACAGCAACTTGTTGTGTTGGACGATATTGATCCGAAAGGTTTGCCGCTTGGTTGGTCGCCGTTTAGCCATGATCGGACGAAGGCAAAGAATCCGATAGCGAGTTGGCTGATGCTCCCTTGGGGGGGTCCGAAGTTGGTGGTGTTGCCCGGCTTTCATACACCCGCGGAACATTCTTTGAAATCGTCGGGATTGCAGAATGGCGACGATTTGTTTTTGTCTTCGATGTTGTTGCAGGCGTGTGGAGCGAGGACGATATTGATAAGCCGATGGCGCACCGGTGGTCGGGTTTCCTACGATTTAACGGAACAGTTTTTATTGCAGTTGATGGAGAAGCCTGCGGCGGCAGCGTGGCGGCAGGCGATTCTGGGAGTCGGAAGCAATTCGATCAATTTAGCCGAAGAGCCGCGGGTCCGAAAGGAGCCGGGGGACGAACCGCCGATTGCAAATCATCCGTTCTTCTGGGGCGCATTGATGCTCATCGACCGGGGAGAAAAACAGGAATAGACCCGTATTCCTATTCAAGAGGTACGGGGTGCCAACCGTTCGATCAACTCCGTAGCGATTCGACGGGATGGACTCTTGCTGCTCGAAGTGCCGGCAAAACTCCCGCCGACACCGCAATCAAAATCGCCCCCGCAATGATCCCAATCACTGTCGGAATGTCCACCACCGCGGGTATTTCGTAAAACGAATAGACTTCGGGACTGAATACATCTCGTTGCAAAATGTACGAAAGCACAATGGCAATCTCCCGAATGTATTTGACAAATAAGAGTCCCATACCGAGTCCCAATGTACAACCGACGATTCCCAGCAACAAACTGTAATAGAGAAAAATTTGCATGACTCCGCCGCTGCTTGCCCCAAGCGACTTCAAAATGCCGATGTCTTTCTGTTTTTCGATCACAATCATGTAAAAAATTGCCAAAATCCCGAAGCCTGCCACCGCAAAAATCAAAAAGAGCAAGACGTTCAACATTGCCAGTTCGGTAAAAACGGCGTTTAATAATTCCGCCTGTTCGTCCCGCCACGTCTTGATCGAAAAAAGTTCCGCCGGAAAAACTTCCTGCAACCGATCCTGCACCAGGTTAATATCCACTCCCGGCTTCACTTTAATGAGAATCTGCGTTACCGTTGGTCTGCCGGAGTCTGTATCAATCATTCCCCGAAGATGCTGCAATTTTTCAATAGGTACAAAAACCAGCCTTCGGTCGTAGTCCACCATTTTGCTTTCATAGAGATCGACCACTGTAAAATTATCGCTTTGGAACCGGAGAGGCAATTCCGCTGTGGGAAAGGAGAGCGTCACGTCATCACCGGGAATGAGCATGAGATCGTCCTGCACAATTTTGTTACCGGTTTCCGGGTCTGTTGTGTGTGTGCGCCGATACAGTGAAATACCAATACCCACAATAACACCGGCATGTTGTTCCTTTGCCGGATCGAAGACCGTCGCTTCCGAGGGCGGGAGGAAAGCAAAGGGATCGGCAGGACCATCCGTCGCTTCGGTTGGAGATGATGATTCCGGTGCATGACGTTGGGAATCCAGTTGTCTTTGCTGATATTTTTTTGCGGCGGCATTGTAACGGCGATATTCCCAGCCTGCCCAGGTCATTGCCCGCCGATAGGACCCGTTGTTACCCTCGCCTTGTGCGTCATATCCGTCATCGTGCAGATCAAAACTTAAGTTTTTTCGGTTTTCGGAATGCTGTAAATACGATGCGATTTTGCTGACCTTTCCCTGTGTAAGCACGTCGATACCGACGATGTCCACTTGAAAACTTGCCGGGTTTTCCATCCAACTGCTCTGATAGGTGAGCATCCCGGGCGTAACAGCAGTCGGAGTGAGTTCTTCGATAAGATCACCGGCGGCTTCGAGGATTTTTTCGCGATGCCACTCATAATCGGGGAAACCTTTGTTCAAGCCGTGGGATTGAAAAATGACATCGGCGAGAATCCCGTGAATTCGATCCTTCATTTCGCTTGCAAATCCAAGCATAACGGCATTAACGACGATCATGGTTGCCACGCCGAGCATGACGCTGATGACCGATGCCAGCGCAATGAACCGTGTCAACAAATACCGCCAGCAAAGAAGGAGTTTGTACATGCCGGAATGGTAACAAAATCGCCCAGTACAAACAACGTCAAAAAATTGAAAGTGTGGCGTTACACTTTTTTTACTGCAATCACACTATTGTGTCCGCCGAAGCCGAGCGATAGAGACAGTGCCGCTCCAATCGTTCCCATTCGTCCTTTGTTCGGGACATAATCCAAATCACACTCCGGGTCGGCTTCGTCCAAATTCAACGTCGCCGGAAAGAATCCCTCCCGAACTGCCAGTGCCGTAATGATCGTTTCAATACCGCCAGCCGCTCCCAAAGCGTGTCCCGTCATGCTTTTCGTCGAACTGACTGCTAACTTAGAGGAGTGTTCGCCGAACGCGGTTTTGATTGCCTTCGATTCGATTGGATCGTTGGTCGGCGTAGATGTTCCGTGAGCGTTGATGTAGTCCACGTCTGCCGGTTTTAGTCCCGCATCTTGCAGAGCGAGTCGGATTGCCCTCACCGCCCCTTCGCCGTCAGGACTCGGTGCGGTCAGATGAAACGCATCGGCGGAGGCACCAAAGCCTGCCAATTCCGCATAGATTTTTGCACCGCGGTGTTGGGCATGTTCCCACTCTTCCAACACCACAATCCCGGCACCTTCTCCCATGACGAATCCGTCCCGATCCTTATCGAACGGTCGGCTTGCCCGATGCGGTGTGTCATTAAAATTGGTACTTAATGCCTTTAACTGGCAGAAACCGCCGATCCCGTATTCCGTGATGGTACTTTCCGTTCCGCCGGTCAACATCACGTCCGAACGACCAGAGCGAATCCGATCCAGGGCGAAACCGATGGCATCCGTTCCCGAAGCGCAAGCGGTTACAACGACGTGTGCCGATCCTTTGATTCCGAGTAGCATGGAAACATTTCCTGCTGCTTCATTGGCAATCATTTTGGGAATTGTCATTGCAGGAATGCGCGTATTGCCCTTTTCATAGAGTTTACGGTGTGCTTCGTCGTCCACTTCCAGTCCGCCGATTCCATTACCGAGCAGTACGCCACATCGGTTCGGGTCGTCGAACGTAAATTGATTGAGTCCTGCGTCGTTCCATGCTTCCTGACCGGCAATCATGGCAAATTGTGTGAAGAGGGCGGTTCGTTGAACGAGTCGGTGCTCAAAAAAGTCGATGGCTTTGTAATTTTTGACTTCACCGGCAATCCGGCAAGCGAAAGGGGAGGTATCGAACCGGGTAATGGGAGCAATTCCGCAGATGCCTGCCTTAACGGACTGCCAAAAGGCTTCAACTCCGATGCCGATAGGGCTGACGACTCCCATTCCTGTAATTGCAACACGTCGCATGGCAAATTCCTTCCTTGCCCTGTCAAAAGCCGAGTTTGACAAAAAGACAAAAAATGTCAAACGCCGCCATTCTAGCATTTTTCACGCGGCTGTCAATAGCATTTTCATGAGGATTGATATTTGATCTTTCGGATCAAGAGTCGCTGTTTGACGCTCGGCAATTATTTTCACGGAGGGTCATAACCGCCGGGGTTCCAGGGATGGCAACGGCAAATGCGTCCGATACCTTTGAGCACTCCTCGAATCATTCCGTACTTTCGAATCGCCTCAATCATATAGGTACTGCATGACGGTTCAAATCGGCACATGTGAGGCAAAAAAGGACTGATGCACTTCTTGTACATCAGAATCAAGCCGATAACGCAGTATCCCGGTACTCTACCTAATTTCATTTTGCGATGACGAATCTGAAGACGTTGCCATCCTTGTCCGACGGCTGAAAACAGTCGTCGATAGTTCATTGCCCAACCCATTGATGTCCCTGCCACTCACCTGGGTTTTGACCTGTACCGTTCCCGTTTGTTCCGCTTTGGCAATCACTTTCAACTCGACACTTTGCTTCGGCAGGATGACCGGTATCTTTTCAAAGACCACCATTCCATCGTGCAGGAATGCTTCACTCCCGGCGACATTGATCGGTTCGAGGACCGCAATCGATTCGTTGCCTTCCTTCAAACCGAACGCCATTGAAACTTCGACATTTTCCGCCGCTTTGGTACCGATGTTCGTTACCTGAATCGTATATTCCGCTTCCTGTCCCAGTTCCACGTGCCCCCTCGGTTTGAGGACCACCAAATCCAATTCGGTTACTGCTTCTGCGGTGAATGTTCCATTGCCGGCAACCATCACCCCTCCACTGGGGTCGCAGACTTCCACGGAAACCCGACAGTCCCCTTCACGCTTCGGAACACACGTCAGCAGGAACGTTTGCGTTTCTCCCCGTGCAATGGATCGTCCCCGCCATTCAACAATACTCTGCTGCTGTAAGGTCGCAAAAATTCCTCCTTCACTACTTGCCGCATACTGCGCCCCCAATGGCAGTTCTGCTCGGACACCAATGTTGTCCGCATCCGCACTTCCCACATTTCGTACCCGAATGGTGAACTCCGCCGGATTATCCACAAAATGCAGTGCCGGTGTCTGAACACTCATTTCCAATTTGGGACGCAACACCCGAATTCGGCGTTTGACTTCCCCTTTCAGTTCATGGGCACCCATTGCCAAAACGGCAATGTCAATATACTCTTGTTCTTTACCGGCTTGAACCGAAATGGCGATGGGCTGCTCTTCTCCGGGACGCAAGGGTTCTTCAAACTCGCATTGTGCCGCTTCGGAATTGGTTTGCTGCAACGTCAACCTGAGGTTTTCGGCATCTCCATTACCGATGTTGCGGACAAGGAGCGTATAGACAACGAGGTCATTCCACAGCACTTCGTCTGAACCGAGCAATTCCATTTCCAACTTTGGCTCTTGGACATCGACCTTTGCCACGATTGCTGGTCGATAGAAATCGTAACTAAAAAGAAGTTCAATCGACCGGCGTTGTTGTGGCACAATCCGTAAAATGAGCAAATCAGTGGAACCATAATCAACTCGACTGATCCTCCATCTCAGATCGGACATTCCTGAACCGTCTTCACGAGGCAGTACCACCGCTTTGCCGTTGTTTGTATCCGCATGCCGGACATTGATCCACGACGGAATTTCTGCGGTTACAACGACCTGTTCGGCAGGAGCGTTTCCTGTATTCGATACCCGAATTCGATAAGTTACTTCCTGACCGACAACAGTAACCAGTGGTTTTTCGATTTCCACTTCGAGTCGCGGACTGACACTCACGACCAGTTGTTTTTCCAGTGCACGTTCGTCCTGCTCGGCTCCAAGGGCATCCAGACGCTTCATGGGAGGTTGCGAAGGAGCAACCGGTACGGGAGGTTGATTCAATACAACGGGTTCCCTTTGATCGTTGCGGGGCATCGGTTGCCGATTGACAACGGTTTCCGGTGTACTTTCCGGACTCACTTCCGCAACCGCCGGAATTTGTGGAACTGCCGGGAGTTCGGCGAGAGTGCCCGAATCGTCGGCAACACTGTTAAAACTGACTCCGGTGTCATAGAAGGAAGGAGGCGCAGAAGGAGTCAAGGTGGTTTTGGGTACACTTGATCTTTCCCTGGAATTACGTGCAGCCTTTTCCAATGCGGGGTCAGAAAAGTAAGGTTCCCGATACTTCTGCAACCTTGCATAGACAGAGACTTCGATCTCGTCCTCTCCATCGTCCACACTATCCCGGAGAGTGGTCGATGCCTGCGCACCGCCGCTTTCTTGTCGAGGTTGCGAAGTGGTTGCAGCACGTCGTCCCTGACTGGATACGGTGGCGGACTGCTGAATCTCGGCAGTAGTCGGTGGTTTTGGCGGTTGCGTCGGCACCGCTGGCTGAATGGGCAGTGCCGGTCGATGGTCGGGTTTTTGGGCAGGGGTATCGTCCTGTAGAAATTTGTTAAATCCCTGCTTAAGTCGTTCCCAAGCCGTTGGACTTTTCGATGCACTTTGACCGAGAATAATCGCATTTTCTATGTGAAAAGAGAACGTTTTCTCGACAGCAACGGCGGAGGGAGACGCATAAAAAAGGAGTGGGGCGGAAACCGCTACGGCGATGACCGATAACAACAATGTCCTGTTCAACATTTTGGACTCCTTCTGCTGAAAAACAAACAACATTCCTGGGGGGAAAGGTAATTTTCCGTAAAAACACTATTTATTCGTTCACCTACATCGGCTGAAACGCTCGTATCGGTTTAATCGACTTTATGATTTTTGCAAGAAATGCCGAATTTAACGGTATTAACGGTTGTGCAAATTTTAACTATTTCCCCTATTTTGCCAAATGTGAAATAATTTCCATCCCCTTACAAACGTTAAGTCTTCAACCTGTCCGTTGAAACCGGGTGATGAACACTGTATAATCGGCGTTCAGACTCGGCAGAAGTCGATGAACGCCCTATGTCCAATCCATCCGTTGTATCCACTGAAATGATGCATATTACCGATGCGGAGTTTCACTCTATCCGCGATCTGGTGTACAAGCGATTCGGAATCGCCCTTTCCGACCAGAAAAAAAGTCTTGTCGTCGGTCGTCTCCAGAAAAAACTCAGAGAGCATGGATGCAAGACCTTTAAGCAGTATTATGACATGCTTATTGCGGATAAAACCGATGAACGCATCAGCGAATTGGCAAATCAAATTACGACGAATCACACGTTTTTCTTCCGTGAGCCGGAGCATTTTGATTTCTTCAAGAGCGACATTCTGCCCTGGATGGTCAAAGAACACAAGGTGAAGAATGACAACGATCTTCGGATTTGGTGTGCGGCGGCATCCAGTGGTGAAGAACCTTACACGTTGATCATTTCGCTCCTCGAATTTTTTGGTACCGATTATAAGAATTGGAACTGCGGACTGCTGGCGACCGATGTTTCCGAAAAGGCTCTTGCGGCAGCAGTCGGCGGTGTCTATGTACAGGCTCGAATGCAAGGGGTACCACCGACGATCCTCAATAAGTATTTCAAAAAAGTGCCGGATGGCTACGCCGTTACTGACCAACTCAAAAAGGAAGTAACCTATCGGCGGTTCAACTTGATGAACAAAACGTTGCCCTTCAAGAAAAAGTTCGATTGTATCTGGTGCCGGAATGTCATGATCTACTTCGACACGCCGACAAAGCATGAACTTGTCAATCGGATGTACGACTCCACGGTCAACGGCGGTTATCTTTTGATCGGTCATTCCGAAACGCTGGATCGCAATCAGACGAAATGGAAGTACATCAAGCCCGCTGTCTATCGGAAGGAAGAATAAAGGAGTCAGGAACCAAACAGAACCGCAAACACCGGAGAGTGGGATAACGTACTGTTTAGGATCACGTTCGCTCAAACATCTTGTCAATTTCCTCACGGGAAAGAACAATCGTTGAAGGACGACCGTGCGGACAATGATGGGCGTTGATTTCCGCTGCCGCAAGTTGAATCAAGTGCTGTATCGAATCGAAACTCAACTTATCGCCCGCCTTGACTGCCGCCTTGCATGCCATACTGTGAAGCAAGTCGTCCAACAACTCATCCTGTTTCAACTTCTTGCCGGAGACTAAAAACGGTTCGATCAGCGACCATAAAATTTCCTCCGGTGAGGTCTTCGACAGCACAGCCGGAAACGCCGAAATCAGTACCGTGTTACCGCCGAAGGGTTCGACGGATAAACCCAATGTTCCGAAAAACTCGGTGTTTTCAGACACACAAGAAAATTCATTCGGCGAGAGATCGACTGGCACTGGCACTAAAAGCCGCTGTGATTGCAACTGCCCCGACTGCATGCGTTCTTTCAACTGTTCGTACAAAATGCGTTCGTGCAAGGCATGCTGGTCGATCAGTGCAATGCCTTCTTCCATTTCCATGACGAGATAGCGGTTGAGCATTTGGACGACAAGAGGCGAATCGTTCAAGAGCGGGGGGCGTAAGCCCTCCGGTTCCCCACCAAGAGACTCTCTCGGCGCATCACCGGAGGGCTTACGCCCCCCGCTCTTGCGCTCGTCAATGTAATTCCCTTCCTTTGGAGGGGTAGGGGTGGTTCCGGGACGCTCCGGCAAATGATGGATCGTCAAACCCGAACGATTATCGTTACGCCCATAAGGAGCCGGGGACGAAGGTGTACTCACCGTAGTCCCCGGATGTGTTTTAGTCGCAATTTGATTGATCCAATCCTCAACTTCCCGCTTTTTCTTTTCCGCCGCACTTGGATCAATGGTGTTTCGCGGTTCTTCGGCAACTTCCCACGGCGGCACATCTTCTGCTGCTGTCTGCCGTCTGCCGTCTGTCGTCTGCACCCTGCTACGCAAGTCCGAGGTCAAAAACTTTTCCCGAATGGCACCCAAAAAGCCGGTATAGACCCGATTGGAATCGAGAAACCGAACCTCCATTTTCGTCGGATGCACATTGACATCGAACGAATCCGCCGGAAGTTCAATCTGCAAAAACGCCAACGGAAAACGACCTGATACCAAAATGCCCCGATACGCTTCGTTCAAGGCATGTTGCAACGCCCTGTCCCGAATGAATCGGCGATTGAGAAAAAAGTATTGCATCCGATTGTTCGGTCGGCTCTGATTCGGATGGGACACAAATCCAGAGACATGCACGGCGGCACTCGCCGGACTTTCGATGGCAATCATTTCGCGGACAATGTCTTCGCCGAAGAGTTGCCGAATGCGGGCTAATGGATCATCGGTTGGCGGCAGTTCATGGACAATGCGGTCGTTATGTTTGAGCGTGAAATGAATCTGCGGCTGTGGTAGCACCAGTCGGGTGAAGGCTTCGGTCACGTGTCCGAACTCGGTGGTGGTTGATTTCATATACCGGCGGCGAACCGGTGTGTTAAAAAAGAGGTTTCGGACTTCGATCTGTGTTCCGACGGGCATACCGCAGGATTGTACTGCCGAGTGTTCGCCGCCATTGCTTCGGATGGTCGCTCCGCTTTCGCTCCCGGCAGTGCGACTTTTGATAACGAGTTGACTGATTTCGGCAACGGATGCGAGTGCTTCGCCGCGAAAGCCGAAGGTGCCGATGCGGAAGAGGTCATCGGCATCGTTCAGTTTGCTGGTAGCGTGCGGCGAGAGGGCGAGTGGCAGTTGCTCGCTTTCGATTCCACAGCCGTTGTCCACGATTCGGATCAGATTGCTTCCGCCGTTTTCGAGGGCGACATCAATGCGTGTCGCTCCTGCGTCGATGGCATTTTCGACGAGTTCTTTCACGACGCTTGCCGGTCGTTCGATGACCTCACCGGCAGCAATTTTATTGATCATACTTTGTGAAAGCGTGCGAATTGTTGGCATAGTCTTTTGTAAATTATTGGCGCAAGAGCGGGGGGCATAAGCCCCCCGGTTCTGCGCGTGTAAACGCAATCCGTAGGGAACCGGAGGGCTAACGCCCGTCCGCTCTTTGGGCTACTAAGGGCGCAGGCAATCCCCCCCTGCTTCATACGCTACTCCAATGTCCAAATGCGGACCGTGCCGTCTGGAAATCCTCCCGTAACAATCTTCTTTCCGTCCGGCGAAAAGGTTGCAGAACGGATGCTATTAGTATGTCCCTCCAATTTTTGCAATTCCTGTCCTGACTCAACATCAAAAATTTGGATATTCCCGCCTGCCGTAACGATTTGCTTTCCATCTGGTGAGAAGGCAGCTGAACGAACGTGCCGCGCATGCTCTAATTTTTGCAACTCTTGTCCCGATTGAGCATCCCAAATTCGGGCAGTGTTGTCCTCACTTGCTGTAACGATCTTCTTTCCGTCAGCGGAAAAAACAGCAGAATTGACTGCGCCCGTATGTCCTACCAATCTTCGCTCTTCCTTTCCCAACACTGTATCCCAAATCCGAGCAACTTTGTCGCGAATGCCATGTCCAGCCGTAACAACTTTTTCCGCGTTTGGCGAAAAATTGGCAGTCCATGCCCAGGCTCTTGCACCATCTGCATCCGACATTGCCAATAACTCTCTTCCCGTTTCAGCATCCCAAATGATGATGACTCCGTGTCCGCCTGTAACGATTTTCGTTCCATCCGCCGAAAAGACGGCGGAATTGCCAAATTCGGGGATCACGGTCGCGATTGAACGAAAAAAGCGATCTGGCAAACTTCTACGTCTTTCCAACCTCCGTATTTGTTTGCCTGACCGGGCATCCCAAATTTGGACGTTTTCGTGTGTCCTAGACGTAATAACCTTCGTTCCATCTGGTGAAAAAGTAGCAACACTACCGACAATGTTCAATTTCAGCAATTCCTTTCCCGACGCGGCATCCCAAATGCGGGCGGTTCCATCTTCACTGCCCGTAACGATATTCTTTCCATCAGCAGAAAAAACGGCAGAATTGACCGCACCCGTATGCCCTTTCAGTTCCACAAACGGCACCTCCGCCGCTTGTGCGTATTGGATGCACCCAATGGCAAGCAATACGGTAATGGTTGCGTATTTTTTCATTGTTTTCTCGTCCCACTCTCCCCCGATTGTAGAGGATTGCTCGGGGGATTTCAAGCGGTTACGACAACCTCTCCGGTAGCGATTTTTTATTGGTGCAACGAAAAACTGACGCATCCGAGTGAAGAAAAAACGAAGAAAAACACTTGCCAACCTCTGTGCAATCGGCTACAATGTCCCGGTCGTTTCGTTTTCTATTTCCCACAGAAAGGTCGCACTCATGGCACTTCATTCTTCGCGTCGTCAATTTTTGAAAACATCAACAACCCTCACCGCCGGAGCCGCACTGGTCGGCGGTCTTACTATCGCTCAATCCGCCCACGCCGCCGGAAGCGATGAAATCAAAGTCGCCCTCGTCGGTTGCGGCGGACGCGGCAGAGGAGCAATCAGAGATCGTGTCCAAGTCGGAGACAATGTCAAAGTTGTTGCCGTTGCCGATGCCTTTGCAGACGGAGCAAAAAGAGAAGCCGAAGGGCTCCGAAATGAAGCGAACAGCGAAGACAATAACCTTTTCGGCAAAGTTGATCTTCCCGATGACCGTGTCTTCTTCGGACTCGATTCTTACAAAAAGGCTATCGATTGTTTGAATCCCGGCGATCAGGTCATTATCGCTTCGCCGCCCGGCTTCCATCCCTATCAGTACCGCGCCGCCGTCGAAAAGGGGTTGCACGTGTTTATGGAGAAACCCGTCTGCATTGATGCTCCCGGATTTCGGCACATCATGGAAACAAACCGGATGGCAGATGCAAAGAATCTCAAGGTCTGTGTAGGATACTGCTACCGTTACGATGCCAGATTCGTTAACTGGATCGAGCAGATTCATGCCGGAAAAATCGGCGACATCCAATACACTCGCGGCTATTATAACGTCGGGGGAATCTGGTGCCGCCCCCGCAATCCCGGTGAAGGGGAATTGGAATTCCAAGTGCGGAACTGGTATCACTTTGTCTGGATTTGCGGTGAAAACATCGTGGAGCAGCACTGCCACCGAATCGATGTGGAAAACTGGATTCACAGCAAAGGGGATCGGATGTCGCATCCGGTCGAAGCCAACGGAATGGGGGGACGCTTGATTAAATCGGGGCGAGAAGATTTACTCCATCAGGCTCCTCCGTTTGAAGACCGGAAGGCGTGGGACGAATGGTATCAACAGTACCGGAACGACTTCTATCGCCATGGGCAGGCGTGGGATCATTTCTTTGTTGAATACACCTACGCCGATGGCTCGCGGTCATTTAGTCAGTGTCGGCACATCAAGAACGTGTGGTCTCACAACGATGATTACGTCCATGGAACTGCTGGTTCGGGAAAATCAGGGATTTCGGGAGGACCGGCGGTGCTGCTCGGATCGGACGGAGCGGAAATATGGCGGAACTCACAGAATTTCCCGAAGGGAATGTACCAGTGGGAGCATGATTGCCATGTCGAGGCGATTCGGAACGACAAGCCGATGAACGATGGCTATTCCAGTGCGATGTCCAGTATGATGGCGGTACTTGGACGTGAGGCGGCGTATAGTGGCAGTGTCATCAAGTGGGATGAACTTGTTGAAAAGGGACGTTCGTATTTCCCAAATGGCGAAATAACGAGTTTTGATCAACCTGCTCCGGTGCAGCCGGATGCCAATGGATTTTATGAAGGGTCGGTTCCTGTGCCGGGCGTGTATAATCCATTCGTGAGTTAGGGGGGATTGAGATTATCCGAAATTGGGCAATAATCACAGTTCTTTTGTAAGGGTTCGGGGCGTGGCGCAGCCTGGTTTAGCGTGTCTGACTGGGGGTCAGAAGGTCGGAGGTTCAAATCCTCTCGCCCCGACTTGGCGAAAGCCTTAAAAATACAAGTGTTTGCGGCACTTTTGAATTTCAGTTGTATGGGTTGTTTAACCAAGCCAAACATCGTAATTACGATGTTTACGGAAGGGGGGGGGCACTCATGCCAAAACTGAAGAATGGAATGCCCAAGAACTGCCGAGACCGAAATCAGGCTTTTTCTTGGCACAATGGAAAGCGGATTTATCACGGTGTCTGGGGTTCACCCGAAGCCGAGAAATCCTACAAGCGGTTTCTAGCCGCTCTGATAGAAAAACCCACTCTGCCAACGCAGGTGGGAGGGGGCACTGGCGTACTGGTGTCCGAACTCGCCTCCGCCTTTTTGGACGATCGGGGTAAGATTAATACACTGTATCTTTTTGATATGTCCCCGGATGGAAAGTATGGCGTTTGTATCTTGTCCAGCCGAGAGGTTACGCCCGCCACGTACGATGACGCAAAGAGTTGCAAGAAGGCTCTATGGGATAAAATCGGTTTGATTGCTATTCCTGAATGAAAAATACGATGTCTCTTTTGCACAAAGATAATAAAAGAAAAGCGTGCCCCCCAGACGTATCTGATCAACACTTATGCCTCGATGCGGTGCCACAGTCGGGAATGCTGATTACGACTATCGACATTGATTTAACGGTCGATTGCAATATGCGTTGCGTATATTGTTTTAAGGAAAAAAGACAAGAGACGATGCCGAAACGTGTTGCCTTTGATGCCATCGTTTGGCTTCTGTATGCCAGCGGAACAGCAAGAGAACTGTTCGTCAACTTTATGGGCGGCGAGCCGATGCTTCAATTCGATCTGATCAAAGAACTCGTGCCGTTTGGCAAACGACGAGCCTCACAGCATGGAAAGTCTGTCCAATTTGGCATGACAACAAACTGCACTCTCGTAACGGATGAGGTCGTTGCCTTTTGGAAAAAATGGGGGATGGGATTTCACACTTCCGTCGATGGAATCCCGGAAATTCAGAACTGTAATCGTCCTCTTGCATCGGGCGAACCTTCGTCTCCTTTGGTGGAACAAGCGGTGCCGAAAATCCTTGCCTACTGGAACAATGCCACTGCCCGTTGCACCATTACCCCAGAAAGTGTTAGGCATATACTCGACAATTACAAATATTTCCGCTCGCTTGGCTACACGGAAATTGCAATGGTTCCAAGCGATGGAAAAGACTGGAATGAGCAGTCCATTCGTCAATTCGGCGATCCAAACACTGACCCGACAACACACTGAACTCAATCTCCGCCATGTTGAGCCAACCAGACGCAACTTGTTAGCGGACCGCAAATTGCCTATCGTTCTCGGCACAGCAGTCTTGAATTTCATGGGCATTGCAGTTATAATCCCCCGGCAGTTTGCTGTTCCTCTATTGACCGCTCAGTGCTGGCTATTGGTCCCAAAATGATTTTTGCCAAAACGTATGACACGATTGAACGTCTTTGCAGCAACACCACTTTTTTGGCGACCGTGGCTGTGCTGATCCTCGGTCTGTTCATCACGTCAAGTTATCTGGCATATCAAAACTCCTCAAGCGAAGCCATTCAGAGTTTGAAAGCCAATATGGCAAATCAGACAAAAGCCATCGCCCGATCCATTGAAGAATATTTTCGCGGCAAAGAGGATGCCGTCCAACTGATGGCAAATTTTCTCCTCGTCCAGGAATATCTTGATCGGGTTCTTCAGGATACCATTGAAAGCGACCCGCACTTTGTCAATCTTTGTTCGTTGTTGAAGACCGTCAGCGGTCCCGATAAAGATATTGCAATAGCCTGGCTCGCCAGCCTTCGGGACGAGTATTCGCTCTCCTACGATGACATCTCTTACGAGAAAGATGGTTGGTCCACCAGGACACGAGATTGGTTTCCCGGTACAATGGCAGCCGAAAACATCTATTTTTCGGACCCCTACATGGACTTTGAGACTGGCGAAGTCTGCGTGAGTCTCATCAAAAAGGTTTACGCACCCACGTCGGATGATCAGGAAGGCACACAAAATTCCGGCGAAGTAGTGGGAGTGGCAGGTTTGGACCTCTTTTTCCCGCCGATCCGAAAAGCGATGGGAGCATTTGTCAACAGCGATCTCCATCATCCGATTCTCATCAGTAACGATGGCTCGATCCTCTACCATCCGCAGGCAGACCTCGTTTTCAAAAGCAAATTGGGAGACATTGATCCGATGCTGGAGCAATTTACTGAAAGCATGACCCGGGCAGAAACCGCGATACATCTGGTCGCATTGAATCAGGGGGCGAATCCCGTGTATTTCGGGTATATGCCGGTAAGCGGAACGAATTGGTCCATCGGAATCATTTGGGACAAAAGTGATGCAGAAAAGGCACTGGTCATCTTTGAACGGACATTAGTGAGGTCATTGCTTTTGAATCTCGTACTGTTTGTCATTCCGATTGGTTTCTTCAGTTTTGTGCTTATCAATCGGAGGAGACGGTTCATGAAAATGAAACGTCTCTATGACACCATTATGGAACAGATAACGACCGGCATCGCAGTGATTAATCCGAAAACGGATACGTTTGTTCTGACAAATCCGGCATATAGATATTATCTCAACATTCCGCCCGGAGAAAATATTGCGTTTTCGACTTATGGTGTCGCACTGGGCGTTTTCGACAGCGGTGAAATGTTGCAAGAGGCGACCACCTTAATGCTTTCGATAAACAAGTCGGAGACATCGGGAATCCTATTACGGATGAACGACACGGAACGTCATTTCTCGCACTTCTTTGCCGAGTTTTACGATTATGCCGGGCACAGACTTATCCTGTCGGTACTGTCCGATGTGACAGACCTAAAAAAGATGCAGGAAACATTGCAGATTGCTCGCGATGCTGCCGAATCCGCCAATCGGGCAAAGAGTTCGTTCCTCGCCAATATGAGCCACGAAATCCGTACTCCGATGAACGGAATCATCGGACTTGCCGACCTGCTTGGCACCTCCAGTTTAGAACTCAAACAGCAACAGTATGTCGATCTGATCCGCAGCAGTGCGGGTGCGCTGCTTACGATCATCAATGATATTCTCGATCATTCCAAAATAGAGGCGGGCAAATTACTCATAGAATCTTACTCGTTCGATCTGCAATGGCTCATTCGGGAATTAGCATTTTCCTTTTCGCACGCCGCTCAGCAAAAATCCGTTGAATTGCGGACAACGGTTGCACCGGACGTGCCACAATTTGTCAAAGGGGATGCGACCCGCTTGCGGCAGGTACTGAGCAATTTTTTGGGCAATGCCATCAAGTTTACTCCATCGGAGGGAACAGTTAAGTTAAAGGTTTATGTCCTTGACGATCCGAGAAAGCCAGACTGGGTCTGTTGCGAAGTTTCGGATAATGGCATCGGAATCACCGAGGAACAACAAGCACGGTTGTTTACTCCGTTTGAGCAAGCCGACAATAGCACGTCCCGAAAATTTGGCGGAACCGGGCTGGGACTTGCCATCTCCAAAAAACTTATCACAATGATGGGAGGCAACATCGGTTGCCACAGTAAACACCATACCGGTTCGGTTTTTTGGTGTGAACTTCCACTTCCTGCTTCGACTGAAGCCCAAACTTCGGGCGCACAAACTTCCGCAGACCTTATATCGCAACCACTCCACATTCTGTTGGTGGATGATGTCAAAGTCAACTTGATTGTGTTATCTTCGATGCTCCAGCAGTGGGGACACTTTATTGATACGGCAGAAAACGGTATGCAGGCAATCGAACGGATGAAAACATGCCGATATGATTTGGTGTTTATGGACTGCCAAATGCCGGAAATGGACGGATATGAATGCACCCGAAGAGTCCGCCTTCCTGAAACGGGCACGTTGTATCCCAGTGTGCCGATCATTGCGGTAACTGCCCATGCGATGACCGGCGATAAGGAGCAGTGTCTCGCCAGCGGAATGGATGATTATATTTCCAAGCCGATAGACCATGGTGAATTGCAAAGTAAGTTATTCAAGTGGATAACCAAAATAGGCTGCAAGATCACCTAATTGGAAGATAAAACATTTGTTTGATTTTTTCTCTTGTACTCTAATGAAAACACTTCCTTTTGACCGTGATTTTATTGAAAAATTGACCGAGCGGTATCCGACGCCATTCTATCTTTACGATGAGCGGACATTACGTCGTACTGCCCGATATTTTAACGAAGCCTTTGCGTGGAACACCGGTTTCAAAGAGTATTTTGCAGTCAAGGCAAATCCGAATCCGGCGATTCTGCAAATCTTGCAGTCGGAAAACTGCGGTGGTGATTGTTCCAGTTTGCCGGAACTCGTCCTCTGCGAACGTGTGGGCATCACGGGAACAAACGTGATGTTCACGTCGAACAACACTCCTGCTGTGGAATTCGTGAAAGCCAGCGAATTGGGAGCGATCATCAATCTCGATGATATTACACATATTGATTTTCTGGAGCAATGTCGCGGTGGTTCGCTACCCGATGTGCTCTCATTCCGCTGGAATCCGGGGGAACTGCGGAATGTAGAGAGCGTCATCGGCAATCCTGTCGAAGCCAAATACGGGTTGACTGCGGAACAAATGTTTGAAGCCTATAAGATTGCCCGGCGGCGGGGAGTCAAGCGGTTCGGAATGCACACGATGGTTGCATCGAATCTTTTGGACAGCGACTTTTTTGTTCAGACGGCAAGATCAATGTTTGAATTTGCTCTGGACATTTTACGGGAAACCGGCGTGCGGATTGAATTCGTCAACCTCGGCGGCGGATTTGGTGTTCCTTATCATCCCGATCAAAAACCGCTCGACCTGAAAAAAGTCGGAGCGGAGATACACAACGAATATGAGAAACGAGTCTTCGCCAGCGAATTGGGCGAAATGAGAATTTGCACGGAGTCAGGTCGATTCATTACGGCAGAATCGGGAACGTTGATTACGAGAGTCATTCACGAAAAGCACATTTATAAGAACTACATTGGCGTGGATTCCTGTATGGCAAATCTGATGCGACCGGGAATGTACGGTGCGTACCATCATATTACGGTGCTGGGAAAGGAAGCGGTTCCGCCGACGGAAACTGCGGATGTCGTTGGCTCGCTCTGCGAAAACTGCGACAAATTTGCGGTGGATCGGAAATTGCCGAAGATCGAAATCGGCGATCTGTTGGCAATTCACGATGCCGGAGCGCACGGATATTCGATGGGATTTCAATACAACGGCAAATTACGTTGTGCGGAATTACTGTTGCAGGAAGACGGTAGTATCCGGCAGATTCGCCGTGCCGAAACATTGAACGATTATTTTGCGACTCTGGATGAGCATTTTACTTAGCAGAGTCGCCATCGTTAGGCACTTCATTTTCGGCTCTTTTCCAGTCGATTTTATTCGACCGGTTGCATGGCTTCTTCGGCTTTGGAAACCTTTTGGAACCGATGCCAATGACCACGCAGCCAATCGGTCAGGATTGCTATTTCGGAGATGCTCATCACGGCATCTCTGGCATTCACATGATACGCAGGCATCGCATCGTTTCCTTTATCCCTTCCAACAGGCGGACCGTAAAATCGGTTCGCTTCAGGATTGGCAATGATTCCGATCATCCAGTCCCGTGACAGATAACCACGCAAATCCGGGGCTTGAATTTTGGGCTTTTCCGCCGGATGATATGTCCAGTGGCAGTCCACACAGGCAAACGTTACAAAAAGATTGTACTGTTCCTGTGTAACGGGTTCAGAAGCCATTCGAGGAAAATCACGTCTCGCTTCCGACACCAGAAAATCGACCAGTTTATCAAGTTCCCGATCAAACTCGTCCTTGGTGTTGAAGTCCGAGACAATTTCTTGCAAAGTGCCGCGAACGAAGCCGGTCATTGTGCCCGAGGCAAACTTTGTGTTGCCAAAATAATCGGCACTGCGTATTTTGTGTGGATCAAGAAAACCGGCAACCCATTCCTTGCGTATTGGTCTGTACAGATTCGGGGCAGTCGGCGTGTCGCACGGAATCGGTTTGAAATCGGGATGTTCCGATTCTCCTTCCAACGGCGCAAACGGATGGCACATCGCACAGTGCTGTTTGTATAGGATAGGTCCTTGTAAAAACGGATCCGATTGCATAAGCGTCAGCGCACCGGTCGGCGGAATTCCCGCCGTCAGGCAAAGTTCAATAACTCGTTCTGCCTGACGAGCCGCCGCCGCTTCATCATCCCGAAATGCCTGCATGGACGGATCAAAATAGTCATGAAGGTACGAGGCATACGTCAAATAGCAAAGCGAACCAAATAAGGCGAACACGACCAAAACGTTCAAACAATGCCCGATGAATAATCGACCAATGATCGGAATCAACAGAATATACGCCACGATACCGCCGGTAACGACGAAAATCGGAATGTACTTTTTCTCGCCGGGAAAAAGATCAATTTCGGTGCCGTCGTCTCCGGGGATTTTCAGGTTGGAAAAATGATACAGTGCACGGAACGACCACTCCGGTCGGGCAGCGTCGTAAAAACTCGCGGGATCGGCTGGTGCACCGAGATGGACTCCGAGCGATGCCTGACGAGGTAAATTATCATTTTTTGGAAAAAGGTCTGGACGGATACTGTGCAGGAGCGGTGTTCGATAGACAAACAACAAGACAACCGCCATTAGGAAGAGTGAGGCAAGCGAGTACTTGAGAATTTCATTGGAAAAGAGCGGTATTCGTCTGTCGGTTTTAGGTTTTTGTTTCGCAACATTGGTTCCGGTTTGCAGATTTGCGGCTCGGTAATCGAAAAACCGCCAGAGAATCAGCAGGGCAAAAAATCCGCCGCCAAGGACTAAAATGTGTAACACAAGAAACCGGGGAAGTGTCAGCGTTCCAAACTCGGCTCCGCCGCAGACAATACGAAAGAGCGGTTCTCCGACGAATGGCAGCATTTGCAGAAATCGAACCCGAACAAGCGTAGCGGAAAAGCCAGAAAGCGTCCAACTCAAAAGGTCGCCGGTCAGCGACAAGCCGAGCGATAAAAGGAAGAGCACGAAGGCAGTCCAAAAGACGAATTCGCGGGGAGAGCGGTAACGTCCGCTGAAAATGAGACCCAGCAGATAGAATCCGAGCAACACGGGCATCAGTTGGGCAGCGAAGTGATGAATCCCACGAATCAACCAACCGCCCGCCAAATTGAATTGCAGATGGTAGAGACTTTCCCAAGCGGTCTGTGCGCTCGGACAGTAAAAAGCCCAAAGAAAAACACCGGTGATGACCTGCAAAAGAAACGTGAAAATAACCATTGCGGGAAGGATTCGACCACAACAAGCGCGGGCGGGGACAGACCAGTGGCGGATTTGGTGAATGAGGGTCGGAAGAGTCGTGCGATCATCGAGCCAAATCAAAAAGCGATCAAACATGCCGGGAAAGTGGAAAACAACACGATGAGGATTGCCCGTCATTCTAATGCAAGAATGGCAGGTTTTCAAGCATCCGCCAGACAAAGGCGACTTTACAATCAATGCCGTTGTTGCTATCCTTACTCTCTCTGGGTGTTCACGAGAGCCTTCTTGACTCGGCGTGAAAAAAAACTTACAGGGAATAGTACCCTTTTTCCTACTTTCCCCAATGGGTGGAAATGTTTACCAAAGATCAAATTAAGCCTGTTGTCATTTTACTCTATACCATTTTGGCGGTAACAATTTGGAAGTATTTTGCTTTTCCTTCTTTTGCCGTGCAACCGACTCACGCCGATTTTTGGATGGGAGCAACTCCCCTCTTCGCAGCACTGATTTTATTTGGTCTCGTGCCGATGGGAATCGTCCATTGGGGCTTTCGGGAACGGCTTGCCGATTATGGTTTATGTTTCGGAATTGTCCGTCGTACCCTTCGGTCACTTTTATTAGCAGCCCTTCCCGTCGTGCTGATTGCGGTGCTGACGGGACACAACTCTGCATTTTTTGAGGTTTATCCTCTCAACGAAACCATTCGACCACAGCATGGGAAGATCGGCATTGATCTTTTCGTGATTCATTCGATTTGTTATCTCGGATATTATTTCGGCTGGGAATTTTTGTTTCGGGGCTTTTTACAACAGGGGCTTTCCGAACGTTGTGGTATTCCTGCGGCGATTCTTGTTCAAACACTGGCTTCGACAATGTTGCACTATGGTCATCCTGTCGGCGAAGTATTCGGAGCGATCATTGCCGGTCTCGTTTGGGGATTTTTTGCGTACCGCACACGGTCGATCTTGTCCGGCTTCGGACAGCATGCGCTGCTCGGAATCGTGTTGGATTGGGTGCTAATCTTCAGTAGAGCGGAATCGCAATGACGGATACCCTCTCACTTCTTCCGAAAAGCGTACAAGCCCAATACGCCGAGAAGCGTGAAACAAAGCACGTACCATGCGGAAAGACCATAATAGATGATGACTGTCCAAGGACTTTTCACGACGTACTCGTTGAGCAACGGTTCGGCTATCGTAAAGTGGGCACTCACGACACCGGAATAAATTAGCAATGTACTCATGCCGAGAAAAATCATTCCCCAGTACCGCCGTCTCGGAATACCTGCAAAGAATAGTAAAAACACGAAATACACGAGTATAATCGGCAACCACGATGATAAGAATTGATAATCACCGCTTAGTCGGCTATTTCTGTAAAGGCTTGACAGTATGACATGCAAGAGAAATAGTCCCCAGCCGATTCCGAGGAAATCGCCCCAAAAGTTAATGCGGTTGCGAAAACCTTTGGGGGCTTTTTCTTCGCCCGTCAGAATTGCCAAGAGATTCGGCAAACGCGGCGGATACTTCGCAAAACTTGCTTGGTCTCGTGAAATAAGCACAGGATAAGTGAACACCAAAAGACCGAATATCAGAATAAACAACATTCCAAAACCGGTGAAGAAGAAAGAAAAATTTGGCGAAAATGACGTTTGACCACTATTCTGAAGGTAATATCCAACGGCGGCGACCAACACGGGAGAGAACAGCGCAGCAACAAACCAAGGATATATTGACCGTAAAAAGGTCTTTGGAGTAATCGTTTGAGCCGAAGAGTTTTGGTGTCCGAAGTCTTCATCCACAATTTTCCGCCACTTTCGATTGCCCCAGTATGAAGCCACCACTATCAAGAACGGAAGACTCACAATACCCGCTTGTAAAAAATAGACGGTAATATTAGGCGTGGATATTGCGAAGACTAACGGTATGCACAGTAAAAAAAGGCAGCCACTGATGACATAACCGAAAGTTACTTTGAGCATCCATTGTCTTGCCCGGAGCGTCGGAGCATTGCGAACTCCACTCCAAACACCAAGAGCGATCCCTATCCCGATGAAAATGGTCGGCCATGAATACATCAATGCATGGAAAAATGCAGTGACTCCAGCAACGAACGACGCACCTGCACCTGCTCCGCCGGAAGTCGCAGTTTGGCTTGCCGCTGCACCCGCAGAACCCGCCGCAAGGACTTGATTGCCCGTCGCCAAAATCGGAAGGGCGGCAAGTACCGCAACAGTAAAATGTTCGCCCGGCTTGATCCGCCAAAGCGTTTGCTCGACTCGCCGCTCGACTTCCTTTTTGAGGAAAGTCCGACCTCTGGCAATGCGTTGCCGGACATTGCCTTCCGTGAGTTCCAGTGCCGCCGCAATCTCGGCGACCGACTGGTTCTGCCGATAGTACATGACCAGCGGCTCGCGGAATTGCATCGGTATTTCTTTGAGCGTCGCCCAAAGTAAGGCAATTTGCTCCTCGCTGTCAGTCTCATCGTAGCACGGTGTCGCCGCTACGTTTTCGAG